>ENA-OQCK01000914-OQCK01000914.1-human-gut-metagenome-genome-assembly--contig:-NODE-914-length-13085-cov-1.978469_pt1 | contig 13085 bp, 12 predicted proteins | sample MGYA00242498_ERZ504578 | MGnify/ENA primary metagenome ERZ504578 (study PRJEB26092, sample SAMD00036229) | human gut metagenome | host: Homo sapiens | study: EMG produced TPA metagenomics assembly of... | reverse complement strand
GCATATACAGGCGCCCTTTCTAAATCGGGCGGCATTTTTATCGGGGATTATCTCCGGTGTACCGGGAATGCTGATTCAGATTGTGATTCTTCCGGTATTGTACCTGACGTTAAAGCGAGGAGGTCTGACATTTGAACGATAGATTAGAACAGGCGGTGGCACTTTTAAAAGAAAAGCAAGTGAGCTGTGTCATATGGATAGAGGGAAAGGAACCGATTCTTTCGGATGAAATCGGGATTAAACCGCTGATGAAAGAACTTCGAAAAGAAAGACATGCCTTTGAGCACGGCGTGATCGCGGATAAGGTTATAGGAAAAGCGGCGGCGCTTATGGCTATTTTAGGTGGTGCAAAGGCAGTTTACGGGCAGGTTTTAAGTGAAAGTTGCAGAAAAAATCCTACAGATATATGGGATTGAATACGCTTATGAAGAAAAGGTGCCCTACATTGAAAACCGCACAAAAACGGGACAATGTCCATTGGAAGAGTCGGTGTTTCTGTGGTATGATCCAGAAAAGCATTTGAAGTGTCAATATTATTCACGACGTGGCCGGCAATAAGAGGCAAATATTGTTTCAAATCGTATCCGCAATATGAACGGAATTCATCGGCAAAAGCATCCGTCCAGTTCATTCCCCCGCACTCCCAGCTATCCGTCTCCATAAACTTCAATGTCGATCCCACATGCTTTTCACCTGCCGCCTGAAGAATCGGCTTGACGATTGTATTCCAATAATAATCGAATGCACTCCGATCCATGTAATCCAAGACATTGCCTTGCCAATCCCTACTGGAAGTCGAAACTTCGGACTGGGTACAAGTATAACCGATACGCATAATATTCCAGTCGCCTTCAGGAGCATCCCAACTAAGCAAGCCCTTTTCATCCATCTGTCCTGTAAGGTCGACTATTCGGGCCATATCAACAAGATATATCGTTTTATCCGGTTTCTTGTCTCTGCCACGCGCATTATTCTCCAATAAAAAACGGCAATCGGGAGCAGAGCCTCCCAGTTCGTGAAAACCTAACTTCAGATCCAGATTACTGACCGGTTCATCTGTTTCATTTTCTTTATTCGATGGAAAAGCAAGGACGACAATATCCTTGTAAAACCCTTTATGGACTTCTGGTTCCGCCAATTGCAAATGGAGCGTTTTTCCTCCTGCCACCTTTTGTTCGGAATAAGTAAGTTGCTTGGCTGCATACTGCGGAGTGACACATGGTCCACCCAAGTTCCACCCACTTTGGATATTGAAACCGATTTCCAATCCTAAACGTTGGCCTCATCCAAAGCAAAGACAAAAAGATCCGTCCATTCTTCACTTCCAAAAAGTGGCCCGGCAGGGATGTCTTTATTCCCCCGCTGATTATGTCCACCGGCATCAAAGATCATAGCTCCTTGGAAGTTCCGGGACTTCATCGCTTCCAAATCTTTTGTGATCGCATCTTTTGTCACATTTCCATTCAACCACCACCACCAACAATTAACACCATAGGCTTTATCCGGTTGCTGGAAATTGCTTTTCAAATAGTCATAGTCAATTTGTAATTTTCTATCCTCAGGCTCCTTGTCCGAACCCGTACAGCTAAAAAGAAAGCCAAGTAATATCACTTCCCAACATATTGTTTCCAACTCATCACTCACATCTATTATCTATTTTAATAATCAAACCCGCTAAAATTTTATTCATGGTTCGATTCATAAAATTTTAGCGGGTCTTAGTAAAAATCACTATGCTAACCGATTAATTCCAACCAGGATTTTGTTCCATTACAACATCCTTATTCGTATCGATAACAACCTGAGGAATCGGCCATAAATTGAAATTTTTGGTCAATGTCGTCCTCGGATCATCCCAGTAAGCGTATTTCTTAATCCGATCCACGGCAACAGTTCCCCCCATACGCAACAGGTGTTCCAACGGCATTCTTCATACACCAGTTCACGAGCACGTTCGTCCAGTATCAAGTCGACATTCACATCCGAAGCTTTCACCAGATAGTCACATTGTGCACGTTTACGCAGCAAATTAATATCATCAGCCGCACCGGCATTATCTCCTGATCGCATCTTGGCTTCTGCACGCAGCAAGATAGTTTCCGGCAAACGAATCAAATATTCATCACGGAACAAGTTACTTCTGTTTTCCCCTGCATCCAAACCTCTGTACTTATCAGTCGAAATCTTACAGGAGATCGGAAAACATTGTGTCCAAGAACCGTCAACAGCATCTTTACTTTCTCCGTCTTTATAAATAACACTCCAAGGAACCGGTTTACCATAATAAGGAGAAGAAGGCACATTTCCTAACAAAGTACGTCTAAGAACAGCTTCCGAATTACGCAGGTCGCTACCCCATTTACCCTCATAAACAAGATCTCTCGTATATTTTGTCGGGGTTACTTGTACGATACCGCGACCTCCGACATCCTCCATCGCCGAATTCAAATGGGCAGACATGGGATCTCTGTAAACCGGGCCAAAAGAACGGGAATACTGCAATTTTGATTCTCCATCCTCTGCTTTATAGGCATCATAGTCAATCTGGGCAACCCAAATAGCCTCTTTGTTGCCTCCTGATAGTTCTGGTTACCTTCTTGGAACAAGTCCCAATAAAGATTTCCTTCTACCGGATAGCCAGCTGCAGAATAGAGATGTTCCGGAGTCTGCATACTTTCCTCTGTTGCATAATAATAAACCGGATCTTCGTCCGCTCTGGAGCCGAAACGTTCCGTCGTCAAACTATAAACAGAACCATCAATCACGTCATTACCATAAGCGATCGCTTTTTGATAAGCAGCAGGCGCCTCTCCACCTTTACCATCTTCTTCCAATGCTATACCTTTATCAATATACAACTGGCAAAGGTTATGCTGAGCCGCACCTCTGACCAGACGTCCCATTGTTCCGGTAGTTTCCGGCAAATCATTCAAGATTGCTTCCAGTTCATCAATAGCATATTGATAAGTTTCCAGACGGCTACTACGCTCAAAATCATAACGTGGAGTTGTTGTAATTTCTGTTACGAGAGGAACGCCACCATATAATTCACCCAAATTCGATAAGCAAAAGCTCTGAAAAAACGGGCCTGAGCCATCACATAAAGCTTTTCAGCTTCCGAAGTCCAAGAGATCTGAGGAAGTTCTGCCGCATACAAAGCAAGATTCGCTTTCGATATTAACTGATACCAATGTGAATAATTAATATAAAAAACTTCCGTAGTCGAATTCAATATACTATAATCATTGAAACGGTTACTACGACGGATAGTAGCCACGTCAAACATATCCGTTCCATTTCCTCCACGAAAGACAAAGGCAGTATTGCTCTCTTCAGTCATACACATCATAACACGTATATGGGAATAGCAGCCGACCAACACCTGATCAACCTGTTCAGAAGTAGAGAAGACATTATCTATCGTATAAAATGTTTCAGGATCTTCTTCCAAAAACTTGGAATCATTACAGCTGCCAAGTAAACAAGCACTCAACAAGCCACAAACACTATATTTTAATACATTTTTCATTTCTGTATATTTTATCTGTTAGAAACTGATATTTGCACCCAAAGAAAAAGATGTTAATACAGGATAAGTATTTTCGCTAACGGTAACACCAACCTCAGGATCTCCTCCCAGCCATTTGGTTATCGTAAATAAGTTTTTCGCCGTAAAGAATACTTTCAAATTTTGGATATTTACTTTTTGTACCCAAGGTTCACGGAATGTATATGACAAAGTCACATCCTGCAAACGAACGAATGCCCGGTTCTGCAAACCTAAGAAACGTCCGCCATCATCATTAAATGTTGCTGCAGGATATTCATTGCTCTTATTCTCAGGAGTCCACCAAGGTATATAGATACCATTGGTATTGAACCTACCGGAACCATTAGTCAAATAAGCACCTTTATTAGACTTTTGATAATATCCACCGCCACCAAATGTACCGGTCAGCATAAAATATAAATCCCAATTTTTGTATGTAATCGTGTTACTCATATTCAACTTGAAGTTAGGCGTAGAATATCCCAAAATAACACGGTCTGCAGAAGTAATCACTCCATCATTGTCCATATCTTTATATTTAGGAATACCCGGAGTCGCTCCATTCGCTTTCATATATTCGATATCGGTCTCTTGGACTATACCATCTTGTTGATAACCATAGATGGCTCCCAAAGGCTTCCCTATAAAACGAGAGTTCGAGATATCATCATCCTCTTTGCCATCACCATTCAAATCTTCACCATACAGATGGACCAATTTATTACGGTTCAGCCAAAATGTCAAGTTCGTCGTCCAATACCAATCCTGTGTATTGATATTCACGGAACGAATTGTCAATTCCACCCCTCTGTTATTAACCTGCCCCATAGAAGACTTCATGTTTTTAAAACCTGTCATAACAGGGATATCTCTCGTAAATATCTGATCTGTTGTTTTAGAAAAATAAAGATCCAGATCTACAAACAAGCGGCTACCTAACCAAGCAGATTCAAAGCCTGTATTCCAAGATTCTGTCGTTTCCCAACCTAAATCAGCATTGCCAAGTGCTTTCTGATTCAATCCATAGATAATATCACTGCCCCCAAATTCATAGCGGACACCGCCGGAAGCGCCATTGTTGATGGTTGACAATGTTCCATAAGGATCCAACCCCTGATTACCGTTCTTACCCCAGGATACCTTCAATTTCAAATCATCCAAATACGAAATTGAAGACATAAACTTTTCACTGCTCAATCTCCAGGCTCCACCAAATGCAAAGAAATCTCCCCACTTTTGATTAACCCCAAAAACAGAAGCTCCATCACGACGATAAGAACCGGTAAAGAAGTAACGATCATCATATGAATAAGATGCACGGCCCAAATATCCGATATTGGAACGCTGGTTATTATCCATATTGACTTTCTGAACTGTAGCTTTGTGCAAACCATTTATACCCAAAGTAGTATTACCATTGCAGCAAAGTTCGAACCGGTCGTTTCTATCATCTCGTATTTTTTCCTATCACGCGTAGCAACGGCAGTCAAATCAATTGAATGTTTTCCAAATGTATTTTTATAATTCAGAATATTATCGATCACCCAACTGTCTGTCGTATTATTATTAATTTTCCCATTGGCGCTTGCTAACAAACTTTGGAGCGTTGCCGGAGAATAACGGGTTTCATCATCATAAGCACCTTCTTTAACAAAATACCCTTCATAATAAAAATCTCCAGACTGGTTTTTACTTAAGTTTCCGGCATAATTAAAACGATAGCTCAAACCTTCAACCCAAGGGAGTTTGACAACGGCATAAGCATTTGCACGGAAATTGTTTCGTATATCCTTATTATCACGAACACTCTTGTCAGTATTCCATAAGGCATTTACACTCGACTGTGTATATGGGAATTTTTCCAACAATTTTTCCGACCCATTTCTATACATCACACCGTAAGGAGATGTTTGCGTAGCCTCGCCAATATTAGCTCCCACACCCGAATAATCAGACTTCGTAAATGCAGCATCTACTCCTATCTGTAACCAGCTTGTTATATCCGTATTGATTTTTGCCAAAGCTGTTATTCTATTATAATCATCCCCAATAACTACACCCTGATTATCCGAATAGGCCGCAGACAAATAGTAATTCATTTTCTCTCCAGCTCCGGAAACCGATACTTGGTAGTCCTGTACCCAACCTGTACGAGTTGACGCGTCTAACCAATTTATCTCCCTACCAGCTTCCATATTTGCCAATTCCTGAGGCTTTAACCAACTTAAATCCGAACTATTATTTCGCGCCATTACAGATTCAAGCCATTGCTCTCCCTTCATCAATTCCGGCTTATTTTGCCAAGTCTGCATACTACCTGTAGCATTAAAAGTGACAACAGGCTTTCCGGTTTTTCCTCTTTTAGTCGTTATAATAATCACGCCATTTGCAGAACGGGAACCATAGGCTGCTGCAGATGTCGCATCTTTCAATACATCATAAGAAGCAATATCATTCGGGTTTATATCATTAATGCTACCCATAAAAATAACTCCATCCACCACGATCAGCGGATCATTGGACCCGGAAATAGATTTTTGTCCACGCATCTGCATGCTCGGCTCTCCACCAGCAGAATTAGTCGCTCCGATATCCAAACCTGAGACATTACCTTTCAGAGATTCCAATGCATTCAAGTTCGGAGACAGGGCAATCGGAGAATTCTCTAATTTAACAGAACTGACAGAACCGGTGAAATCTTTTCTTTTTGTCGTTCCATAACCGATAACAATGACTTCGTCCAATGTTTCCGTATCTTCCTTCAATAATACATCCAATGTATTGTTCTTTCCCACTGGAATTTCCTGAGTAATATATCCGATATAGGAAACTACCAAAATACTGTTCGACCCCACTTCCAGCGAATATTGTCCATCGATATCCGTAATCGTTCCATTTGCTGTTCCCTTCTCAACAATATTTGCCCCAATTACCGGTTCACCGCTTTGGTCCTTAATAATACCGGTAATCTTCCGGATATTTTGTTGAGTCGACGCAGATACATAACCGGGAGCAGATAGTACAATTTGATTGTTTTCTTTAATTATATAAGTGATCTGTGCCTGTTTCTTTATCTGTTCCAACACATCCCGAATATTTTCTCCCTGAGCTGAAACTGAAATTCTTGTATTCAGACCGGATAGATTGTCATTATAAAAAAATCGATAATCACTTACTTTTTCAATTTCGCGAATCACCTCGCGAGTGGATTTGTTTTGCATGGATAAGGATATCTGTGCAGAAGTATCGTACCCGAAACAAGGCAAAAACTTCCAATTGTGATTCCTTTCCGTAATAAATTCTTTAAGGTATTCATTTTTTTAGAGTTCTCCATTAATTAATAATCAATTAATCAGGTAACTTTGTATCTGAAATCAAGTGGTGAGAAGCGATGATTTCAAATTGGCAAAATTACATTGCATAGATCTCAGGTGTGTCTATTCTTAATTAGATACACCTGTGTTTTTATACTCCCTTTCCCATAGGCATTCTGTTTACATTAATATTCTATTTTATTATTTTCTCTCCTCTATAATAATCTCGCCACCTACTTTCTTGTACATAATCGGCGCCGTAAGACTAATCAATTCAATCACGTTTTCCAGACTATTATTTTTAATAACTCCGGAAAAACGATAACGCTTTACCTTTTCAGAAGCAAACCGTACTTTCACATTATATAAGCGATCCAACATTACGGCTACTTCCTCCATCGTTACTCCTTTAAAAACAAGCTCATTATCCTTCCACATCCGAGCATAAGCCGCAAGATCATCGGATACAATCATTCTACGCGAAGACTTATCAAAACTCAAACTCTCATCAGGTTTCAAAATGACTTCATCTTTCCCTATTGACGTACGAACTTTTCCCTCAAAAAGAGTTGTCGTCAACTCTCTATCTTCCTGATAGGCTTTCACATTGAAAGTCGTACCCAACGCCTCGACCTCCATTTCTCCAGCTTTCACTATAAATCGCGAAGTAGAATCTTTTGCCACCTCAAAATAACCTTCTCCCGACAAAACGACTTGACGATTCCCTTTTCCATAATCACCATTATAAGTCAATTCCGTATGAGAATTCAACCAGACTTTTGTCCCATCCGGCAATATAACACTTGCCCGTTGTCCTTTATCAACTAAAACCTTATAGGTCTGTGACGAATAATTTTCTGTTTTATCAGCCAAGTTCAAATATAGATGAACAAAAGTCATAAAGCCTAAAAGAAATACAACAGCTGCGGCATATGGCAACCACCGGCGAAACTGTAACTTTCGAACTGATTTTTGCTTTTCCTTCCTCCCTGTTTCTGCATGTATCCGGCTCTGAATATTCCGGAACATCCGATTCTGAATTCCAACCGGAAGTTCCTTTCCTTCCGCTTCCGTCCAAGACTGGCGATAATGTTGAAACAATAACTCACGAGCTCCAGGTTGTTTGAACCATGTCCATAACTCATGTTCCTCCTCAGCCGGAAGTTCACCACGCATAAAACGATCCAGCAGTTCGATGTATATATTTTTTCTTTCCATCCTCTATATTGTATATCCTTCATAAGGAAAAATCACTTACAAAGGCATTTAAATTTAACACTGATTAACCAAATAGCAAAAAAGGAGTATCCATCTCTTATCGGGAGGTAGTTTGGAACGTAAATATTGAAAAGAGCGATAAAGTTGTGTCTCGACCGTTTTTTCTGAAATGGATAATTTATGGGCAATTTCTTTATTTGATAGTTGCTCAAGGCGGCTTAAACGAAATATTTCTCTTCGGGAGGGAGGGAGATTCTCAATTAAATGGTCAATATATTCAAGAAGGGAATTCGCTTCATGTTGTTGTTCTTCTTTTGAATTATCACTTAGATCAATACTCTCAACATGCAACGTTGCATGTTGAGACAGACGGAATTCCGTCTCCTTAAAAACAAAATGCCGGGCAATCGTAAACAGGTAAGCCGTGATCCCTAACCCAGGTTCTATCTGCTCATGCTTTTCCCAAATTTTCAGAAAGACATTCTGTGTCAAATCTTCTGCAAGAGATTTATCAAACAATAAAGAGTTGATGAAGTTATACACCTGAGGACTGTAAGTCCAATACAAATCTCAAAAGCTTTTTCGTCGCCAACCTTCAAGCGTTTCAGTAAATCTTCATTGACTCTCATTTTATGTCGTTTTTTTATAAATTTGCATTAGACAAATTTACCCAAGTATATACAATAAACTATATACTTGGGTACTATTATTCAGAGGAGATTATCCTCCATAAGAGATTACGACAATCAATATCCAAACAACTCTTCCTGTGTCAGCTTCTGGATCGGACCATATTGTGACAAGCCTTTCAGATCAAGATCCTTTTCATCGCCTAATACGCAATAGATATAAGTACGTCCTTTTACCCATTTTTCTGGAACGACTTGATCTCAGGCAATGTCATTGTTTGGGCCTTTTCGAACAATTCTTTACGACTGTCGGTATTCAGACCTAAGTCCTGAGCATTCAGATAAGACCAGAGAACGTCTGATTTGGTAATACGTTCCGTACGTAAACGGGTGATGAGAGCGTCTTTAGCCAAGTTGAACGCTTTTTCTGATTCCGGCATATTATTGATAATTTCATCGAATGCTTTCATAGCATCAATCATCTTATCATTCTGAGTCGCAATAAACGTACGGTATACATACGGATATTTCAGTTTGGACGGAGTAATCAGGAAAGCCCCTGCGGAATAAGCCAAACCACGCGATTCACGCATTTCCTGGAATACGATCGCGTTCATGCCACCACCAAAGTATTCATTATACATATTCAATGTAGGCTGGATAGCCGGATCGAACTTTTCACCCCGGTTAGAGACTGCAGAGAAATAAATCTGCTTTGCATCATACTGGGCAAGCAAAACTTTATTCTCAGGAGTTTCCTGCTGGCTGAACTCAATTGCTGCCGGAACCGGTTGCAACTGGTCAGGTACATTATGATATTGTTTGATGATATCCAGAACAGCCTGCGGTTTTTCCGGACCATAATACAATATCTTATGATCGAATGAATTGATCTTATGAATACGGTCAACCAGTTCCTGAGGGTCCATCTGCTGCAATTCAGCAGTTGTCAGTACATTTGTTGCAGGAGATTTCGGTCCCCAGATAGCATACTGGATCAGTTTGTTGAAATTCTGTCCCTGATTCAATTTGGCATCAGTCCGTTTTTTCAGGATATCGCCAGCAAGGTTTTCATAAGCCTCTTTGTTGACCTGTGCATCGGCCAGGATTTCTTCAAACAGAGCCATTGCTTTCGGCATATTCTCTTTCAAACCTTCCAGCATCACATACGTGCGATCCGAACCGGGGAATACATTAAAGTAACATGCCAGTTTGTAGAACTCCTCATTGATTTCCTTCAAGCTCATTTTAGATGTGCCCAAATACTTCATATATTCGAAAGCGGTACCCATTGCTTTATCATTATTCGTACCCATATCGAATACATACATCAGAGAGAAAAGATCGTTGGAAGTATTCTCCTTGTACAATACCGGAATATTGGATTTGGCAGTCAGTTTTTGCAAATCCTTACTATAGTCCAGGAATACCGGTTCGATAGGAGCCACTTTTGAAGCCTGTATTTCTTTCAGGAACATACTTGAGCTGTCACGGTTCATTACGATCGGGGTGATTTTAGGTTTGTCGATCTTCTTTCGTTCGGATCTTTACCTTGCTTCTTATAGATGAGTGCATAGTTGTCACCGAAATACTTGTTGGCAAAATGACGATCTGCTGCTTTGTCACTTTGCTCATGCGATCCAACGAAGCGACTTCATCTTTCCAATCGACACCGTCGATGAAAGAAGAGACAAACATATCGGCACGGCCGTCGTTACGATCCATCCGGTACATTTGCATCAGTTATAGTTATTGATAGCTGCCTCCAGTAAACCTTCATCGAACTCGCCTTTCTTCAATTTATCGATTTCAGCCAGGAAAAGATCTTTCACTTCATCCAATGTCTGACCCTGTTTCGGGCGACCGTTAATAACAAAAGCATTGTAATCTGACATTCCGTATGTTCCGGCATAGCAGCTTAACACTTTCTGTTGTTGAACCAAGTCGACATCCAACAAACCGGCTTTACCATTATTGATAATTTCACCAGTCAGATTCAGCAAATCCTGGTCAGGAGAAGCAGCTCCCGGGAAACGCCAACCGATTGTCACATTTTCGGCATCGACACCCAACACTTCCTTTACAATCGGTGCTTTAATCGGAGATTCATGTGTTACCGGCAACTTCGGCAGATTGGGGTTCGGTTTCAAGTGACCGAAATATTTATTGATTGTCTCGATCATCTGATCCGGATCAAAATCACCGGACAGACAGATTGCCATATTATTAGGAACATACCAAGTTTTATGGTAGTTCTTGATATTCGTGATAGACGGGTTTTTCAGGTTTTCCTGTGTCCCGAGAACAGTCTGCGTTCCATAAGGATGATCAGGGAAAAGAGCGGTCAGAACAGCTTCATACACTTTACGGCCATCACTGGTAAGAGACATATTCTTTTCTTCATACACAGTCTCAAGCTCCGTATGGAAACCACGGATTACATTGTTTTCGAAACGGTCTGCCTGTATCTTGGCCCAGTTGTCAATCTGGTTGGAAGGGATATCTTCCACATAAACCGTCTGGTCAAAACCGGTATACGCATTTGTTCCGGTTGCACCGATAGCAGACATCAATTTATCATATTCGTTTGGAATTGCCAACTTCGAAGCCTCATAGGAAACACTGTCGATCTGATGATAAATAGCCTGGCGTTCTGCCTCATCGGTAGTCTTACGATACACTTCAAAAAGCTGTTCGATCTGATCAAGCATCGGTTTTTCCTGTTCGTAATTCTGCGTGCCGAACTGCTGAGTCCCTTTAAACATCAAGTGTTCAAAATAGTGTGCCAGACCAGTCGTTTCGGCGGGATCGTTTTTACCTCCCACGCGAACGGCAATATACGTTTGAATACGCGGGGTCTCTTTATTCACAGTCATATACACCTTCAAGCCGTTATCCAGAGTATAGATACGGGCTTTCAGAGGATCGTTCGGGACCGACTCGTATTTAAACGGGGAAGTCTCTGCACATGCAGTAGCCAAAAGGAGAATAAAGGCTAACTGAAGAAACTGAATCGTTTTACGCATAAATTTTAATTTTAGATAATTACAAGCGTCAAATATACATAATTTAAAATAAAAATAGCTCCTCTCTGAAAAAAAACGGAACAAGAACCGATTTTTTCAGACGGGAGCCAATATAAGTTTGTACAAACAGCCTACATTAAAGCCCGAATGCCTCTTTTACCTTATCGACGTAATCCAGCTTTTCCCAAGTAAATAACTCTACTTCGCAGATGGTCGGTTCCGGATTGTAACGAGAGGTAAACTTTTTCGTCACAACCTGCGGTTTACGTCCCATATGGCCGTAAGATGCAGTCTCCAAATAGATCGGGTTACGCAGTTTCAGACGTTCTTCGATTGCTTTCGGACGCATGTCGAACAGGTTCCAGATCTTTTCTGCGATCTCTCCATCTGTCATTTCCACATTGCACGGCCGAATGTATTGACGAAGATATTCATCGGTTTAGCAACACCGATTGCATAAGACACCTGTACCAGCATTTCATCAGCCACACCGGCGGCAACCAGATTCTTCGCAATATGACGAGCGGCATAAGCGGCAGAACGGTCTACCTTCGAAGGATCTTTTCCGGAAATGCGCCACCACCGTGAGCACCTTTGCCACCGTATGTATCAACAATGATCTTACGGCCTGTCAGACCGGTATCGCCGTGAGGGCCACCGATCACGAACTTTCCGGTCGGATTCACATGATAGATGATATCATCATTGAACAAAGCTTGAACATGAGCCGGATACTGAGCCTTTACACGTGGGATCAGTATGCTCTTCACATCTTCAGCGATCTTTTTCTGCATAGCCAGATCCGCTTCTTCCTGTGTGATACCTTTTGCTGTGATAAATTCATCATGTTGTGTAGAAACAACAATCGTATCGATGCGCAACGGTTTTCCGTTGTCATCATATTCAATCGTCACCTGACTCTTCGCATCCGGACGGAGGTAGGGCATCAGGTCGTTTTCATTCTTGCGTATCTCGGCAAGCTCCCACAACAAACTGTGTGAAAGATCTAATGCCAGAGGCATGTAGTTTTCTGTTTCGTTAGTAGCATAACCGAACATCATACCTTGGTCGCCTGCTCCTTGATTATAAGGATCCTCGCGCTCGACACCGCGGTTAATGTCGCCACTCTGTTCATGGATAGAAGAGAACACGCCACATGATTTTGCTTCAAACTGGTATTCGCTTTTCGTATAACCAATTTTTTCGATCACGTTACGGGCTACATCCTGTACATCCACGTAAGCACTTGATTTTACTTCTCCAGCCAAGACAACCTGTCCGGTTGTAACAAGGGTTTCGCAAGCAACTTAGAGTTCTTGTCATAAGCCAGGAATCATCCAGCATAGCA
>ENA-OQCK01000913-OQCK01000913.1-human-gut-metagenome-genome-assembly--contig:-NODE-913-length-13106-cov-2.678481_pt1 | contig 13106 bp, 16 predicted proteins | sample MGYA00242498_ERZ504578 | MGnify/ENA primary metagenome ERZ504578 (study PRJEB26092, sample SAMD00036229) | human gut metagenome | host: Homo sapiens | study: EMG produced TPA metagenomics assembly of... | reverse complement strand
TGAACGCTTTTATACAAAGGACAATGGTGGTAGCGGCAGAGATACAGGTCTTGGGCTTGCTATTGTAAAGGAGCTGTGCGAAGGTATGCAGGGTACCGTGTTTGCACAAAAGGAAGCGCATCGGCTGGCCATTCATACGATTTTCCCGCTTGCTTGATTATTTTAGAATGATAGCCTGCATTAGGTGAGAACACCAGCAGGAATTACTGTTATGAGGTGAATAATGAAAAACATATGAACGGCGTTTATAATTGGCTGCTTGGAAATAGGGATCCTATATGTTGTTTTGTATATTGCAAAAGTGGCAGGTGTTGATCTGCGTGTTTTATCCATATCATCAGTAATTACACAAATGATAGCGGTGATGCTGCTCCCGATTATCTGCTTACTTGTATTTCGAAAGGATACAGGTTCGCTTTTTAGAATCAGACATACGTATCTGTTATTGTTATTATGCATTATGTATTGTGTTTTTTTTGTTGTACATCAGCAATTTAACATGCCTGGGTTCTATCTGTTTATACAGGATTTAATCATCATCGGTTTTTCAGAGGAGTATTTGTATCGGGGTGTGATGTATTCCATGATGAAAAAAGAGAATACAGCTTTGGCAATTGTATTGAGCAGTTTATTCCGGGGAATCACACATGCCGTATATCCAACGGTAGTGGTTGGTGGTGATCTGTCTGTATTTCTGACAGATTGCATATCGAATATAGGATTTGGTCTGTTTATCGGATATGGCTTTATCTATGTATTTGAGGAATCTAAAACGTTATGGATTCCTATCTTACTCCATGCTGTATATGACTATAGTATGGGGTATGGCTGGATTATATTTGTTGGAACTGTTATGTATTTGTATATCGTAAATAAAGGAGGACATACCAGACAAAAGTAGCTGTATGATAAGCACCCTTGTTCATACTCTTCTATCTTAATAAGGCGCAAACATCCTTAGCTGGCATCATGGCGAAATCTTTTGGTGTAAAACAGGGGACGTGGTATAAAAATACAAGGAGCTGATGATCATGAAGCGCTTGCCGATAGGAATCGAGGACTTTAAAGAACTGATAGAAAAAGAGTATTACTATGTGGATAAAACAATGTTTATCAAAAATGTTCTGGAGGAAAAGGTGGTCCTATATACAAGACCGCGCCGGTTTGGTAAGACACTGAATATGAGCACGCTGTACTACTTCTTTTCCATTAAGCAAAAAGAAAACGCCTATCTCTTTAACGGCTTAAATATTATGAAACGGCGTGATGCTGTTGAGCATCTAAACAAATATCCTGTCCTCATGATTTCTTTAAGGAAATGAAGCAAACCACCTTCGAAAAGCAATTGGAAATGTATAGTGTTTTCATTCGTGATATCATCCGCCGAAATCAGGAATTACTGGAAAGTGAACAGATCAATGCAATCGACAAGGAACTGCTGACTGCATATTATATGGGAACAAAGAATGAAGTCAGCCAGCAGACAGCGCTGAAATTCCTTTGCGAGTGTCTTCAGCAGCATTATCATCAAAACGTTATCCTGTTGATTGACGAATAGGCGCTGCCGCCCATGGCGCGATGTACCCTTGCAAAGTGCCTATCTGCATGGCTATTATGATCAAATGGTGGAATTTTTAAGAAATGTTTTCAGTGCTGCATTAAAAACAAACGATGCCTTGGAAAAAGGGGTATTAACAGGCTGCCTGAGGATTGCAAAAGAATCAATTTTTACAGGTCTAAACAACTTCAAGGTTAATTCTATTTTCGATGGCGATGAAAACCAGCAATTTGGATTCATGCAGAATGAAATTGATATATTACTTGAGAAATATGATGCTCTGGAGTACAGGTATAACATAAAGGAATGGTACGATGGTTATCAGTTTGGTGGCTGTGATGTGTATAATCCATGGAGTGTCCTGATGTATATGGACCGTTTGACGAACTCCAATAACAAATCACCTGAATCCTTCTGGGCAAATACGAGTGGTAATGATGTGATATATCGTTTCATACAGCAGGGGAATGCGGAAATGAAACAGGATTTTGACATCTTGTCCAGCGGCGGCATGATTGAAAAAACAATCAAACCGGAGCTGACGTATCGGGAACTGGATGATACAGACAATCTATACAGCTTTCTGTTGTTTACCGGCTATCTGAAGGCTATAAGCAAAACGGACACAAACACCTATCAGCTTATGATTCCCAATAAAGAAATACAGTACATCTACACAACCATTTTTGAAGAATGGTTTAAGCAGCAGATCAAGAGCTATCAGGCATCGTTTCTGGAAGCACTTCTGCAGGAGCATGTGGAAGAAGCAAATGAAATTCTGAATACCGTATTATTTCAATCCATGAGCTATTTTGACTATGACGAGAAGTATTATCATGGATTTCTAAACGGCATGCTGCAGGGGAAGGGCAGCTATCGCATTGTTTCCAACCAGGAATCCGGTTTTGGAAGATGCGACCTTGCAGTTCTACCGGCGTATAACAAGAACAGAGGACTGCTGCTTGAATTAAAGGTGGCAAAGCGTGAAGAGGATGTGGAAAAGAGTGCAGAGGTGGCAATACAACAGATCAAAGAAAAGCAGTATATCGAGGGTCTGCACAGAAAGGCTATACCGACATTCTCGGATACGGCATCGCTTCTATAAGAAAACCTGTACGATCAAAAGGGTTAAATAAAAACTACTATCTGCTTATTGCAGGAAAACTACACAAACATGTTTAAATTCTCACATTATAAAAAGCTTCTGGTAGAATCCCCATATACCAGAAGCTTTTTTTACCTATACTGAATGTCTGAAAAGGACTGCTGTGTACTGGCGGCACAAAGCGCAGCATAACAGGCTGAATAATCGCATGTATCTCTTCAGCTTCCAGTAACAGCCACTGAAATGCGATACCGGATATCAAAGCCTGCTGATTTCAACCAGAATCCTCTGCCCGAGAAACTGTTCATATGCCTGTATCCAGATATGCAGACTCTTGGTGTCTATGTCTGTGAACAGTGTGATATGCAGCTCATTCACCGTTTTACGCTTCTTTGACCTCCAGATACCGCAAATCCTTCCACACTGAATCACAACACCGGGATTTTGCACTGTTTTCCATACCATGTGCTGTAATTTACAATCCTCCAGAAGCAAAGAGCGGTCCCAAAGGTCGAGAAAAGGATCATGTGGAGAAAGCAGTCGTACAGCTTCATCTGTCTGTTGCTTTTCATAGGTATCCTTGTTCCAGATCGAATACTCTCTTTCCTGATACCTCACAGAAACACGTTCATGCTCAGAAAGTGCCCATAGACGCCTTGCCTGCGGCAGCTCCATCCCTGTCCATTTCGCAAAGCCCTTTACATCGCCGGGGCCGTATGCATGGAGAAACCGGCAAACCAGTGCGCAGCACGCAGCATCACTGATACCGCCCGTTTTCGAAGCTGCGTTAGGAAAGGCTGCAAATGTAGGTGAGCCCTTCTGTCTGGGTCCAAAGGCGATTCCCCTTTGAAAGGAAGCCGGCCGCAGCAAAAAGGAAACAATCGCCTCTCCATACAGCTGCCCTTTCGCAAATGGAGAAGCAGACAGCCACAGAGAGTGCAGGGAGGCGGGAATGCGTTGAAGCATGGCAGCAGCCAGCACCTGATCCAGTCGCTGCTTGGACACAACCGGCTCCTTCTCCAGTACCTGCAGGCATTGCATCAGCTCCTGCAACAGCACCGAAAAAGGAACACCGATTTCTTTCTGACAACAGCGCAGCCCGTTTGTATAGATCCAGGACTCCCCTTCCTCTGCACAAAGTGCATCCAGATACACCGCTGCATCATGAAGCGGAAAAATCCACGGTGCACCACGCAGACTCCATGCCTGCATAATCCCCCTGCCCTCATCCAGTTCCTGCTGCAGCTGCCATGCACTGCATGAGCGCAGCCGGTTAAACGCCGCACACAGCACGTACCGGGGGGACTGTTCTGAAACCCGCATACCCCCGCCGCTTCTGGTAAAGAATCTGCCGGAGTAACCAGATGATGTGCCTGAAAAAGATGGCTTCGTACCTCTTCCCTTGTGATGGTTCGCATAAGCAGCCTCCCTTCTAAAGAGAAAAAGCGATTATTTACAACCGCTTCTCAAAATTCCCACTGATGCTCATACCCTCGTTGAAGATGACAAAAGCCCTGGGATCAATCTTATAAATGATTTTCTTCAGCTGTGTTACCTCATATTTGGAGATGACCGTGACAAGAATATGCGTATCTGTCTTTCGTATACGCTCCTGCCCCCTTCCAGTAGGTGACCCCCCTGCCCATTTCCTTCATAATACTTTCCTGTACTTCCTCCTCTTTGGTGAAAATCATCGCTGTCATATTGATATTCTGATAGTGCGTCTTATCGGCAACAAGATACATACAGGCTGTATAGATAATGGAATAGATCGCCGTGGTTACATTAAACAGAATCGCACAGACACCGAATACCAGAACATTGATGATATTGGAAAGACGTCCAACGCTGAAATCTGAAAACTTCTTTGTGAAGTATACCCCCAGAATATCCAGTCCGCCACCGCTTCCGCCACTTCGAAGAGCCAAACCAATACCGAAGCCGCAAATCAAACCGCCAATCAGACAGGCCGCAAGCACATCGTCAAGAATCGGTGTGGAGGGTATCATAACGATCGTAAAGGCAACCGTCTGTGTCAGGACACAAAGCAGCGTCTTCACAAAAAACTTTCTGGAAATGCTGCGATATGCCAAGATAAATAAAGGCACATTCATTAAAAAGTTGATAATACCGGCGATATCCAGCTGACCGAAGTCCATATGGGCATACTGCGCCAGCACTGTACGGATAATCTGTGCCATACCAATCACCCCGCCACTGTACAAATCCAGCGGTACAATGAACAGGTTCAGGCCAACGGCAAACAGAAAACCGCCGATCACAACATACACATAGTCATACATAATTTTTTGCAATTTCATACTATCACCATCCCCTGCAATCGTAAGAATTATATCATAAAAGCCGGTAAGCGCAATCCCTACCGGCCGTTTTTCTATTTAACAATTTTTTCACAATCACCGTCAATACTGCCGATGCGGCAGGTACTGTCATATACCAGCTTGCCATCGCAGGTAATGTGATCAACACGGCAATGGCTGGACAGATGAATTTCGGTCGCACTGATGGAATGACAGGACATATTGCAGGCAGTCAGCTGACTGCACTCAATATTGCGCGCCGTATTTCTCTTTTCCGGCCGAAAGCCGAACAGACCATGGAAAATATGCTGACCATGACCATAGTTGATCCGGATATCATCACCGAACAGATCATTCAGGGAAGCACAGCCTTCAATACGGACCTTGTCAGCATTCACCTCTCCCTTATTGTTCAGGACACCCTCTACATAAATCTCATCGGCATACACCCGGATACCATCGCTCTTCACAACACCCTCGATATCCAGACGTCTTACACGAATATCCTTTTTACAGGTCATAACCCCCTGCACATCCATGGTGCCACCCTTTAAATCCCCGCTACACTTGCAGGTACCCTCGATGCTTAAAACCTCAAACTCCAAATCGCCGTTAATCGAGCCGACACCTTCAATATCAATACGGCCGTATTTACCGCCGGAAATCGATCCGATTCCCTCAATCGTTGTATTCATGTGATCTGTATTCATACCAGCGAACCCTCCTTGTACATAATAAACGCAGTCCGATTGCAATGCAGATAATCGCCATCCAGACAGGATATGTCAGCTTTACATCAATCCACGCATTGGCATCTGCCAGAAAGTAGCAGCCTGCCAGCACTGTAAATATATTATAGAAATGCAGGCCGTGATCCAGCATGCTGTAGAGTGCAGGCAGAATCAGCAGCATGGTCCACCAGCCGGGAAAGAATATGGTGAAGTCCCACCAGTCCAGCTGCGTTCCCAGATAGCCGATCCCGATGGCGACAAACACCAGTCCCCAGAGAATCCGTTTTACGCGATATGTCATCATGATCTCATCTCCTCTTCATCAAATGTAAACTGAAAGGTTTCCTTGTATTTCAGCTTAATCGCATTGCTTAATTCATTCAAGTGGATGGAACGTATTGCAACAAGGCCGTCATCCAGATAAACCTCACTGCCTTCCTTTTTCAACAGAACATACAGGTGTCCCTGCGCCTGCAATAGCTCCAAGACATAATCCGCACTGTGCAGTTCACTCATCCTTTTACTTAAAAATGAAACGGCATGCGTACGTTCCTCCTCTGTAATTGCACTATCAACCATCGCCTGGGACAGGGCAATCATAACAAGCACCTCCAGAAATACGAAGCTGTCCTTGCTCATGGCATCCATGAAATCCGCTGCCACATCAATATCCAGCTCATCGAAATGCTCCAGATCCTCCTCACAGAACAGACGGTTACTGACCTCCGGTGTCAGAATCCGGGCAAGCTCCTCTAAAGAATAGCTGTCCTTCAGCTGCTGTATGGCATGAATGCGCTTGAGTATCTTCTCCTGGGGGAAATAGGTTTCCTGCCCTGTCGGACTGGAGCGCTTGACAAACCATTCCTCGGGAATCAGACCCTCCCGTTTCCACCGATACAGCTGGCCATACGAGATGCCGGTCGTCTTCAGTAGATCCTTCTTGGATATTTCCATTGTATCACCTCTAACGTAACATTGTTTTATTACACCTATATATTAACAAAACATTGTTACATTGTAAAGAAGAAATTTTAATTTCTATAGAAAACGGTTACACATTCAATAAGAACAATACTTTTATGAATTCTGTCTGAAAAAGATGCAAATCTATTGACCGGCGGTCATTATAGGTATAAACTATAAAAATGTATAACTAAAGGAAGTGTTTTTTGTGGAAGAATCCGTAAGTAAACGATCACGCATTCAGGATGCTGCTGTCGCACTGTTTCATGAGCAGGGTGTGGAGGCAACCTCTGTCAATGAGATTGTCAGGCGTGCAAATGTCGCAAAAGGGACGTTCTATGTATATTATAAGGATAAGAAGGAATTGATTTCTCAAATTCTTACCAAGCAGCACGGCTGTCTGATGAACGATATCCTCAATCACTCCTATGAGGCTGCACTTGCTAACAGCACCTGCTGGAAGCGCACCTTTATCGACGAGCTGATCACCTATTATATTCAGCATCCGAAGCTGCTTCGTACGATTCAGAAAAACATTGCTTCTATATTGGATACAAAGGAACATCGGGATATGTGTTTACCCATATCGAACGCATGCCGGATTTTCTGAAGCTGCTGAGACGGGAACAGGAAACAGAAAAGAAAGCACTCAATCGTTTTCTGATGATGATGGAAATCATCGGATTTGTCTGTTACAACGCTATTTTCTTCGAGCAGCCGGATTCCATAGAGGAGATTCTGCCTGAACTGCGGGAAACGATGTTCAAAATGCTTGAGAGAAAGGAGTAGCCTATGACATATAAACTGGGAATAGATGTAGGTTCCACAACCCTGAAGGCAGTGGTTCTCAACGATCAGGATGAGATTGTGTACAAGAGCTATGAGCGCCACAAATCCAAGGTACGGGAAATGAGTGTTTCCAAGCTGAAGGAATTGCATGAGCTGTTACAGGGACAGAGAATCGCACTTGCCATTACCGGCAGTGCGGGCCTGGGAATCGCAGATGATGCAGGTTTTCCTTTCGTACAGGAGGTATTCGCAACAGCCCAGGCTGTGCGTAAATATTATCCGGCAAGTGATGTTGTTATTGAGCTTGGCGGAGAGGATGCCAAAATCATCTTTTTACAGGGAACGCTGGAGGAGCGTATGAACTCCACCTGTGCCGGTGGTACCGGAGCGTTTATCGATCAGATGGCAACCCTGCTGGATGTCGATCTGGAAACGATGGATCAGCTGTCCCTGCAGCATACCACGCTGTATCCGATTGCATCACGCTGCGGTGTATTCGCAAAAAGCGATGTGCAGCCGCTGATCAATCAGGGCTGTGAAAAATCAAACCTTGCGGCAAGTATCTTTCAGGCGGTCGTCGATCAGAGTATCGCCGGACTGGCACAGGGAAGAAATATCGAAGGAAACGTATTGTTTCTGGGAGGTCCCCTGCATTTTCTAAAGGGGTTGCAGGAGCGCTTTAAGGAAACACTGAAGCTCCGTGATCAGGAAGCGAATTTCCCGGAGCTCGCCCCTTATTTTGTAGCACTGGGAAGTGCCGTCTATGCGGCAAATGAGGCTGTGGATTTCTCCTATGAGGAGCTGCTTGAAAAAATGGAGGCTATGGCTGCCAAAAAGATACAGACGCAAGGTCTTCCCCCACTCTTTGAAAGTGATGAGGATTATGAGGAATTCAAAAAGCGCCATACCAGTGCCAGTGTGGAGCGCAGTGATATCCACACCTACAGGGGCAATGCCTATCTGGGCATCGATGCGGCAGTACCACAACCAAGCTGGTGCTGATCGATGAACAATGCCGCATTTTATATGAAAGCTATGCCGGGAATATGGGAAATCCCGTGGATGTTGTACAGAAGGAGCTCGCAAAGCTCTATGCCCTGATGGAGGACCGCATTCACATCATACACAGTGCGGTAACGGGCTATGGGGAGGAGCTGATGAAGCATGCCTTCCATCTGGATATCGGTGTTGTGGAGACGATTGCCCATTACCATGCGGCCCACTACTTCAACCCGCAGGTAGACTTCATCATCGATATCGGCGGTCAGGATATGAAATGCTTCCGGATTCGTGATCATACGATTGATGATATCCTATTGAACGAAGCCTGCTCCAGCGGCTGCGGAAGCTTCATTGAAACCTTCGCAAAAAGCATGGGCTATGATATTGAGGAATTCGCCCGCATGGGGTTATCCGGAAAGCATCCGGTGGACCTTGGAACACGCTGTACGGTCTTTATGAATTCCAGTGTCAAGCAGGCACAGAAAAACGGAGCCAGCATGGAGGATATCTCTGCCGGCTTATGTATGAGTGTCGTAAAAAATGCATTGTATAAGGTCATACGTGCCAAAAGTCCGGATGATATCGGAAAGCAGATCGTCGTACAGGGAGGAACCTTCCTGAATGATACGGTGCTGCGAAGCTTTGAGCTGGAGCTTGGAAGAAACGTCATTCGTCCAAGTATTTCCCATCTGATGGGGGCATATGGAGCCGCATTGATTGCGAAGGAGAAAAAAGCCACTGCATCCTCTCTACTGAAAAAGGAAGATATTGACAGCTTTACGCACAGCTCAAAGGCCTTTCATTGTGCTCTTTGCACCAATCACTGCAATCTGACCGTAAACACCTTTGCGGACGGGGCAAAGCATATCGCCGGCAACAAGTGTGAGCGTCCGGTGACCGGAAAGGTCAATAAGGAAAAGCTGCCGAATCTGTATGATTATAAATATGATGAGCTGCTGAAGCTGAAGGGGGTACCCGGCATCCGGGGAAAAATCGGGATTCCGCTTGTTTTGAATCTGTATGACAACCTTCCCTTCTGGCATTCCTTCTTTACCAATCTTGGCTATGAGGTCATCTTGAGCGATCGTTCCAGCAAGGCACTGTATTCCCTTGGACAGCATACGATTCCAAGCGATACGATCTGTTATCCTGCCAAGCTGGTGCACGGTCATATTCAGTCGCTCATCGATAAGGGCCTGCAGACGATTTTCTATCCATGCATGACCTACAACGTCAATGAGGACATGGGAGACAATCATTTCAACTGCCCGGTCGTTGCCTATTATCCGGAGGTTGTGGAAGGAAATATGAATCTGGAACATGTAAAGTTTCTGTATCCCTACGTATATCTTGAGGATAAGCGTATCTTCGATCAAAAAATGTTTGAATATTTCAAAGCCCGGCAGATGGATATTCCGTTCAAGGATGTTCAGGCTGCCAGCAATCACGCCTATTTCGCCTATCAGCAGTTTAAGGACCGCGTGCAGGAGGAAGGACGCAATGCCATAGCGTTCGCTCGACGCAATCACCGTGATGTCATAGTGCTTGCCGGACGTCCATACCATGTCGATCCGCAGATCAATCATGGAATTCACAGACTGCTGAACAATTTGGGATTCGTCGTAATCAGTGAGGACAGTATCGCTAAACAGGCCGTGCTGCCAAGTGTTCACGTTTTAAATCAGTGGACCTTTCACTCCCGTATGTACAATGCCGCACAGTATGTGGCACAGCAGGAGCATATGGAGCTGATTCAGCTGGTAAGCTTCGGATGCGGAATCGATGCGATTACCGCAGATGAGGTTAAGGATATTCTTCGAAGCAATGGAAAGCTGTATACACAGATTAAAATCGATGAAGTTGACAACCTCGGTGCGGTGAAGATTCGCTGCCGCTCACTGCAGGCTGCCATGGAAGAAAGGAGGGATGAGTATGTCACATGTAGAATTCACGAAGGAAATGAAAAAAACACATACGATCCTTGTACCGATGATGCTGCCGATTCATTTTCAGTTCCTGCGCAATATTTTGTGCAAGGAAGGTTATCGTGTGGAAATCCTGAAAACAGAGGGACAGCAGATCATTGATGAAGGCTTAAAGAATGTGCACAATGATACCTGCTACCCCGCCCTGCTTGTAATCGGTCAGATGATCGATGCATTGAAAAGCGGAAAATACGATACCGCACACATTGCGCTGGCAATCACCCAGACAGGAGGCGGATGCCGGGCTTCCAACTACATCCATCTTCTGCGCAAGGCACTGGTTCAGGCCGGATTTGAGCATGTTCCGGTTATTTCTGTCAATTTTTCCCAGCTGGAAAGAACAGCGGCTTCAAGCTGACTCCTAAGATGCTGCTGAGATTATTATATGCATTTTTATACGGAGATATGCTGATGTGGATCAAAAATCAGTGCAAGCCGTATGAATTGGAAAAGGGCAGTACAGATGCACTGGTAACCACATGGATCGATACGATCACCGCGCAGTTTGATTCCCTGTCCTATATGCGAATGAAGCATAATTATCAGGAAATGCTGCATGATTTTGCGGCTCTGCCGAGAAGCCAGAAGCCGAAAATTCAGGTGGGAATCGTCGGTGAGATTTATATGAAGTATGCCCCTTTGGGCAATAACGAGCTGGAGGACTTCCTGATTCGTGAGGGCTGTGAGCCCGTTGTCAGCGGTGTTCTTGACTTTGGTCTTTACTGCCTTGAAAACTCGCTGATCGATCACGCGTACTACGGGCGTAATAAAAAGAGCTACCGCTTCATTCAGATGGCGGATAAGCTGATTCAGAATATGCAGAAAAAAGCCATTACGGCAATACAGAAGCAGGGAATCTTCCGTGCACCGGATACCTTTCAGGAGGTTATCGAAAACAGCGAAGGAATCATCAACCGCGGGACCAAGATGGGAGAGGGATGGCTGCTCACCAGTGAAATGGTCACCCTGATCAAAAACGGTGTGCATAATATCGTCTGCTGTCAGCCGTTTGGCTGTCTTCCCAACCATATTGTTGCCAAGGGTATGACCAGAAAAATCAAGGATAAATATCCGATGGCAAATATTGTTGCAGTGGATTATGATCCTAGCGCAACAAAGGTCAATCAGGAAAACCGATTGAAGCTGATGCTGAGCAATGCGCGGTTAAGCGAACGCTTTGCGAAGGAGGATGAGGAGGCCCTTGCAAGTGAGCGACAGCGCAAGCTTGCCAGCTCCCGTTCATAAGCAAAAACAGTCCTGTATCTGAATTACTCAAATACAGGATTTTTTTTTACATCGAATGCTCTGCAGTTTTTGTAAAGATGCTCCTTTCGTTTTTGAAGCTAATACAGCATGTAAGCCACTGTTCACCGGTTGTATACTTATCTATATGCCATAGATGATGGGTATTCTCGACCTTGTGAATATCGATACAGCTCCTACATTTATAATCGAAAGTAAAAATAACATGCTCTTTTTACCGGGAATGCTCCTCTTTTGATAATATAATCGACACGATTCCACATAGGATTCCTCCGATTGGAAATACAATCCAGCTAACATTCCAAATATTCCAGATAAAGCTGATAAGCAGCTGCACAAACCATCATGATACAGCCGCACCACTTACCAATCAGCTCATCGTCTTTTTCTGCCATCTGCGCATAAGCAGTTGTTCGCTCATAGGTTTCTTTTCGCATACCGTAATATACAAGAAGCAGTATGGCAATTGTCACAAGTGTCATAAAAACACCGTATGCATGATATTCAGGTAGCTTCATTTCCAACAGCTGTTCAATGACGATACTGAATCATATAATCCCAATGGAAGCCACAACAATACTATTAAATTTCCTATGAAAGCCATCCAGCTCATATGCAGTATAGATATCCTGAGGAATTTGCGGATATCTACGCTTGAATGCGGTATCCTTCATACCGAAGAAGACACGAATAAGGATTCCAATAATTGCGAAAATCAGAAATACAATAGCATGTCTTCATTATCCATAGAAGGCTTCAAAAAGCAATAGGCACAAATCCCCGCAAGAATACAACCGATTCCAACGGTGATTCCTTTCGTTTTTGTCAGCTCATGGGTCTCATAAGTATCACGACTCACACCGGAATTCTCTTTCATATCCCCTTTCAGTAAATCATCCAGCGTACAGTGGAACAGCTCACAAATCAGCATCAGCTTATCCAGCTCAGGATAGGCACTTCCATTTTCCTGCTCTGCGCGCCTTTGGTGCACTTACTAACCGCCTGTCTTGATACATTCAGCTTATCCGCGAGCTCTTCCTGTAAATAGCCATACTGCTTCCTTGTCCTCATCTTCAATTTCTTCAATTCAATTTAATCACCTCGTCATCATTGTATTAAAACAGGCTGGCTTACACCACCAACCCGTATTAGCGCTTTGTATTATTTTGTCAACCAATGGTAGCATTCCCCTGTTTTAAGAGATTTTCAGTCAATCTGCCAGTCAATCGGCTGCTGTCCATGCTCTTGTAAAAAGGCGTTCGTCTTTGAGAAATGACGACATCCGAAAAAGCCATAATCTGCACTGAACGGACTTGGATGTGGACAGCTTAGGATCAGATGAGCAGGATTTGTTATCAGTGTGCTCTTTTCCTTTGCATTCCTTCCCCA
>ENA-OQCK01000910-OQCK01000910.1-human-gut-metagenome-genome-assembly--contig:-NODE-910-length-13128-cov-17.072610_pt1 | contig 13128 bp, 10 predicted proteins | sample MGYA00242498_ERZ504578 | MGnify/ENA primary metagenome ERZ504578 (study PRJEB26092, sample SAMD00036229) | human gut metagenome | host: Homo sapiens | study: EMG produced TPA metagenomics assembly of... | reverse complement strand
ACGCAGCACCTTTGGCAAAGGCACTCTGTGACGGCGGACTTCCATGTGCAGAAGTGACATTCCGTACAGAAGCAGCAGAAGAGTCTATCCGCATTATGGCAGAGCAGTTCCCACAGATGCTGGTAGGGGCAGGTACTGTTCTGACAACAGAGCAGGTAGACCGTGCAGTTGCAGCAGGAGCAAAATTCATCGTAAGTCCAGGATTAAATCCAAAGGTTGTAAAATACTGTATTGAAAAAGGAGTTCCGGTGACACCGGGAACAGCAAATCCAAGTGATGTAGAGCAGGCAATCGAGCTTGGATTGGAAGTTGTGAAATTCTTCCCGGCAGAAGCAGCCGGCGGACTGAATATGATCAAGTCCATGGCAGCACCTTACACAAATATGAAATTTATGCCGACAGGCGGAATCAATGCAAAGAACATCAACAGCTACCTTGCATTCCCTAAGATCCTGGCATGTGGCGGAAGCTGGATGGTAAAAGGAGATCTTGTTGCAGCAGGAGAATTTGATAAGATTACAGAGCTGACAAAAGAAGCAGTGATGACAATGCTTGGATTTGAACTGAAACACATCGGAATCAACTGTGAAAATGAAGAAGAGGCTGAGAAAACAGCAGGAACATTCGCTTCTTTATTCGGATTTGAGAAGAAGAGCGGAAACAGTTCTGTATTTGCAGGAAGTGCTGTAGAAGCAATGAAGAGCCCATACCTTGGAGCAAAAGGACACATTGCAGTAGGAACAAACAGCGTAGATCGTGCAGTAAATTATCTGGAGTCTCAGGGCGTAGAGTTCAATATGGACAGTGCAAAATACAAAGACGGAAAACTTACAGCAATTTACTTAAAAGAAGAAGTTGCCGGATTTGCAGTACATCTTGTACAGAAATAAAAAATTATTAAAGGAGAATAATAATGAGTAAAAAAGTAGTTACATTTGGAGAAATTATGTTAAGACTTGCACCAGAAGGATATTATCGTTTTGTGCAGGCAGATACATTTGGAGCAACATACGGCGGTGGAGAAGCAAACGTAGCAGTTTCTCTGGCAAATTATGGATTTGATGCTTCTTTCGTAACAAAACTTCCGACACATGAGATCGGACAGGCAGCAGTAAATTCTTTGAGAAAATACGGTGTGGATACATCCAAGATCGCACGTGGAGGAGACAGAGTAGGTATCTACTTCCTGGAGAAAGGTGCTTCTCAGAGACCATCTAAAGTAATTTATGACCGTGCAGGTTCTTCTATCTATACAGCATCCAAAGAAGATTTCAACTGGAAAGAAATCTTTGAAGGAGCAGAATGGTTCCACTTTACAGGAATCACACCAGCACTCAATGACAATGTAGCAGAAATCTGTCTGGAAGCTTGTAAAGCAGCCAAAGAGATGAATGTGAAGATTTCCTGTGACTTAAACTACAGAAATAAACTGTGGAGCAAAGCAAAAGCAGGAGAAGTAATGGGTGAACTTTGCAAATATGTGGATGTATGTATTGCAAACGAAGAAGATGCAGCAGATGTATTCGGTATTCATGCAGCAAACACAGATGTAACTGCAGGAGAAGTAAATCACGAAGGATATAAAGATGTAGCAAAACAGCTTGCTGACCGTTTCGGATTTGAGAAAGTTGCAATTACACTTCGTGAATCTATTTCAGCAAATGACAATAACTGGTCTGCTATGTTATATGACGGAACAGACTATTTCTTCAGTAAAAAATATAAGATGCATATCGTAGACCGTGTAGGTGGCGGAGATAGCTTCGGCGGCGGATTGATCGCTGCAACACTGAGCGGATATGATTCACAGGCTACCATTGAATTTGCAGTAGCAGCATCCTGCCTGAAACACTCCATCGAAGGTGACTTCAACATGGTTTCTATGGATGAAGTTGCCAAACTGGCAGGAGGAGATGCTTCCGGACGTGTACAGCGCTAAGCACTTTTGGAAGAATATAAATAAATAAGCCATAATCGACTATTTTGTTGCCAATATACGCCGGGACAGATTTTTCTGTCCCGGTTTTTCAGTTTTCCTTACAGAGAGATTGACAATATTCTTTTTGTATAGTACTATTATCTCACAAAACCGAAACGTTTCGGTTAAGGAAAAGGAGGAAAGAGATATGCCATTAGTAACGTCGGAAAAAATGCTTTCAGACGCACAAAAAGGTGGGTATGCAGTGGGAGCATTCAATGTAGAAAATATGGAGATGGCAAAAGCTGTGATCGCGGCGGCAGAAGAGATGCGCTCGCCGGTTATGCTGCAGACTACTCCATCTACGGTCAAGTATGGATCTTTGGAAACATTTGCAGCAATTGTAAAAGCAGAGGCTTCTAAGACCGATATTCCGGTCTGTCTTCATCTGGATCACGGCAACAGCTTTGAGCTGGCTGTACAGGCGATGAAAGCCGGATATACTTCTGTGATGATCGATGGATCCCATGAAACATTTGAAGAAAATGTGGCACTGACAAAAAAAGTGGTTGAGGTAGCCAATGCCTATGGAGTTCCGGTGGAAGCGGAGCTTGGAAAAGTAGGCGGGAAAGAAGATGATCTGGAGGCAGAAGCGGATCATAATACAGATCCTGAAGAGGCAAAAGAATTTGTGGAAAGAACGGGTGTTTCTTCTCTGGCGATCGCGATCGGTACAGCTCATGGATTTTATGCGGGAACTCCAGTGTTGGATAAAGAAAGGGTTTCAGATTGTAAAAAGGTTGTTTCTGTACCACTGGTACTTCACGGTGCAAGTGGACTCAGCGAAGAAGATGTGGTAGAATGTGTACAGCGCGGGATGTGTAAAGTGAATTTTGCGACAGAATTGCGTGTAGCATACACAGATGCTGAAAAACAGTTGCTGAAAGAGAATCCGGAGACCTTTGATCCGAAAAAACTGGGAATTGCAGCAATGAAAGCCGTAAAAGAACAGACCATACTGCGAATGAAGATGTGTGGATGTACAGGAAAGGTACAGTAGTTCCACATAGATGTAGTAAGGAAGGCGGAAAGCATCAATGGGAGCGACGATGAAAGACATCGCGAGAGTGACAGGACTGGGACTGGCAACGATTTCTTCTTATTTAAATGGGGGAAATGTCCGGGAGAAAAACCGGATCAAAATTGAGGCGGCAATTGACGAATTGGATTTCGAGGTAAACGAGGTAGCGAGAGGTTTAAAGACAAACCGGACAAAGACGATTGGGATCATCATTCCGGAGCTGAACAACATTTTCTGTGCAGAGATTATTACAGAAGTGGAAGATGTGCTTCGAAATCATGGATATGCAACGATGATCTGTGACTGTAGAACAGATGCGGCACGGGAAGCGGAAGCGGTAGAGTTTTTGTTTCGACGCAGGGTGGACGGACTGATCTTGATGCCGTCCGGCAAATCAGGAAAGCATCTGGAGAGATTTTTACATGTGGGAAAACCAGTTGTGCTGATCGATCGTAATCTGGAAGATGTTCCATGTGACAGTGTACTTGTGGACAACCGGGGAGCTGCGCAGGCGGCAGTAGAGAGACTTTTTCTGGCAGGTCATCGAAAGATCGGAATGATTGCAGGACCGGAGCATGTATTTACAGCAAGAGAGCGATATCTTGGATATGAAGAGGCGTTCAAAAAGGCAGGAATCGAAGTACAGGATTCATTGGTTGTGCATGGAGATTATACGATCGCAGGCGGTGCCAGGGCGATGAAGGAGCTTGCAAAACAGAATCCGCAGATGACAGCAGTTTTTGTATCAAATTATGAGATGACGGTTGGAGCCATGATCGAAAGCAATGAGATTGGAATCCGGATTCCGGAAGATCTGTCAGTGATAGGATTTGATAATATCGAGTTTGCGAAAGCCAGCAATCCAAAGCTAAGTATTGTGACACAGCCGACAAAAGAAATCGGCAGAAATGTAGCAGAACTGATATTGGACAGACTGGACAATCCAACCCGGGAGATGCCTCCGAAAGAAATGAAGTTAAAGACCAGTTTTGTAGAAGGAAAATCCGTACACATTTTGTCTGTATGACAAGGTGTACGATTTCTTTATCCCGAAAACCGAAACGTTTCGGAATGTTTTGGAGGAGAACATGAAGACGTATTTAATAGGAATTGATATTGGAACAAGCGGATGTAAAATCGCTGTATTTAATAAAGCAGGAGAAGTCCTGGCCGCGCAGAGCGGAACGTATCCGGTGTATTATCCAAAGCCCGGATGGGCAGAGCAAAATCCGGAGGACTGGTGGAATACAATCTGCCAGGTACTTCCGGAAATGTTACAAAAAGCTGAGATTTCACCGGATGAGATTGCGGGAATCGGAATTGACGGGCAGAGCTGGTCAGCCATCGCAGTGGATGAAACGGAAACGTTCTGACAAATACACCGATCTGGATGGACACAAGAGCGCAGGACATCTGTGATGAATTGAATGAGAGAATCGGAAAAGATCGGATTTTCAAGCTGTGTGGAAACTCCCTGCAGCCATCGTATACAACGCCTAAGATTGTCTGGTATCAGAGAAATCTTCCGGAAGTATATGCAAAAACAGCAAAGATCTTACAGTCAAACAGCTATATTGCATTTAAGCTGACTGGAAAAATGACACAGGATGTTTCTCAGGGCTATGGTTTGCATTGCTTTAATATGCAGGAAATGACTTGGGATTTTGCAATGTGTGAGGAGCTCGGATTTTCAAAGGATCTGCTTCCTGAAATCTATCCATGCCATGCTGTGATCGGAACCGTGACAGAAGAAGCGGCCAAAGAAAGTGGACTTTGCGTGGGAATCCCGGTTGTGGCAGGCGGTCTGGATGCAGCCTGCGCAGCACTGGGAGTCGGTGTACTTCACGATGGAGAGACACAGGAGCAAGGCGGGCAGGCAGGGGGATGAGTATCTGCATGGATCATTATTGTGCAGACGAGAGGCTGATCCTCGGAGCCCATGTTGTGCCGGGACACTGGCTGCTTCAGGGGGGAACTACAGGAGGCGGCGGTGTCATGCGCTGGCTGGAAAAGGAATTTGGAGACTGGGAACGAGAGGAAGGAAAGCGAAGGGGCGTCAGCTCTCTGGATCTGATGAACGAAGAGGCAAAAGTAATTCCGGCGGGTAGTGACGGAGTTGTATTTCTTCCGTATATGTCCGGAGAACGTTCTCGATCTGGGATCCGGATGCGAAAGGTGTTTACTACGGATTGGATTTCAGCAAGAAAAAAGGGCATCTGATCCGGGCTGCGATGGAAGGAACTGCCTATGCACTGAAGCACAATCTGGAAGCGGCAGAAGAAGCAGGAGCAAAAGTGGAAGTGTTAAAAGCAATGGGAGGAGCAGCAAATTCACACCTCTGGACACAGATCAAATCCGATGTGACCGGAAAAACCATGGAAGTCCCCTCATCAGATACTGCAACCACACTGGGAGCGGCACTTCTTGCAGGAGTCGGAGTAGGAATGTATGAAAGCTTTGAAGAAGCGGTGGAGAAGACCGTCAATAAAGGAAGAGTCCATACGCCGAATGTGGAGCATAAGGAAATCCACGAAAAGAATTATGAGACATACAGAGCTCTGTATGAACAATTAAAAAGTCTGATGAAAAAGACAGGAGGAAAGAAACAATGAAAGCAGCAGTAGTTTGTGCAAATGAAGATGTACAGTATCTGGATTATGAAGAGCCGATTCCGGGACCGGGAGAAGTGAAGGTTAAGGTTCGGGCATCCGGAATCTGCGGTTCGGATATTCCGAGAGTGCTTCACAATGGAGTACACTTTTATCCGATCGTACTTGGACATGAATTCTCCGGAGATGTTGTGGAGATCGGAGAAGGTGTCACAAAGGTAAAAGTCGGAGACAGAGTATCCGGTGCACCGTTAAAGCCTTGTATGAAATGTGATGACTGCCAGAATGGAAACTTTTCCCTCTGCAAGCATTATAGCTTTATCGGCTCCAGAGAACAGGGAAGCAATGCAGATTATGTGGTGATTCCGGAACAAAATGCAGTTGTCTATGATTCTTCGATCTCCTATGAGCAGGCCGCTATGTTCGAGCCTTCTACAGTTGCCCTTCACGGATTGTTACAGAACGAGTATCAGGGAGGGCAGTATGTTGCTGTGTTAGGCGGTGGAACGATCGGAATGTTCACCATGCAGTGGGCAAAGATTTTCGGCTCCAGAAAAGTTGTGGTATTTGACATCAGCGAGGAGCGTCTGGAACTGGCAAAACGTCTGGGTGCAGATGCAGTCATCAATACAACGAAAGAAAATTATATGCAGGAAGCAATGGCACTTACCGGGAAAAAGGGATATGGCTATGTGTTCGAGACGGCAGGACAGATCCCGACTATGCATATGGCATTTGAACTTGCGGGCAATAAAGCAAATGTCTGCTTTATCGGAACACCACATGCAGAGCTTACATTCACACCGGCAATGTGGGAGAATATGAACCGGAAAGAGTTCCACCTGACCGGTTCCTGGATGTCTTACAGTGCACCGTTTCCGGGAAAAGAGTGGGAGCTGACCGCACATTATTTTGCAACAGGACAGTTAAAATTCGATCCGGGATTTATCTACAAAAAAGTCCCGATGAGTCAGGCACAGGAGGCATTTCAGATGTTCAAGACGCCAGGACTGGTCAAAGGAAAAGTGTTACTTGTAAACGAATCGTAAATGAGTGGGGAGATAGTTGTAAGATGATACTGACCGTGACATTAAACGCAGCAATCGATAAACGTTACGTTGTAGAAAATTTCCGTCTGGGAGAAGTAAACCGTGTGAAGGAGTGTGCATACACTCCGGGCGGAAAAGGACTCAATGTTTCAAAACCTGCAGCAATCGCAGGAGAAGAAGTAGTTGCCACAGGTTTTGTAGGAGGCCATGCGGGAAATTATATTGAGGAGCGTTAAAGCCTTTCGGAATTCAAAGTGAGTTTTACCATCTGGAAGCAGAGAGCCGTTCCTGCATCAATATCTGGGATGAGACGAATCGTGTGCAGACAGAATTTCTGGAACCGGGGTTTACGGTAACAGAAGAGCAGTTTCAGGGATTTTTAAAGAAATTCCGCAATCTGGTAAAACAGGCAGATGTGATAGCAATGTCCGGAAGTGTGCCAAAAGGACTGGATGGAAGCGCGTATCAGCGTCTGGTGGAAATCTGCAGAGAGGAAAAACGGAATGTGATTCTGGATACAAGCGGCGCATTGCTTACCATGGGAATTGAAGCAAAACCGACAATGATCAAACCGAATCTGGATGAGATCCGGATGTTGACAGGCATGTCCTGTGACAGCTGGAGGAAATGATCGAGGCAGCAAAGCAGATTCATGAAGGCGGAGTGGAGATCGTAGCAGTTTCGCTTGGCGCAGAGGGATCCTTTGTGGTGTGTGAAGAAGGGATTTATCAGGCGCAGGTTCCGAAAATCGATGCAGTCAATACCGTGGGATGCGGGGATTCCATGATTGCCGGATTTGCAGTCGGAATGAGTCAGAAGATTTCCGTGGAAGGAAGTTTAAGACTTGCAAGCGCGATTTCAGCGGCAGCTGCACTTCGAGAAGAAACCGGATTTTTTGTAAAAGAAGATATGGAACGCATTTTTAAAGAGGTAAAAATAACAAAGTTAAAATAAAGAAAGCGAGGGACAAAACATGGCAGAAATGATTCAGCCGGCAATGGTGCCGAAAGTAAAATTGTATACAGGAGAAGAAATCCCATGTGTGGGAATGGGGACATTTGGTTCTGACCGTTTTACACCGGAGCAGGTGTCAAATGCAGTGGCAGGAGCAATCCGCTGCGGATACCGTATGTTTGACTGTGCGGCATGTTATGGAAATGAAGATCAGATTGGAGAGGTATTCCATGCGGCCTTTGAAGAGGGTGTGGTAGAACGGAAAGATTTATTTATCATGACAAAAGTATGGAATGATATGCATGAGAGAGTAGAGGAATCCTGCAGAAAAAGCATTCAGGACCTGCAGTGTGACTACATTGATTTGTTCTTTATTCACTGGCCATTCCCGAACTACCATGCACCGGGATGTGATGTGGATTCCAGAAATCCGGATTCCAGACCATTCTCTGTGGAAGAATTTATGAATACATACAGACAGTGTGAAGAACTGGTGAGAAAAGGACTGATCCGCCACATTGGAATTTCCAATATGACCATTCCGAAAATGGAGGCAGTACTGCCGCTTATGGAAATTATGCCGTCTGCCTGTGAATCCGAGATGCATGTGTGCTTCCAGCAGAAGGAAATCTTTGATTATCTGACGGAACATAAGATTCAGCCGATCGGATTCATGCCGCTTGGTTCCCCACAGAGACCGGAGAGAGATATGTGTCCGGAAGATGTAGCAGACCTGCAGACTCCTGAGATGCAGGAAATTGCAAAGGCACATGGCTGTCATCCGGCGCTGATCGCTTTAAAATGGGCACATCAGAGAGGACAGATTCCGATTCCGTTCTCTGTTCATGAAGCAGAATATGTAAGTAACCTGAAAGCGATGACAGAGGATCCGCTGACTGAAGAAGAGATGAAGACGATCGAGACACTTGAGAGAAACAACCGTCTTGTGAAAGGTCAGGTATTTTTGTGGGAAGGCGCAAAAGACTGGCACGATCTCTGGGATGAAGAAGAAAAAATTGTAACGTTGTAAAGCTGTAAATAAGTAGAAAGGCATGCTGTATGGTATGTCTTTTTACTTATTTAAGGCAGATTGCTATTTTAAACAGAAAAAAATTCGGTTAAAATAGAAGTACATATGAAAAAGGAGATTAACTATGTACATTTTATATAATAGACTCATCACTGCATTGAATGAGAAAAAACCGGATTCTACAGAATTTTATATTGCCAAAATGATGATCTGGAATTTATGGGAGCTTCCAAGAATGTCGATCAGTGATGTGGCAAAGATGTGTGCTGTTTCAAAGTCAACGATTTCCAAGTTTGTCAGAGACATTGGTTTTGAAGATTATTTAGATTTTAAACTGGAAGCAGTACGGCAGGGGAAGAAGGAAATTTATAATAGCAATGGAAAATGTAATATCACAGATTATATTCGGGGGCATGGCATATGGGAATATGAAAAAATTTTGTCAGAAGATATTAGATCTGTATTGTTTGGAATAGAGGAAGATCAGTTAAAACGTCTGGCGGTGGATTTGCATGAATACAAACACCTGGCAGCGTTTGGAATCAGTTATTCAGAATCTGCGGCGATCAATTTGCAGCATAAAATGCATTATTACCATAAGTTTTTGTATACGACAATGAATGACAGACAGCAGGAAAACTATATCGAATCAGCGGATGAGGAGACATTGATCTTTATTTTTTCGAATTCAGGAAAATACATCACTGAATATCAGAATCGTGAAGGGCGGCCGCCAAAGTATAGTTTTGATAAGACGAAAGCCAAAATCGTGCTGGTTACATCGAATGAACAAATGTTGGTTGATAAAAGAGTAGATGAGTGTGTGTTGTTTCGATATGCAGACTGTGTCCAAAATCATCCAATCCTGTATCAGGTGTTCATAGAACGACTATTATACAGTTATGAAGAGTTATATGGTACTTCAGAAGGTATGAATACAAAATAAAAGAGGTTAAAAACAGAGGGTTTTAAAGTTTCCAAAATTCGAACTTTTAAAAATCTCTGTTTTTTATTATAATGATAGTAACAAATAGAGCTTTATTTGAGAAGAAAAAGGAGGAGTCTATGGGAAATATTTATTTCCGGAAAGAGGCGGAAGAATGGAACCAGGCGTTTCCAATTGGGAATGGATTTCTTGGAGCAATGGTGTTCGGAAATGTTGCAAAAGAGCGGATACAGGTGAATGAGGATTCCGTATGGTCAGGCGGATTTTCAAATCGGGTTAATCCTGATGCAGGAAGATATCTTGAAAAAATCAGAGAATGTTTATTTGAAGGAAACGTTCAGGAAGCAGAGAAACTGGCAGAACAAAGTATGTATGCTACAAGTCCTAATATGCGGGTGTACCAGCCGTTAGGAGATATCTGGATTCGTTTTATGGATCAGGAAGCAGAGCGAAAACTGGCTCGGGATGAAAGTGGACTGCCATATTTAAAGGAATCTGCAGCAGAAGTGGAAGCATATCAGAGAATATTGAATTTAGAACAGGCAGTTGGAAAGATTGAATACTGTGTGGGAAGAACAAAATGGAATCGTGAATTTTGCCTCAAATCCGGCAAAAGTGGCTATGTACAGTATTTGTGCAGAAAGTGGAGAGGACATTAACCTTGAGATATCTGCAACCAGAAAAGACAATCGATCAGGTCGCGGAGTATCCTTCTGTGATCGGATTCTGGCAGAGGAAAATCAGTACATCTGGCTGGAAGGATCATCCGGAGGAAGGGAAGGAATTGGATTTGCCATGGGAGTTCGAGTTTGTTCCTGTGGGGGAAGGCAATATCAGATGGGAAGCCGTATTATTGTAGAAAAGGCAAGAAAAGTTCTGATCTGTTTTACGGGAAGAACGACATTCGATCTGCAGAACCGAAACAATGGTGCAGAGAGCATCTGGCTTCATTATCTCTGGACACGTATGCAGAGAGAAAAAGAGAGCATATTCAGGATTATCAAACATACTTAATGCCAGTCGTCTCACTTTCAGACAGGAAATGAATCTGGATAATCTCACAACACCAGAAAGATTAAAAAGAATCCGGGAAGGACATCATGATATCGGGCTGGTGAATCTGTATTATGATTTTGCAAGATATCTATTGATCAGTTCCAGCAGAGAGGGTAGCCTTCCGCAAATTTGCAGGGAATCTGGAATGAAGAATTTGAACCCATGTGGGGAAGCAAATATACTATAAACATCAATATTCAGATGAATTACTGGATGGCGGAAAAAACAGGATTGCAGGCATTACACCTTCCGCTTCTGGAGCATTTGAAGCGTATGCATCCAAGGGGAAAAGAGGTGGCGGCATCCATGTATCATGTAGAGGGATTTTGCTGTCATCACAATACTGACATATGGGGGGATTGTGCACCACAGGATTATCATACCAGCTCTACGATATGGCCGATGGGCGGAGCCTGGCTGTGTCTGCATATATATGAACATTATCAGTATACAAAAGATAAGGGATTTTTGGAGGAATATTTTCCGATTTTAAAAGACAGTGTACAGTTTTTTATGAATTATATGGTTCAGAATTCAGATGGAAAGTGGGTGACAGGACCATCTAGTTCTCCGGAAAATATTTACATCACGGCTAAGAATCAGTATGGATGTCTTTGTATGGGACCAACCATGGATATTGAAATTGTAAGAGAATTATTCAGTAATTATCTGAAAACGGTAGAGATTTTGGAAAAAGAGGAACCATTAACAGGGCTGGTAAAAGACCGGATAGAAAATCTGCCGAAATTAAAAGTTGGAAAATATGGTCAGATTCAGGAGTGGGATCAGGATTACGAAGAATTGGAAGTGGGACACCGTCATATTTCACAGTTGTTTGCTTTGTATCCTGCACAGCAGATCCGGAAAGACCAGACTCCGAAGCTGGCACAAGCAGCAGAAAAAACATTGGATCGACGTCTGGAAAATGGCGGAGGTCATACAGGATGGAGTAAAGCGTGGATTATCCTGTTTTTTGCAAGACTGTGGAAGAAGGAAAAAGCATATCAAAATCTTCAAGAATTATTGGCAGAGGCAACTTTAGACAATCTTTTGGATAACCATCCACCGTTTCAGATTGATGGAAATTTTGGAGGAGCCTGTGGGATATTGGAAATGATCGTACAGGACTACCAGGATGTTGTTTATCTTTTACCTGCTTTGCCGCAGGAGATGCCGGATGGAAATGTTAGTGGAATCCGAACAAAAAGTGGCTTTATTCTAAACATGGAGTGGAGCGGATGCCGTGTAAAAAGCGTAGAAGTAGAATCTGTTCATGGAACGCAGATTACAATTGTAAATGAAACATTAGAATCAAGAAAAATCAGATGTGAAAAAGGCGAAAAGAAAGTGATTGTATTCGAATGAAAAGAGAGGGATCGAGATGAAATATGAAAAAATGGTCAGAGAGATTGTAGAGGCAATCGGTGGGAAAGAAAATATTCTCAATGTATATCATTGTGCAACAAGGCTTCGGTTTCAGTTGAAGCAGGAGGACACAATTCAAGACGAAACAGTAAAAAACATAGAAGGTGTGCTTTCCGTCGTAAAAGGCGGGGGTCAGTATCAGATTGTGATTGGACGTCATGTGGGTGATGTATATCAGGAATTACTATCTGTGTATGATATGCAGAAAGAAGAAAGCGGATTAAAAGATGCAAAAGAATTTAAAGAGGAAATGAAAGATAAGAAAATCTCAAGCCGGTTTATCGATACGATTTCAGGAGTCTTTACTCCGATTTTAAATCTGTTGATCGCAACTGGAATTATTAAATGTTTCCTGGCACTTATGACTGCGACCGGTTTGATGGATGCAACGGCAGGAACCTATCAGATCCTTTCCATTGCAGGGGATTGCTTTTTCTACTTTATGCCCGTCTTTTTAGGATATACGGCAATGAAAAAATTCGGTGGGACTCCGTTTGTTGGAATGGCTATCGGTGCAGCTCTTGTGTACCCGTCTATTGCGGTCATTATGGGAGGTGAGCCACTGTATACCCTTTTTGCAGGAACGATTTTTGAGTCACCGGTATATGTTACATTTTTGGGGATTCCAGTGATTCTGATGAATTATGCAAGCTCTGTGATTCCGGTTGTATTAGTCTGCTTTTTTGCGGCAAAGCTGGAACGATTTTTGGATCGTTGTATTCCACAGTTGGTGAAGGCATTTGTGGTACCAATGCTTACAATTTTGGGCGGTGTTGTTCTGGGACTTCTGGTATTGGGACCGATTGCAACATTCGCAAGTAATTTGTTGGGAGCTCTGATGGGATTTCTCTTTGAAATTAACTCTACAATCTGTGGATTTCTTTATGGAGCATTGATTCAGGTATGTGTGATGTTTGGGGTGCACTGGGGATTTGTTGCACTGAACGTCAATAATATGGCAACTCTCGGATATGACGCGATTACGATCGCAGGACTTGCTTCTGCGTTTGCACAGGCAGGGGTGGTTCTGATGATCATGCTCAAAACAAAAATAAAAATT
>ENA-OQCK01000909-OQCK01000909.1-human-gut-metagenome-genome-assembly--contig:-NODE-909-length-13158-cov-9.330826_pt1 | contig 13158 bp, 12 predicted proteins | sample MGYA00242498_ERZ504578 | MGnify/ENA primary metagenome ERZ504578 (study PRJEB26092, sample SAMD00036229) | human gut metagenome | host: Homo sapiens | study: EMG produced TPA metagenomics assembly of... | reverse complement strand
ATAATTCCACAAATAAAGATCCCCTGTTTTGTTCGTCAAAATAAATATACTTGTGAGACAGGGGATCTTTTTTATCTTAAGTATAATACTCTTTATTAATAGAAACGGATACGGTTGTCTTCCACCTTAGCGTTGTTGACCATAGATTGGATAGCTTGGAATCCTACACGATATGCGTTCGAAGCATCCAACGCACGGATTTCCTCAGCCTCGTTGAACTCCTTACCATCTTTATTTCTTGCGTATACTTTGAACACATATACACCGTTGTTACCTTTAACCGGAGCACTTACTTGGTCAACTTGAGCCATAGAAACCATAGCGTTCAAGTTCGGTTCGATACCGATACCAGCGATACGGCGAGTACCAAAGTTCACGAACTTTACAGAGTCTACAGAAGAACCCATCGTTTCAGCATATGCCTCAACTGAAGTTAAATTCTTAGCAGCCAATTCCTGAGCGATCTTATCGCCTTTTTTCTGGGCAGCCAATTCAGCTCTCAAAGCCGGAGCGACCATATCAACCGGACGATACCCCTCGGAAATACTTCCTTCTACAGCAGCCACTACAAATTTATCACTACACTCGAAGATCTCAGAGATAGAACCTTTATCGTTCTGGAACGCCCAACGAATTACCGGACGTGAATTCTTGATAGAACCTAACAACTGATCATCTGTAGTAACCGTTGCACCTGAAATCAAGTTATAACCGGCTTCCTTCGCATTCTCCTCCAATTTAGCCATAGAGTTGTTCTTCGATACGATTGATTCAACTCATTGTAGATGTTGCTATAGGTCTTAGAGCTAGGAGATACAGTCATATCGATATCTGCGATCTTATATTTTTCAACATTTCCTGTTTTCTCTGTTACTTTTACAAGGTGAGTACCATATAAAGATTTCACAACCGCTACCTCATTCAATGGAGTTGAGAAGACAGCCTTCTTAAAATCATCATTCACACCTCTCAAAGCGGTAACCTCTGTAAACCAACCTAGTTCACCACCATTCTCGGCGGCTTGGTCTGCTGAGTATTTCTTAGCTAATTCAGCGAAATTAGCGCCACCTTTCAACGCCCCCATCAAGCTATCAGCCAAAGCTGTTGTCTCAGCCTCAGATTTACCGGCCAACATGATGTGGCTAACTTTTACTGAGTCCGGAGCGACCGTCTTATCGACTAGCTTAAACATTCTGTATTTGTCATTCTCGAATACAGGACCATAAACAGCGCCAACCTCAGAAGTCGTAGCGAATTGTTTCATCTCCGGATCCAAAGCCTTCTCCGTGAAGAAAGCGTCAACATAAGGAACCTCAGAGTTCTCGTTTACTACATCAGCCACTCTTTCAGACGTAGCCAGCTCCTCTTTCAAGCTCTCGATCTCGGCCTGTGCCTTATCATAATCCTCTTTACTCGGACGGATATCTACGGCGATATATTTAATTACCTTAGATTCTTTTTGTTTATAAAGCTCCTTGCGTTGGTTATACAATTTCTCGATCTCGCTCTTGCTTACCTCAATCGTTGAATCCGGAATCGTAGCATATGATTGCATAGCGTAAATGATATCCGAATTCTCGGCATTATCATTATAAGCTTCCTTAGCGTCCAATGAATTCGCGGAAATAGCCTTGCTCAATAATGTCGTATATTTTTGCTCCAAACGTTGACGTTTGATGTTCTTCTCCCAGAACAACCAGAAGTTCTTAGCTTGAATCAGCTGTGCCTGTTGATCCGCCGGATAGCTAGCGATATTATCGGAATCGATTTGTTTCAAGAAATTCAACAAAGCGGCCTTATCAAAAGCACCAGTCTGAGGATTCGTAAACATTTGCATTTGTTGGATCAACGGAGAGATATTCTCACCTTGAACCATATCAAACAATTCTTCCGGACTTACTCTCATACCTAATTTAGCAGTAGCCTCGTCCAACACGACCTCTTGTACCATCGCATCGAATACGGACTGGCGAATCTGTGTCATATATTCCTCGGGCAGGCTGGCTGAACCGGATTGCATCTTATACATCTCGGCCATCTCATCAACGCGACCTTGATAATCTTGAATTTTTACAACCTCTCCATCAATCTCGGCGATCCGTTCCTGTGATTGCCTAAAATAAGTAGAACCAGAGTTTAAAAAGTCTCCAATGATAAAAGCGAACAATGCCAAACCCACCACGAGTACCAGCAGTCCTGCTTTGCTTCTAATTTTTTCCAGCGTAGCCATTTATCTTTATTATTTTTTAAAGTTTATTATTTCACATTTTAAGGGCACAAAGATATGAAAAAAAGGAAATTCCACAGCATATAATCCTTTTTTTTATCAAATCCCCACTTTCATACGTACAAGTTCGATCTTCGTAGCCGTTACTTTGATTATCTTAAACGAATATTTATCGATCTGGACAGTCTCGTTCAATTTCGGGAATTTTTGATAGAAGTGCAAGATAAAACCGGCGATGGTGACATAATCATCCGACTCCGGAAGATCCAACCCGAACATTTCGTTCAAGGTATCAATCTCCATCCTACCCGACAGCAAAAACTCATTGTCCGATACTTTTTTAGCCACATGCGACTTCATATCATGTTCGTCCTCAATCTCTCCGAAAATCTCCTCCACCAAATCCTCAAGTGTCACGATACCCGACGTACCGCCAAACTCATCCACGACAACAGCCAAGCTCTTCTTCTCTTGCATCAGCAGTTTCATCAGTTTATTCGCCGCCATCGTCTCCGGAACTATCGATACGCTACGGATATGCTGGGTCCAATCCTCCGGATTCTTGAAAAGCTCGGAAGAATGGATATACCCGATAATATCGTCAATATTCTCGTTATACACCAATATCTTCGAAAGTCCTGTCTCGATAAACTTAGAACGCAATTCCTCTATCGTAGCCGACGTATCACAGGCTACAATCTCCGTCCGGGGCACGATACAATCCCTCAAACGGACATTCGAGAAGTCTAAGGCGTTTTGGAAAATCTTAACCTCTGTATCCATATCCGAATTTTGCGGAGCATCTTCCAGACTTTGCTGTATAAAATAATCCAAGTCTACCTTGCCTAATGCCTGAGGTGAACTTTTCAAGTTCTTCACGCCCCCTAACTTCAAAATCAAAAAAGATAGCAGGGATGAGAACTTGGAGACCGGATACAGGATGATATATATGATAAATAATGGTATCGCAAATATATTGAGTGATAAATTAGGATTCAACTTAAATATGGTCTTGGGAATAAACTCCCCGGCAAACAAGATCAAGATCGTAGATATCACGGATTGGATAAAAACGATCAATGCCTCATTCGCAACCACCTTGGCTATAAACGGCTCCAATACGATTGCCATCTGAAGACCATAAACGACCAACGCAATATTATTTCCTACCAACATGGTAGAGATAAACAAATTTGGATTACGATAGAAAATACCCAGTATCTTACTGGATAGACTACGTTCCTTCTTATCCAGCTCGAAACGAAGCTTATTGGAGGAGATAAAAGCGATCTCATCCCGGAAAAGAATGCGGAAAATGCGAGGGAAATTAAAATATAAGTCAGCGTCCCCACCTTAATTACTTTTTATTGAATCTATTTGTGACACATCTACCCGGGCACTATCCCCCTGAGCTGTCCGTGTCGTATCGGCCGGAGCATCGCTCACCGGGAAAATACCTTGTGAGTTAAATATCTTATACTGAGTCATATCTTGGTTCGACTCAAAACCTATGCCTGTTATGATCTTATCTTCTTGCTCGATACGCATAAACTTATCAGAATAAACCTTCTCTTGCTTCTGGTCCCAGAACAATTGGGAAGTCTCAAAATGCTCCCCTTGCAGACTTTCCACCTCTACATTACCGATCAGCTCCCAAAGCCCTTTTTTATCATAATAATAGGCTGTATCCGCCTTAATACTCGCTTCTGTCTGGAATAAGGTATCGAACTTCTCCACGTAGATCCCCTCGGGGAAATACCAATGGGGTTCCGCCGCCTTCCCATAAATCTGCCACTCTTTCGCTTTCAAGCGATATCTCGTGATACCAGAATCGGAGATCAAGGATGACACATCCGTAGCCTTCATCGTATAAGTCTTGTCCGGGTCAAACTCAACATCAACCACCTCCTTATGCTCCTTACTGCAAGAGGCAGAAAACAAAAGAAGCATAACAACCACCACGAAGGTAGTTGTTATGCCCATATTTCCCGTTTTACAATGAAAACGATTTCCTATCATAATTACCGAATCGTTGTACGCTCTCCGATCCAACCACCGACAGTGAAAGGTTTGCCCTTCTCCAAATCCGGGTGCATGAAGATCTCCTCCGTAGAAGGAAGGTGAGCACGATAAGATGATATCAAAGTATTAGCCTCTTCAGCAACACTCGGATCTACCTGTTTCGCTTTCTCAAATTTATCGATAGCGGCATTATAAGCAGCTCTTGCCAACACTCCATCATTCGGGAAGACAGATTTAGAAGTAGCGGCATACATCTTGCCGATCAATAAATAAGCATTGCCATAGTTAGGATTTACCTCCAAAGCTTTCTGGCAATATTGTCTAGCCTTTGAATAAGCATTTTGCTCAAACAGCAACAATGCGATCATATAATAATCATCAGCTTTTGAAGTCGCGTCCGTTTCTAAATTCGCGGCTCATCAAAGTATTTAATAGCCGTATCATAATCCTTTATCTTAACGGCTTTCTTTCCTAGCCCAACAGCTGCCTCGGCACTAGGTTCTTGACGATAAGCATAGTCTGATGCCAAAAAGTAAGCCTCGATTTCTTGGCAACCTGTTCTTCTCAACAAAGATATAGTCTCTTTCAAATAAGGTAAGTTATCCTTATTCTCCTCGATCTTAGCAGCATACAAATTCTGCAAAGTCTCGCAATCGGCAGCACCACTATTTGCAAAGGCATTATCAACACCACTCTTATATGCGGTCAAGGCATTCACTTCTTTTTGATTGTTTGCAGCCTGCGCAGCTTTTAACTGAGCATCCAAGCCAGCAGAAACCTTCAAATAATCTTGAATATACTGCTCTTTGAAGTTCGGATCGTTAAGCATTTTCTTCATAGAAGAGAAACTAAACAAGGAGAGACCTAGAGCCTCCGTATCAGCACCTTTCTCATCAACGATCTCCTTCAACCAAGTATAGGCCTGATTATAGTCGGCATTATCGCCTGTTTGCGCTAAATAATCTTGCACTTTTCGAGCAACGATCCAGTCTTTTCCATACCGGCGATCATTTCCAAAATATTTCACACGCTTGTCGTAAACCCCCATCAAATCATCAATAAGAGCATTCTTCTTAGCGGGATCTTTCTCTTGGGCGATCTTCCAGCCCATAATTTTCACACCGTACAAATAGATATCTTTTGTAGCGGCAGGACACTCATCGTACACGATCTTCCAGAAATCAAAGGCGTCTTTGAAGTTTCCGGCTTTCGCGTAAGGAACGAACAAGCTGATATTGGTAATACAACGCACGCTATCCTCACCGGAACCGAACTGTGTACCATTATCTACTCCTTTCTGCGCATAAGCGCCTAACGTACCCATAGTACATCCAAGCGCTAGTAATAAAACTTTGATCTTCATATCTCTTTCTATTAAAGTTAGCTATAATATTTATATTCCTTCAAAAAAGTATCATACTCATTAGACCCTTTCGGCCATTCCCGGTTTAATCCACTTTTCGTTTAAAAAACCATAATTCGTTAAATGTATAGTTCACCGTAAACCGGAAATACTGCTCATCAATCATTGTACGTAATTCCGGACGGATCTTCACGTATTCAAATGACAGGTTCACTAATGAACGGTTATCGATCAATGGAAGCCCAAAACCGACACTCGCCCCATATTCATTATAACCATGTCCTTTATAACCATTCTCCTCGGAGCGACTGACTCTTAAGTACGAATTGCTATAATGAAAACCGGCACGGTATCTGATACGCCCCAAATAATTACGATTATCATAACGAGGAATAAACTCGACACCAGCCGCTACACGTGTACGGTTCTTGAATTGGCCTTTCTCGTTATCAAAATAAGCGTTCGCCCAGTCCTCATATAAGAAGTCCGCGGCTAATGTCAACCGATTCTCTTTCACATAGGAGATACCCGCTCCGTAAGAGTTCGGCATATCAAACCGATAATTCTTAATTGTATCGTTCCTTGTATATCCGGATGTAGCCGAAGAACCGACAAGCTGAGTATCATACACAGTCGTATTCAACTTTTTTCCGGGAGAGTAAACGAAACCTACCGTGACATGCTCCGTCTTACTCAAAGGATGCGTATATTGAATACCAAAATCTAACTTTAAATCACGAATCTCATAACGTTGGTTTCTATACACATCGTCCGCCCCTGTCGAGCTCGGGAAAATCAAGTTGCGGGAATGTGTTATATTTCCAAATAAAAATCCGGCGTTCACACCAATGGAAAGACGCTTCTTCCAAATATCATAGGAGAGCCCTAAATAGCATCGCTTAAGCCACCTTCGCCACTAAAGCTTTCTCCCCAACTTAAACCGCCCTCGGTACGCTCTCGCCGAAATCATATCCTACATATGAATAAGGTAATAAACCGATACTCATCGCTAAACGCCGGGTGATCGGAAATTGCATGGCGATATACTCCACGTTTCCATTCATCTGTCGTTGCTTGTTCGTACCGTCATAGAACCAAGACACCTGACCGGACGCACCAAAATCAAAAAGGAATGTCAACGAATCCATGCAACTATAAGATGCTGGATTTAATGGATTTATCTGTTTAGAGGACCTTAATCCATAACCGACTCCACCCATCGCCCTTCCGGCACCAAAAGATCGATCCGCCAACTCTCCATATCCAAATCGCGTATAAGGCGAGTTCGTGTTATTTTGAGCCCACAATGGCAATTGTGTAAAGATAAGAAAACTTATTATTACTACCTTATTAATTTTCAACATTATACTCTAAGATTCTGTTTAATCCTGTCAACACTAAATTAATGTCTGCAAAGATGGAGTTTTTTAGCCGTCTTTCAAAATAAAACGAATGACCGCCTGTTAAAAAAACCAAAAGATCCGGATATTTTACTTTCAGCTCGTCAATATATCCGTCCATCTCGTAAACAATCCCATTCACCACACCCGCTTGGATAGCCGTTTCCGTACTTCTCCCGATAAGCGGTATATCATCCTCTTCCGTTACCAAAGGCAGTTTCTTCGTAAAATGGTTCAACGCTCGAAAACGGGTTGTCATCCCCGGAGAGATATTCCCCCCCAGAAAGATACCCGGCGCTTCTATCACCTCATACGTGATAGCGGTACCGGCATCGATAACCAGCAGATTTTTTCCCGGCCGCAAATAATTCGCCCCCACGACAGCGGCCAAACGGTCCTTGCCTAGCGTTTTCGGCGTTCCATATTCCACCTTGATCGGTAAAGCTACATGTTCATCCAGAAAGACAAAACGCTGAAGCTTATTTTTTAGATAAGCGATCAACTCATCGTCCGTATCTATCACCGTCGATAAAATGCCTTGCGTAAAAGCGTACTTCTCAAAAAGAGCAGCGACCACAGATACACCGAATTGCTTGTATACAAAAGAAGCCTCTATATGCCCATTTTTATACACAGCGACCTTTGATGACGTGTTACCTTGTTCTATAATAAGATTCACTTCTCTGATATTTTCCGCAAAGAAAAACAAAAATGATGAAATAACACGCAAAAACATCGCATAACCTCTAAAATTCTTCTTGAACAAAAAGGATCGCATCTCTGTTTGAAGAAAAATCTAAATAAAAAACAAGTTATGAATTACGGGATTAGTGTCTTATTTAGGGCGATTCCATTGCTAATGGCCCTCTTTTGTTTCGGTTATGGATTTTTTGTCTTTAACTATGGAGTGGACTCTAGCAGATTCGTCGCCGGACCTGTCGTATTCTCTCTTGGCTTTATTTGTATAGCTTTGTTCGCTACAGCAGCGACCATTATTCGTCAAATTATCCATACATATAATAATGTAGCCAGATTCGCTTTGCCTATCCTTGGATATCTCTCGGCAACCATCACTTTTTGGCGGGCTTTATCTTACTCATGTCCTCACCGGCGCCAGCAGACTTTGTCGCGGGCCATGTCATTTGCGGGGTGGGCCTTATAACCGCATGCGTAGCGACAACGGCTACCGCCTCTACCCGATTCACCTTAATACAAATGAACGCCAAAAGCGACGATCCCAGAATACCTGACAAAGCGTTCAACTTTTGGCAGGGGGTATTCTTGATCCTTGTAGCATCATTTATATCCATAGTCGCATGGATTTGGGCTTACCGGTTGCTAGCGCATAGCGACGAGCATTCCCAATACTTTGTCGCCGGGCACGTGATGGCCGGACTAGCATGTATTTGCAGCAGCTTAATCGCTTTAGTCGCCACGATCGCCCGACAAATAAGAAACACATATTCCCGATTGGAAAAAAGGCTATGGCACCGTTTTGTCATCCTGATGGGATCTATCAGTCTGATATGGGGTCTCTTCGTATTAGGATATAGCGACCCGGCTAATGCCTCAACCGGATATATCATGATCGGCCTTGGATTAGTTTGCTATAGTATCTCCAGCAAGGTGATCTTGCTGTCTAAAATATGGAGGGAAGAATTCAAGCTTGCCAACCGGATTCCATTGATTCCTATATTCACGGCTTTATTCTGCCTTTTCCTCTCCGCTTTCCTTTTCGAGACGGCGGCCGAGCATAGTTATTATGCCATTCCCGCACGGGTATTGGCCGGACTGGGAGCGATCTGCTTTACGTTGTTCTCCATCGTCAGCATATTGGAAAGCGGAACCTCTTCCAAGTAAACTGTTTTTTCATCGTGATGAAAATACTTTTTCTTCACGGTGAAATACTTTTTCTTCATGATGAAAATGTTTTTTCCTCACAATGAAAAAATCAACATTCTTTGATAAACCATCGGCCACAACATATAAAACATTCTTTAACACTACCAAAAGCATAAGGTTTTCAATTCTTTATAAACAATTATCACCCCAAGAGTAAGAAAACGCTTGCAAAGTAAAAAATAATATCTACTTTTGCACCCGGGTAAGTCCTACACGGCATGCTCCCTCGGAATCCCCCAGGGCTTGACCGCAGCAAGGGTACTTGGTTGTAGCGGCGCGATGTAGTAAGCTTACCCACCTGCCTCTTTAGCTCAGTTGGCCAGAGCACGTGATTTGTAATCTCGGGGTCGTTGGTTCGAATCCGACAAGAGGCTCAGATAAGACACATCTTAAAGAAGGAAGCTTATAAGTAGGCTTCCTTTTTCGCATTTTAGGCATAATATAGTTGCGCATTTGCATTAATATATTAATTTTGCTGATAAGAATTCAAAACTGCAGCATCATGGAAGAGAATAAGAATTTACTTTTAAAAGGCGCTATGACTTATGGTTTGGCCATGGGTATATATTGGGTAGTGAAATACATCTTTTTCATCTTCAGCGTTTCCGTCCCCTCCTTGAGTCTTGTCTATTGGCTATTGACGCTCGCCGTCCCTTTCATCGCCTACTACATGACGAAAAGATATCGGCACGACATCGGTGGAAGGATCAGTTTCTTTCATGCATGGAGATTCGGCACGATGTTGTATTTTTTCGCCGCATTGATCGTCTCGCTTGAATACTTTGTCTTTTATCAGTTCATCGCCCCGCCTGATTTCGTGGCAAATGCGATCGGGCAATTAACGACTGCATTAAAAGATAGCCAAGTTAGCTCGGATATGCTCGACTCGCTCAGCAATATTCGCATCTCGCCAATCCATATGGCCATACAAGGAATATTTAATAACGTATTTTACGGCATCATACTTTCTATACCGGTAGCGGCTCTCTTGTGCAGGAACAATTCGACTGGTTCCATCACTGAAAACCGCTAAAAAGTTAATTACAGACAAATAATGGACATATCAGTTGTTATCCCGTTGTATAACGAAGCCGAGTCTTTACCCGAGTTATTCTCGTGGATAGAGCGGGTGATGAAAGAACATAATTATACCTACGAAGTCATTTTCGTGAATGACGGTAGTACGGATAATTCTTGGGAAGTGATCGAGGAGTTGAAGCAACGTTCTCCACACGTCCGGGGAATCAAGTTCCGTCGCAACTACGGTAAGTCGCCGGGATTGCACTGCGGATTCCAGCGGCTAAAGGTGACGTAGTCATTACCATGGACGCCGATCTACAGGACAGCCCGGATGAGATACCTGAACTTTACCGGATGATCACCGAAGACGGATACGATCTGGTATCCGGCTGGAAAAAGAAAAGATATGACCCGTTGTCTAAGACGATCCCCACGAAATTATTCAATGCGACAGCTCGTAAATTCTCGGGAATAAAGAACTTACACGATTTCAATTGCGGATTGAAAGCGTATAAGAATGTTGTCATTAAAAATATAGAGGTGTATAACGATATGCACCGTTACATACCTTATTTAGCTAAGATTGCCGGATTTCACAAGATTGGCGAGAAAGTAGTGAAACATCAAGCCCGCAAGTACGGAACTACTAAATTCGGGTTGGATCGCTTCGTGAACGGTTATCTTGATTTGATCACGCTTTGGTTTACTTCCAAATTCGGAAAGAAACCGATGCACTTCTTCGGTTTATGGGGAAGCGCTATGTTCTTCATTGGTTTTATCGCTCTAGTAATCGTACTCAGCATGAAATTGATCTCGATGTACTCTGGAGATCTAAGACCTTTGGTTACAAGTTCCCCTTATTTCTATATTTCATTGACAGCGATGATTCTGGGAACCAGATGTTCCTAGCGGGCTTTATCGGGGAGTTGATTTCCCGCAATTCTCCGAATCGCAATAACTATAAAATAGAGGATGAGATATGAGTTTCCTAGAATTAGCGAGAAAACGTTGCTCTATCCGAAAGTATGCCCCCAAAAACGTAGAGCAAGAAAAGATTGATTATATCCTAGAAGCAGCTCGTTTGGCCCCTTCGGCGGTAAATTATCAACCTTGGTATTTTGTATGGGTTCAAAGTGCGGAAGGAAAAGCTAAATTACAAGAATGCTATCCCCGGGAATGGTTCAAGCAAGCGCCTTATTACTTGATCGTTTGCGGAGATCATCAGCAATCTTGGAAACGGGGCGATCATAAGGATCATATGGATATCGATGCGGCTATCGCCACGGAACACATTTGTTTAGCCGCTGCCGAACAAGGATTGGGAACTTGTTGGGTTTGCAATTTCGACACGGAGCTTTGCCGTAAACATTTTAAAATTCCGGAAACGATCGAGCCTGTTGTATTGATACCGTTCGGCTATCCTTCCGACCCGGCATTATTCGATGAGACTCCAAAGAAACGTAAGCCCATAGAAGAAATTATTAAACGGGAATCATTCTAGTATGTTATACATTGAAGTTCTGCTACTAGCGATCGGCTTATCCATGGATAGCCTAGCAGTATCAGTTACCGGCGGCGCAGTTCTTAAGAACAACTGCACCGCCGGTAATATTATTAAGATAGCGAGCGTGCTCGGTATATTCCAAGCCGGAATGACCGTGATCGGTTATACGATGGGATTAGGATTCGAAAAATACATTTGCGCCTTCGACCATTGGATCGCATTTACCCTCTTGCTTTACTTAGGTGGAAAAATGATATACGATAGCACGAAGGAAGAGGAGGAAGACGGGAAATTCGATCCTCTATGTAACCGGACATTATGCGGATTGGGAATAGCGACAAGTATCGATGCCCTCGCCGTAGGAATATCTCTGGCGATCTTAAAATCACCGCTCTTGCTGCAAGCCTCGACTATCGGTGTTGTCACCTTCGCTATCTCTGCCTTCGGTGTCTATTTCGGTAACCGATTCGGCAAGAGAATCGACTTGAAGCTGGACCTCATCGGAGGTTTAATCTTAATCGGTATCGGTACAAAGATTTTAATAGAGCATTTATTCTTTAGCTAGGGATACCTTATTGAATAAATAACCTTATACATTAATTAATAGACATGAAAAGCCAGCAATTACGAAAACTAGCGCCGGAGCTGGATTCACTCCGGCTAGGCAGCGGTTGGAAAATCGACGAATTGAGTAAACCGCAAATCATTGTAGAAAGCAGTTACGGACATAGCCATCCGGGAAGCGCCCATCTGGATAAATTGGTGGACGAGGCCGGAATCGGTATAAAGGAAAAGGGGGGACGTGCCGCAAACTACTTCGTCACTGATATTTGTGATGGAGAGGCACAGGGACACGATGGTATGAACTACTCATTAGTCTCCCGTGATATCATGGCCGCCATGATGGAGATTCATGTAAAAGCGACTCCTTTCGATGCTGGTGTCTTTATAGCCAGTTGCGACAAATCCGTCCCTGCGCATTTGATGGCGATAGCCCGGCTAGATATGCCTGCTATATTCATGCCCGGTGGTATAATGAAAGCCGGTCCCAACCTACTCACGTTAGAACAAATCGGTACCTATAGCGCCCAATACGAGCGAAAAGAAATAACGGAAGAACAATTCATGGTTTATAAGCGTGACGCATGTCCGGATTGTGGAGCTTGCTCTTTCATGGGTACCGCCTCTACGATGCAAGTAATGGCAGAAGCGCTTGGCATCGCTTTACCGGGCTCCGCCTTGATCCCCGCCCATTTACCCGAGTTAAAAGAAACCGCCCGTAAAGCCGGAGAACATGCACTCGGACTGGCAAAAGAAGAGTTAAAACCCTCCGATATCATGACGATACAAGCATTTGAAAATGCGATCATGGTACATGCCGCCATAGCGGGTTCCAGCAACAGCCTACTTCATCTTCCAGCTATCGCCCATGAACTGGGAATCCAGTTATCACCGGATTTGTTCGACAAGACACATCGTAAGATCCCTACCTTTTAAATATACGTCCCAGCGGTTTTTGGCCCGGCGAATATTTCTGGTATGCGGGAGCGTACCGGCGATCATGGAAGAAATCAAAGAATTCCTCCATCTCGATGTCATGACTGTTACCGGCAAAACATTGGAAGAAAACTTAAAAGATTTACAACTCAACGGCTTCTATGAGAATTGCCATAAATATCTTCCTGCCCTAGGAGTAAAGGTTGGCGATATTATCAAACCT
>ENA-OQCK01000908-OQCK01000908.1-human-gut-metagenome-genome-assembly--contig:-NODE-908-length-13163-cov-10.965250_pt1 | contig 13163 bp, 18 predicted proteins | sample MGYA00242498_ERZ504578 | MGnify/ENA primary metagenome ERZ504578 (study PRJEB26092, sample SAMD00036229) | human gut metagenome | host: Homo sapiens | study: EMG produced TPA metagenomics assembly of... | reverse complement strand
TTAAAGTAGCCTTTCAGGGCGTTACCCCGTCATTCGACTATTCGTGTGTTTAGTTCTCCAACACACATTAAATATTGATTTAATGAAGTGCTGTGCCTACTCTTTTCAAGTAGGAACGTTTCGCACCACTTTTAGGGTCTAAGATAACCGCTTGTCCCCCAAAGAGAACCGAATAATACACCAGAAGATTGTTGCAGAATGACTTTCCACCGCCAAGCGAACCGACAAAAGCAGAAGCAAGGGCATTTGTAACTGTACCTTTTACGCCTTGACTGGCAAGGGACGGTTGCAGGTACACATTTCTTCCCGTATCAACGGAGTAGCCATATAGATACCCGTAGTTTCCCCTAACTGCTGTGTCGCACCGAAGCCAAGCCCAGCTAGAAAATCAGATTTTACATACTGCACATAATCATTGATATATCGCCTGCTGGCAGGAAGAAATTCAGAATGAAGCCCCAGCATATCCCCAGCAGGACGCACCAGCTTTACATTGAGGTCGTCGTAAAAGTCTTTGACTTCATCACAACGGCGTTTTAATTCGTCCAAATCATCAGCCGATACACGCACTACATAAGAGAGCTTATACATACTTTCTTTTGTCTGGTCTAAGTCGGTTTCCAGCTCGTCCACGCTGTCTAATGCGTCCACCACATTTGAGCTGGTTTCACTTCCAGCTTGATAGGCGTGGTTATCAAGGTCTTTCAGTTCCTTTTTCTTGTTGCGGACGGTTGTTAATGCTTTTCGGTTTTCCACGATTTCTACATTCATGGAAGTATCAACGGGGAATGTGAATTGCTGTTGCTGGAAATAGAAGATTTCAGAGGACGGAAAATCAAGCTCCCCGACAATCGCATTGACAGTAAAGTAGGATACATAGCTTTCCTTGTCCTCATGTTCCAATCGTAAATACCGCTGGCTTTCCTCAATCACACACCTTGTCGGACGGATAAGGTCGTAGTATTTTATCAGAGTTTCTTTGTTCAATTTCTTCTTTGGTAGCTGATACTCATAATCTTCATAGGCAATACCGTCCCTGCCGTAAAGATGTTCCATAAGATACCCAAAATCATTGATTTCCAAGCGACGCACCTTAAAGCGACGGGAGATTTTATTTTCCAGTAATTTTTCCATTTTCATGTAACGGTTGATTTCATCATTCGGCATGGAAATAAAATCGTTCATCAGCGTGTGGTTCACTTCATGGAGAAATTCTGTAAATGTCAGCCACGCCGATTTTTTGATGTTCTTCAGATTGAGCTGTTCTTCCGTAACCATGAGCTTAAAGCCAAGAAAAAAACGGTAGTCCACTTGATTGTCCCCAATCATTGATACTAACGCTTCGGTCTGTTCGTCTATTTTCTGGCAGGCAACTTCCTTTAATTTCCCCGTTACCAGTTTCTTTGACTGCTCCTGCATACTGCGGATTGAGCTTTCTGTGGCAATCTGCAACGCATGAATTTTACCCTCACGGGACTGTGCAATGAGCTGTCGAAAGCTGTCATGTACGATAAATTTCTGCTCTGCGGATAAGAAAGAATAGTTGTACGGTATCAGCTCATAGTAAGCGAACACCTCATTGTCCTTGTTCCAGACAAGGTTATTGTCAATATATTTTATCGGGAACATACTTCACACTCCTTACTGCCGTGATTGTTTCATTCAAGGTCTGCTTATGCAGTTTTACGGCTTTTCCTGCATAAGTGATTTTTGGTCGCAAAGCATAGGTTATCTGTGATTTCAAAAAGCTGTACGGCTTCTTTCCGTCAAAGGTTTTCTGCGACATAAACCAAGTGAGAGCAACGGGAATACCAAAGTATTTGAGAAATGCTCCCTCAATCATGGAAAGTGGGGGAATATCCCCAAACAGAATGATGAGAAATTCCGTAATCACAAACCATGTAATCTGTGTAAAGGTAACGGGAAAGGGTAAGTTAAAGTCATTGATTGCATATAAGACTTTTTCCACGTTCCAGATACCCGTATAAGATTTAATCTTTTTCAAGTTCTTTCAGCTCCTTTCAAAATAGAAAAGGACAGCCATGTTTCCGACTGTCCCTTAAAAGAGAAACGCTGTCAGTAGCAACAATGCTTGTCACTGATCTTCCAGCGTTAATATGGTATTTCGCACATACCTCGCTTGTTTCAATGAAGCAACCGCCCATATCCAAATCTCGCCCGTAGGCTTCATAGTCAATGTAGTTCTGCAAGCTGGGCGGAATATCCCAAGTGCCTGTAATTCGTCTATGTAGTAGTAGGCAACGTCTGTCATGGTTTCACAATCGGGATAATAATAAATATCGTCCTTATGTTCCACGACTTCTTCCAGCGTTCCGTAGTGGCTGATAAATTCGTTCAGACACTCTACGATATAGTCGGGAAGTTCCTCTATCATTTCATACATCTCATTGAGTTCTTCAATGGAAACATATTCCCCTATGTCGATAGGGAAGTTGTCGGTATCATGGACAGCGTATTCCTCATACTGTTCATTCAAGCCGATTTTTTCTGTTACATCTTCCTCGTCAATGGGGAAAGTGAACCAAGCACCCACTAAATAGCCCTCGTTGTATTTGCCAAGGTTCGCAATATAAACCGCCATATCATCAATCATAAGCACCACCTCTTTTCCTACTCTGGAAGTTCAAAGACACTGTGTTCCGTTACAAGATAGCATCTGTTTTCCAGCAAGTGAGAAGCGTAGGCTTCAAAGTCGAAATAGTATTCTTGACAGTCCCCGGACAAATGCTTGAATGTGGGGTCATTCATCAGCTTTTGCTTTGCAACATCAATCATGCTTTTACAATCGTGATAAACCGTAATCACGTTCCTGCAAATATAAAGTGCTTCTAAGTTCTCAAACACGGTAAGAAGTGCTACATATTCTTCTTGCATATCGGCTGATAGCTGGCGGTACATAAAATCTAATTCGTTAATCTGATACACGCTTGTTTGTTCGTGGACTTCATCAGCATAAGGCAACACCTTTTCGATAATGCGGTAATCTTGACTTTCTGCACCGACACCTAGCTTTTCTTCAAACTCGGCAACATCTATCGGCAGGTCAAACCAGTACGACGTTGTTTCTTCGCCAGTTGTTCTTCCCGTTTCCACCAGCACCCTTGTTTCCTGCATTGTTCCTCACGTCCTTTCTGTTGTTTCATCACATCTTTTAAGGTCTGGTACGACATACCAAACACATACTTTGAAAAATCTTCCAACTGCTTTTCATCATAGTCGGCAGGGTTCAGCAGTTTCATTTCATGCCACACTTTCCGCTTGTAAGAGGGCAGGTCGGAAAGATATTCACAGCCGATTTTTGCCTGCATATCCTTAAAAATATCGTTCATTTCATCACTCCAATCTGAAATTTAGGTAAGAAAAAAGCAGTCAATCCTAAGACTAACTGCTTTGTGTAGATATGAACTTATAAAATTTTAGTTTATGATATAGCAACATCATTTAATGTCCTCTGTGTTTTGCTTTTTTCTTTTGTTGCTTCAACTTAAACTTTTGTTCTGCTTCCATTTGCTTTTTATGTTTGGAATTAGATTTATATTCTTCTTTTTTTAATTCATGTTGTAATTTTAAAGCTTGTTGCGATTTTGTCCCAATTCCATTGTTCTGTAATTGTTTCTTTACATCTCTAAGAACTCTTTTAGGATTTTTCTTATCCTTTTTTACAATCGTTTCAACTGCTGGACTAAATTGTAAATCATAATAATGTTTCAACACAAATTCTTGAATATCATAATCTTTTGGCTCTGCACCAAATGTTACCTTTGCTACGGAAAGTTTGCCATCACAAATTCGTTCAAAAATTCCAATCCAAAAAGGTTCTGCAAAATACACAGTCAATTTACATTTTATTGTCTTCATATCAATCCCTCCTTGTTTATTTCTAAACAAAGAACGGACAACCCGGAGGGGCAGGTTACTTACCCTATAAACATAGGACGGCTGGGCTACCTACCAGCTCTCGCATAATAAAATGCTTTGCGTTTTTATCTTTGTCATTTTAGATAATCGTTTTTGATTGATTATCTCTCTTAAAAATTATACCATTTCCATATCAGCACTACAATAAAATTTTATGCACCGATAATCTTGTTGAATAGCTCTAACAGTACATCTTTCACACCGCCAGCGTTGAATACCAATCCGACAGCAACAAGGGCAACTACCAAGAAGCCGATAAGTTTTGAAAACTCACGCTTGAACCCTAAGTAGATACCGATAACCACAATCGCCATAAGCACTAAGCTCTGTGCGTTGCTTAAAAACCATTGATACAAATTTTGCCCGAAATTCATTTAATTGTCCTCGCTTTCTTTTAATTGTTTCATTTTATAGTCAGCTTCTTTGCCAACACTCAAAATACACATCAAGACTACGCCGATACCCATTCCCATAGATACCAGCAGGAAGTCTTTTACTAATTCCCACATTTTTATCACTCCTAACTTTCCACCAAATCTTTTGTAGGGGTCGTCTGCTGTTTGATTATCATTTCATGTTTTTCACTCAAGGTTGCCTGCTTTTCGATTGTTTCCATGTAGTCTGTACCGTTTCCCTTATCAATCTTTTTCAGCATTTTCAAGGTCGGTGCTACCTGCCGTTGTACCCAACGCAATGTGCGGTCTAAGGTATAAGGCTCTGGCTTTGTCGTCAGTTTCAGACTTTGCCGATTATCGCCGATAAACCACGCCCAGCGGTCATTGAGTTTCCAGTCATTTTTTCGCTTGTCGGGTTGTTCATCAACAAACCGCACATACTGGTTGATGATAGAAAAGGCGGTCTGTTCTGCGTCATAATAGGTCAGCAAATCCCGTACTGCATAATAGGCACGTTCATTACGAAGCCGTATCTCAAAACGATTGATAATGTCGGCTTCCTCCAGCGGTGTCCCTAACTTAACGTACTGCTCATAGTCCTTTTCATAGATACAGAAATACACATCTGATTTCAGCGAACCAAGATAAAGGGTACGTCCCATATATTCTCTGTCGTCCTCTCTGTGCTTGATAAGCTCGCCCGACTGGTAAAACTTATAACTTCTGGACTTTCCGATATATTCCCGTTTCCTGCATTTTTCCGCAAGCTCTGGAATATCCAAAATGCCCGTATGGTCGTTGATAGCAAGGTCGATACGCTTCATCACGCCACCGTCTACTAATGCGTCCATAAGGAAGTCATACCAGCTTCTTTGCTGTGCCAGCAGGTAACTTTCAAACTGCCTGCAACCACGCCCCTTTAACTCTAAAAGGACACCTTTTTCTTCGTCAGCCGACGTATAGATAAAGATGTCCCCTAATGAATAATGCTCCGTATAACTGTAATGTCCGTAATCTTCATGGAGCATATAATTGATATTCAGTTTTAATATATCTTTGATGATATGCTGTATATCCAGCGTGGGAAAACGAATTTTCACATAATCAAACAGCATGGTAAGCGGTGCTTCTGGATTGAACCTTGCCAGTTCCTTATGCAGAGTATTCATAAGTTCCTTTGACGGTTTCATTTTTCCGCTTTCTATCTTGTTGAGATATTCCCTTGTAATGCCAGAAGCCACCGCCAGCCTGCCTTGTGAGATACCGTAAGCAATCCGTTTCTCCCGTAATTCTTTTATCCCTTGTTCTTCATTCAGAACCATACCCCCAATCTGTAAAATGTGAAGTTTTTTCAGACGACTTCACAGCTGATTTTTGCTAGGAAACCATGCCAGAAGCCTTATGTTTCCTATGTTTTTCGTCTATTGTCTATTTGCAAACGTACCCCTCTGTTAGATACCGAGGGGTTTTACCTGCTGGCGTGGCTGACGCCACACCAGCAACGGCTAGTCCGTGCCGTCGCCTTTCGCTTCGCACGTCGCCGTCCCGTCCTGCCTTGCTTGTGCAAGAGAGCCGATAGTCTGTAAAAAATCATGTCCTTTTGGGACTAAAGGCGTGTAAAATTCGCTGATAACGCTTGTTCCCACATCACAATAGCCACGCCCTTTGATACGCTTCTGGAAAAACTGCTTTTTCACATCTGAACCAAACAGCATACCGTAACCTAATTCGCTGATACGTCCAAGTCCCACACGGAAATTGAAATTATCCCTTATCCCGTCCGAGAAATACTTTGCGTCTGGACGCTGGCAGGCAACGATAAGGAAATATCCTGCTTGTCGCCCCAGCATGACGATTTTCTTTAACTGGCTAAGTAGGCTTACACTTTCTTTTGTCCCCAGCATTTCAAAAAACGCCACATATTCATCAAAGATAAGAAAGCATGGTGGCAGTCCCAGATAGGCGTAGTTTTCGCCCGTCTTATAGTTTTGGTGTCGCTTCATTTCCTCACTTCGCTGTACCATGCCCTCATAAAAGGCATTGACGCAATCAATCATTTCTTCTTTGGTATGGTAGACGTTCGGCATGACCGTTCCCAAGTCCGCAAGGTCGCTGTTCTTCGGGTCTAAAATGTAAAGAATAGCGTCAGTATGCAGTAAGGCTTCAATGAGCGTCAGCAGGAAATAAGTTTTACCGCCACCCGTTCCACCAGCGATAAGGGCGTGAGGGAGTGCGTCATATTCCCAGACAAGATTTTTCATCAGCCTAAGACAGCCGTTTTCTGCCCGTACTTCATCAATGGTAATGCGGTTTGCTATCATATCATAAAGCAGGGTATATTCGATATAACCGTCATGCAAAGTCTTGTCGGTCAGCTCGCAATACAAGCCACTTTCCAGTTTATCTTCTAACCGTAAAAGCTGGTCTTGATATTTCCCCAGCGTAATTTCACAGCGGATATGAAGCAGTCCCTTTTCCATTTGATAATAAATCTTCGGAAACCAGACGATTTTTTCCCTTGATCTGCTTTGCAGGTCAGTAAAAAAACCGCTGTCTTGTACGGTATCGGCTTCATACCACTTATTTTCCAGTACCATTCGTGCCAACTTTTGACGGTGCAGGAGCTTCTTGAAACTGTCGTAACAGAAGCGGTAATACAGAAAAGCGACCAATGCACAAACACCAGTCGCTATCAGTATGGTTATGGAGTTGTAAGGGGAAAGCGTCAAGCCGTTCTCTAACAAGCTAAAATGCTCCCAGTCAGTACGCATGAGCTGTTTTATATTCAATAGCAGGAGAACCGCCACAAATACAAACAGAAGCATCCCTATGGAAAAGTGGTAGACAAGGTGCTTGTCGCTGGCTCTGATACGGTGTCCTTTGTTCCAAATCATACGCATAAATCAATCACTCCTTCTAGGTATGAAAAAGCAGTCAATCCTAAGACTAACTGCTTAATCAACAATAAAGTGTAAATTTTATTGTTCTTTCTTCTTTTTTATCTTTTTTATTTTTTCTATCCCACCAAGTACCTGCTAATGAACAACTTCCGCCCATAACTATAAAGGCAATCATAATAAGCCAAAATTCCATGATTTTTCCTCCCTTTTAATTTGTTAAATGCTGGCAAATAAAAATTACAACAAAACATATAATAAGTGCGATTACACCTGCAATGAATGCAAATATGATTTTTTGATAATTTCTTTTTCCTATTTCTTGTTGTGTTTCATCATGCGTTAATTGCTTTCCGTCAATAAATGCCAAAATTTCTTTATAGGTTTGAATGTCATGGCTCTTTTTGAATTTTTCAATCTTACTTGCCGTATAGAGCGTTATTGCGAACAAGCATAACCAAATAATAATTCCTATATTTCCCTTAATATTAAATAAAGGATAGGCACTTATGGCTACGACTATCAATCAATTAGGAAAACTACACTTATCACATTAAACTTTTTAATAGTTGCTTTTTCTACAATCTCCCTCATCTCCTTTATATCTTCTTTTATAAAATTATCTAAAGACACATTGAAGATATTAGATAAAGTAATTAAACTTTTAACATCTGGACAACTTTTATTTGTTTCCCAGTTAGAAATTGTTTGTCTTGAAACAAATATTTTAAGAGCCAGTTCTTCTTGAGAAATTTTTTGTTGTTCCCTAAATTTTTTGATTTGTAATCCAATATCCATCTTGAATCTTCTCCTTTATTGTATATGAATATAGCTATTTTGTCTGTCAAAAGCCTTTGACATTGCCATTTTCCCTTGTCAAAATAGTTTTACATGGCTTAAAACAGAACTTTTCAACTAATTATATCGGTTCTATATATAAGTTACAAGAAAAAATATGGGCTCACATTTATTTTTTCATCTGTCCTTGCGGTACATGGTTCTGTGGATTGCCTGCGTTCTGATTGCCTTTATTCTTCAACACAATATCCTCTGCTTTTACATACCAGTCCACATCTGCACCCGTATAGGTTTTTCGTGATACCGTATCGGCTACGGGATTGACAAGCTCCACAACTGCATTGTACGGAAATTCCCTTAGCGGTACTTCTGGCGGTACAGACACGGGGATAATTCCACCATGCAGACTGCACTTCAAATCATAGATACGTTTTTTTAGCTGGGTACTTGGTGTCCCGTCCTCATTCTGCAAGAACACATCACGCACCGCTGTAAATTTTAATTCTCCAAATGTTTTCTCTTTGTCAATGACAAACCCGTTTGATAATCTCATAAATTCTTCACTCCTTTACTTTTCTTCAACTGCTACAATATCATCAGCAAGCAACACATAATCGGTATGTCCCATATCCCCGATTGCGTAACCTCTGCCGTATAACTTCGGATTGACAAGTTTTACTTTCTGCTCATACTTGAACTTCTTTTCGCCAGCCTGCACGGGAATTTCCACCACAACATTTTCTCCTTTCTGTACGTCAGAATAAAGGTTATAGCTTCTTCTGGCTAAGACCCTGCGGTTATTTTTGTCTCTTTCAAAGACTGGCTCACTTTCTCCTGCAAATTCAAGAGTTCCAAAAGACTGTGCCATATCTGGCACGACATATTTCATTTCCATATTGTTTTACCTCGTTTCTTTCTATTTTTGATAAGTTTATTGATTATGATTTCTTATTCTGGCAGTTTGGGAAGTACCAGCAATCCCACAGATAGTAAAGGGTAAAATAAATGCTTACGCACCCTTGACTATCCGTGTTCTTGCAGGTTGTTGGCGGACAAGCCAGAATAAGCGGAAGTCTGCCGTTTGACAGCTTCGGCGGAGAGCGTGATTTTTCTTTCCTCATACCGTTACCGCCTTATGATTTCTTCATTTGACGGCGTTTGTAGAAGAAGATACCTGCCAGTCCAGCACCAGAAGTCAAAAGAAGTGCAAGCAGTCCGTAAAGGTTTGTGCTATCGCCAGTTTTTGGACTGTCTGTTTTATGCGGTGTATCTGGTGTCTGTGGCGTTTCGGGTTTCTCTGGTTCTTCTGGTTTTTCCTTAAAGGTAATTGTCTGTCCCTCGTCCTCAATGTCTTTATGCTCGGTAACTTTCTTCGGCTCGTCTGGATTGCTTAAATCGTACAATTCTTCAAAAGTTACAAGCTGTTTTCCGTCAAGAGAAGTAGCGTCAAAGGTAAAGGCAACTTCCACTTTCATAGTTTCGCTGTCTGCGGTAAAGGTGTAATCACTTTCCACACGTTTTCCATTGATAAGAAGCTCTGCATTTTCTTCTTTCAACATCTGCCAGCCTACAAGTTTGTACTGTGTGCCGACTTCTAAGCCCTCTAAAGTTACGGTATCAATGATTGTTACCTCTTTTCCAGCTTCAAGCTCTTTGTTGCCGTCCTTATCGGTAGCAGTCGTATGAATTTTGATGATACGCTCTGTGATAAGTACCGTCTGTCCGTCGTCCTCAATGTCTTTATGTTCCGCAACTTTTACGGGTTCTTCTGGATTGCTTAAATCATACAATTCTTCAAAGGTAACAAGATTTTTGCCACCTAAAGCAGACGCATTGAATGTATAGGAAATTTCCACTTTCATTTCTTCGTCATCAGCGACAAAGGTATAATCATTTTCTACACGCTTTCCGTCAATGATAAGCTCTGCGTTTTCTTCCTTTAACATCTGCCAGCCTTTGAGCTGGTATTTTGTGCCTTTTGTAAGTCCGTCTAATTTGACAGTATCAACGATTGTTACCTCTTTTCCTGCAAGGATTGTTTTTTCGCCATCTTTGCTGGTCGCTGTGGTATGAATAGAGATTTCTTTTTCGTATTCATCAGTCAGCGTTCCTAAATCAACCACAAGGTTATTTCTTGATACCACGATTTCAAAAGGTGGGATAAGTTCAAAGCCTTTGTTGCTGTCAGAGCGTAATTCCTCAATGATGTAAGTATCATAAGGTAATGCACCCTTGCTGTCGTCAGGTTCAGAATTTCCAAACCACACACCGTCCTCACTGGTCTTTCCTGCGTTGGTATTGTGCTTGTGAGAAGCCCAGTCAGCAGAAGTGGAGAATTGCCCGTTATCATCAGTTACCACAACATGACTTTCTCCCGTCGTCTTGCTTGTGATCCTAAAGGGAACATCAGCAAGACGCTTGTGTGTGCCTGCACCGATTTTCACGCCCTCAATATCCCCACGCTTAATCTGATTGTAGATAGAGTGGGCTTCGTTGGTTAAGTCCACAATTTTGCCGTTTTCTGTGATTGCAAAATCAATCGGCTTTGCACCGTCTGTCAAGTAACCGTCGGGAGCTTCACTCTCAACGATACGGAATTTTCCATAAGGTAAGAGGTCAGCAGAAGTAGAAGCCACACCCTCAATATCCGTATGGATTGTCTTTACCACTTCATTTTTCTTGTATAGCTTGCCGTCAACCAATACCGCATTATCATTTAAGGAAATGATGTCAAAGGCAGTATCTTTCAAGGTAGCACTTCCTTGTGGCTTTGTATCGCCCGTTTCTAAATCTCGTTTCTGGATTTTCACACCGCCACGGATAACCTTGTCTGATACGGAAAACTGGTTACTTCCAGATAATACGGCAAGGTCGCCGTCCTCGGTAATCTGCGTTACATATAAGCCTTTTATCTGTTCAGACTTATCGCCAGCCTGCATATATGCACCCTCTAACAAGTAGCCGTCTGGTGCTTTTGTTTCTTCAACGGTTAGCGTCCCAAGTGGGAGAACTGCTTTGCCGTCCTGTATATAGAAGCTGTCGCCAGATACCTTGTATGCGTCCGCTAATTTTGTGATGTAATGAGTTGTCCCGTCGCTGTCTGTTTCAGCGATTGTCTTTGTAATCCATGTTCTTGTAGCTTCGGCAGGGAGATTGTCTTTATTGTAGAAGCCAACATAATACTTCCATGTAAATTCCGCACCTGCTAAAGAAGCGTTCCCCTGCGGATTGTCTTTCTGTGTTTCCATATCAATCTTGAAAAGTTAAATCAAAGTGTCTGTTACCTTTGGTGTATCTGATACTTTTAAGATTGCTGTTTCGCCAGCTTTGATTGTTAATGGATAAACTGTTTTATCCACTTTATATCCTGCTGGTGCAGATAATTCCTTGATATAGACTGTGCCAGCCGTTACCTCTACAACATCTGTATTTCCGTTTTTATCAGTCGTAAGGGTGGCAAGCTGTTTCGTGCAGTCCTTATCAACAAAGACACCGTATGTCGCACCAGCGATAGAGTAATTCCCGTTACTGTCCGTAATGCTGGCATTACTGGAAGTCTTTTGTAGTTTTGCATTTCCTACATTCAGCTTCGCCCAGAATTGTCCCAATTCCTGCCCCTCGCCAGAGTAGATATAACCGCCACATTCATAGCGTCCTTTGTTCTCTTTGACAAAGGCTTTTGCACCAGCGTACACTTCGTCCTGCGTTGCTTTTGAAATTTCATCATAAGAAGCTCGCACGTTATCACATTGCCAGCCAAGATGTACGCTTAATCTCTGCCAGACAACAAGCTGTCTTAAAAGGTAAGCGTGATTTTTGCTTATTCCGCTATGGCTGTCTGTGTACTGTTTTACATATTCGATAGATAAGGCAACGTCGCTTATCTGGTCGGCACTCATACGGGTGCTTGCGTCAGCTCTGGTCTTGTAACCATTCTTAAAATCTGTGTTAATGTCGATACAGTAAGCGTCCTCGCCTCAACGGTCAAATGTCCCTCATTAAAGGTAGAACCAATCGAACCGTCATTCATTACTTTTTCAACGATACCGACACGTTCTTTTGACTCCGTCCAGTATTGCTTACTTTCTGCATGAACGGGTGTTGTCGGCAAAGCAGTAACGACAGTCGCAAGAGCTAAGAAGCCCGTACACAATCGTTTTAACATCTTTTTCATAAATCTAATGCTCCTTTCATTTTGGGTAATAAAATAGCCGTCCAATAAGAACGGCTGAAAATAGAAAAGGAACGTCATGTTAGGCGTTCCATAGTCTATGAGTTATTCAATTTTTTGTTGTTTCAATACTGATGTACTGTACCATATCTTTGCATATCTAGGAAAACTTGCGTATCAAGGCTCATTCGTTAGTAGTAAATAAGTAGTAAATTGATGTGTTTGTTTCCTTGAAAATGCTGATAGATACTGTGTTTTAGAGGATAATCAGATTTTTATTGTGTTTTTTGTGGAAACACAGCACAAATGTACAAGACAAACATAATCGTGAAAAATGGTAATATCAATTTTAATAAATACCAAAAATCAAATTTATTGCCATCAATTTTTCTTTGTATACGATTTAATAACAAAGGATTCATTGGTGTACTACAAATAATCGTAGTAACAAATGATGCCAAAGGTCTATCCGTCATAAAAGACATTATAATCAATACGATATTTACTATCCAAAATATTATTTCTGCTATTATCCTTTTCACTATTAATGTCACTCCCAATCTATTCTTCTCCAAAGTCAACTTTTTAATATTCTAAAAAATGAGAGCATATCACTTCCGCAATATACTCTCATCACTCACAGCGTTCCCTTTCTATTTTAAACAACAAGTAAATTCCTCGTTAAGAGGTTGGGTAAATTTTTTTACCCAATACCCTACCCAATCTGTACCCAAAATAGCACGATATTTTGTGAGCTTTTACAGTAGTTTATAACACTTGTCAAAATAGCTAGAAACCGCTTAAATACGCTATTTAATTCGCTTTTTACCAGTCTTACGATTGATAAATTAGTTTCCCATCTGAGCTGCAACTTCTGCTGCAAAGTCTTCCTGTTTCTTTTCGATTCCTTCACCTGTCTCAAAACGAACAAATCTCTTAACAGTTACGTTTGCATTGTTTTCT
>ENA-OQCK01000907-OQCK01000907.1-human-gut-metagenome-genome-assembly--contig:-NODE-907-length-13174-cov-1.622902_pt1 | contig 13174 bp, 22 predicted proteins | sample MGYA00242498_ERZ504578 | MGnify/ENA primary metagenome ERZ504578 (study PRJEB26092, sample SAMD00036229) | human gut metagenome | host: Homo sapiens | study: EMG produced TPA metagenomics assembly of... | reverse complement strand
CCAAGGATATTACCAGGACCGGCTGGGGCTGAGATTGACTGCTACACGGTATGGACCTCCACTGCCACTGCGGGAGCCATGAGGGGATACGGTATTCCCCAGGCAGCCTTTTTATCGGAATGCCTTACGGACGATGTGTGCCGGGCAATCGGCGCAGACCCCCTGGCTTTCCGCATGGAAAACTGCATGGGAGAGGGATTCGTGGACCCTGCCAACGGCATTACCTTCCATTCCTACGGCCTTAAAAAGTGTATGGAGGAAGGGGCGAAGTACATTGGATGGGAGGAGAAGCGCAGGCTTATGCCAACCAGACAGGCCCCGTGAGAAGGGGAGTGGGAATGGCTATCTTCTGTTATAAGACAGGGGTATATCCCATTTCACTGGAGACTGCCTCCGCCAGGATGATACTGAATCAGGACGGCTCCATGCAGCTTCAGCTGGGAGCCACGGAAATAGGACAGGGTGCTGACACTGCATTCAGCCAGATGGCAGCTGAGACAACCGGCATTTCCCTGGAAAAAGTGTATATTGTATCCACACAGGACACAGATACAGCCCCATTTGACACAGGGGCGTATGCATCCCGCCAGACCTATGTGACCGGTATGGCTGTCAAGAAATGCGCGCAGCAGCTGAAGGCCAGGATTCTGGATTATGCCGGGTTTATGCTGGGAGGCCGCCCGGCAGAAGAGATGGACGTGGCTCACGATCACATTGTGGAGAAGGCCACGGGAAAAGAGCTTCTTGACATGGAAACCCTGGCTCTTACCGCCTTTTACTCCCTGGAGCGCTCTGAGCACATCACTGCGGAGGTCACCAACCAATGCAGGGACAATTCATTTTCCTCCGGCTGCTGTTTTGTGGAGGTGGAAGTGGATATGCCCCTGGGACAGGTGACGGTAAAGGATATTGTAAATGTCCATGACTCCGGAATGCTGATCAACCCTGAGCTGGCAGAGGCGCAGGTGCACGGCGGCATGTCCATGGGCCTGGGATACGCCTGTCCGAGGAATTCTTATATAATGACGCCGGCAGGCCTCTCAATGATAATCTGCTGGATTATAAGATTCCCACAGCCATGGATACGCCGGACCTTCATGTGAAGTTTATCCAGCTTGAGGACCCCACCGGCCCTTACGGAAATAAGTCCCTGGGAGAACCGCCGGCCATCCCGGTGCGCCGGCCCTGCGCAATGCAGTGCTCCATGCCACAGGCGTTGCCATGGATACCATACCCATGACGCCACAGAGCTCATAGAGGCATTTCAGGAAAAGGGTTTGATATAGAGCTGTAATGGCTGATGTAAAACAGCAGGTCAGGTAAGTATAAAGGAGAGTCATCATGTTTGATATAAAGTCATTTTACGAAGCAGATTCGGTGGAGGACGCCATTGCCGCCCTCACCGCGGACCCTCAGTCCCAGGTCATCAGCGGGGGACGGATGTGCTCATACGCGTCAGGGAGGGAAAGGATGCAGGCAGGGGCCTGGTATCCATCCACAATATCCCGGAGTTAAAAGGCGTCAGCTGGAGGAGGACGGGACCATCATCATCCGGCCTGCAACTTCCTTTCCCATATAACCAATGACCCCATTATAAAGAAACACCTCAGCATGCTGGGGGAGGCAGTGGACCAGGTGGGAGGACCTCAGGTGAGAAATACGGCCACCATCGGAGGGAATATCTGCAATGGGGCCACCTCTGCGGACTCTGCCTCCACCATGTGCGCCTGAATGCTACAGTGGTGTTAAAAGGGCCGGAGGGAGTACGGGAAGTGCCGGTTACAGAATTCTATACAGGTCCCGGACGTACGGTCAGGAAGCAGAATGAGGTCTGTACGGCATTTAAGATTACCAGGGAAAACTATGAGGGATGGGAAGGCCATTATATTAAATACGGAAAACGCAGGGCCATGGAAATTGCAACACTGGGATGTGCGGTGAGGGTAAAGCTGTCGCCTGATAAAACAGTGCTGGAAGACGTACGTCTGGCTTACGGCGTGGCGGCCCCCACTCCGGTGCGCTGTTACGAGGCGGAGGAAGCCCTTCGCGGGAAACAGGTGTCAGATGCGACCATATATGACCTGTTTGCAGATAAAGCCCTGTCCCAGGTAAATCCCCGCACATCCTGGAGGGCCAGCCGGGAATTCCGCCTGCAGCTCATCGGGGAGCTGGCCAGGCGCGCTCTAAAAACATCCATCACACTGGCAGGAGGTAAGCAGATGCTTAAAGTAATCAAGCTGAAAATTAACGGGAAGGAACAGGAGACTGCTGTGGATGACAGGGAATCTCTTCTGGATACCTTCGCCGCCTGGGCTTCACATCCGTAAAAAAGGGTTGCGAGGTTGGGGAGTGCGGGGCCTGTACGGTCCTTGTAAATGGAGAGGCCATTGATTCCTGCATCTATCTGTCCATGTGGGCGGACGGCAAACGTATCATGACCGTGGAGGGCTTAAAGGGTCCCAACGGTGAACTGAGTCCCATCCAGAAAGCCTTCATAGAAGAGGCGGCCGTGCAGTGCGGATCTGCACCCCCGGTCTTATTATGTCGGCCGTGGAGATTGTAGGCACAGGAAAGAAGTACAACCGGGAGGAGCTGAAAAAGCTGATATCCGGGCATCTCTGCCGCTGTACCGGCTATGAGAACATACTCAACGCCATGGAGCGCATTGTGAGGAGACATACAGGTAGTAGGAGAATAATGGTAGTGGGAGAATAGGAAGCTGCTGCTGCAAAAACGTAGTGTGCAGATTTGTCTGATTGTCGTGAAAAAACTGAAAATTTATACAGTATATACGAAAAAGACTATTAAAATTTAAATATTAATAAAAAAGTATTGACAAATGACCTCCTTTTGAGTATACTAAAACTATCAAAAAGAACGAAATCTAAAAAGGAGGTACAGACCACCGGAAAGTGATTTTTCGTTTTCCATATAATCAAATGATTATTATAGAAAACAGAGAATAAGGAATCTGCCTGATGAAATGTTCAAAAGGAAACTGATACAATACGAGTCCCGTTATATTTTCAAATACCGAGTAGATGATCAAGGAACGGGAACATTTATAATGATATGACGAGAAGTATCATTAAAATGTACTTGATAATGAAAGGTGAAAATAAACAGACCGTATAAGTAAAGGAAATCCAAAAGAACAGAGTAAAGAGAGCAGAAAAACAAAAAACAGGTATCGAGGAGGAGAAATCTGAATCGGTACTTGTTTTTTAGTGGATTAAAAGCGGTGGCGCACAGAAATATAGGGCCTGCTTCCCATATGGGAATCCTGAGTATCGTTACAGGCCGGAGCCGGATGGCTTTCAGATAATGAAAACCATCGGCTTTTTGTCCTTTTGGCCAGGCTGTGATCCGAGTATCTCAATCATTCCAATATATTGTAAATTTAAGGGAAAACAGATGTAAAATTGCACAGAAAAGTTTGCCTGTATTTAGCAAGATTTAACGATTCTATGGGTGAATGTAAAATTGGGATTTACAAATATAATAAATCATGCTACATTTTAGATAACTTGTTAAACAAGTTAAGTAACATATACACACTAAAACAAAATAGGTATAAAACGGAGGGGAACATGATGAAGAAAAGAATCAGACAGTGGGCAGCATTATGTGCGGCAGTTGGCATTGCAGGCAGTGCAGTGATGGGATGCGGTTCATCTGCACCGAAACCAGACGCAGGGAGCGGGCAGACTTCCCGGGAAGCCGCAGATGGGGCCGGTACTGGTTCCGGGGGAGGAGCACACATAGGAATCATTTTCACAGAGGCAGGACTGGGAGGCAATTCCTTTAACGACCTGGCCCTGGAGGGTGTTAAAAAGGCTGCCGCTGATTACGGAATCACTTACGATGAGGTGGAGCCAAAGTCCGTGTCAGATGAGGAAATCATCCAGGATGAGATGGCTGCGTCCGGGGACTATGATTTAATTATCTGCGTGGGGGCAGAGCAGGTGGATGCCCTGACCAATGTGGCTTCCACGTATCCGGAACAGCGGTTCGCCCTGTTGGATGCCACCTCTGATCTTCCAAATGTAGCTTCCTATTCCTGTAAGGAGCAGGAGGGAGCGTTTCTGGCAGGCGCCTGGCAGCCTGGCAAAGCAGGAAAAGACAGATGACAAGCTGGGAGACGGAAAGACCATCGGATTCATCGGCGGTGTGGATAATCCCCTTATCAACCGCTTTGCAGCAGGATACAAGGCAGGGCTGAGTATATTGAACCGGAAATGAAGGTGCTTGTAGATTACGCGGGCGGCTTCAATGACCCCACCACTGCCAAGACCATTGCCAACACCTTTGTGGAAAAGGGAGCCGACGTAATCTTCCATGCAGCGGGTGCTTCGGGAATGGGCATGTTCCAGGCCGCCGAGGAAAAAGGCTTTGCTGCCATCGGCGTGAACTTAAACCAGAACAGCATCGCTCCGGACTATATTATGGCCAGTATGCTTAAAAAGCTGGATTCCTGCGCATACCACGCCATTGCCAGCATTGTGGAGGATACCTATACAGGGGAGAACCAGATGCTGGGCCTTAGCGACGGAGGCGTGGATGTGACGGTGGAGGGAAGCAATATCAAGGTTTCCGATGATATCCTGGCCAGACTGGACGAGCTGAAGCAGAAAATTATATCAGGAGAGATTCAGGTTCCCTCTGAGCTTAATTAAGATAGGCCGGATAAATAGAGGAGGAAGATATGGACGCAATCAGAATGATTGGAATCGTCAAATGTTTTGGGCCGGTACGCGCCAATGACGGGATTGATCTCATCGTGGGACAGCAGGAAATCCACTGCCTCCTGGGTGAGAACGGAACTGGTAAGAGCACTCTGATGAACATTCTCTTCGGGCTGTACCATCCGGATGCGGGAGAGATATTCATCAATGAAAAAAAGGCCGCCATAGCCAATCCCAACGATGCCTATGCCCTGGGAATCGGAATGGTTCATCAGCATTTTATGCTGGTGAATCAGCTGACGGTTCTTGAAAACATTATTTTGGGAAAGGAATCCGGAGGATTGTTCCTCAACCGGAAGGAAAGCCGGAAAAAGGTGGAGGAGCTGGTGGAACGGTTCGGATTCAGGATTGACCTTCAGGAGAAGGTGGTGAACCTGTCCGTGGGCATGAAGCAGAGGGTGGAGATACTTAAGACCCTGTACCGCGGAGCGATATCATTATCCTGGATGAGCCCACCGCGGTTCTCACGCCCCAGGAGGTGGACGAGCTGTTTAAGATTCTGCGCCAGCTAAAGGAAAACGGCAAGACCATCATATTCATCACCCATAAGCTGAATGAGACCATGTCACTGTCTGACCGCATTACAGTCATCAGAAAGGGGAAGGTGGTGTTCCGGTGCGACACCAGCTCCACCAATGAGAAGGAGCTGGCCACCCAGATGGTGGGCAGGCAGGTGGAGAACATCGTGGCAAAGAGGGGACAGAAAACCGGCCAGGCCGTTCTGGAGCTGAAAGGTGTGCGCCTTCATGAGAGGGCCGGGGAAACCGTCAGTCTGAAGGTCCGTGCCGGAGAAATCCTGGGCATTGCCGGGGTGGATGGCAACGGGCAGCAGGAGCTGGAGGAAATGATCGTGGGAAACCGCAGGGTCAGGGAAGGCGAAATTTTTATAAATGGAATTCCGGTCCAGAACATGGCTGTCAAGGACAGGAAGGCCATGGGCCTGGGATACATCCCATCGGACCGCCATAAGAATGCCATGATTCCCAGCTTTTCCATTACAGAGAATTTCCTGCTGGGCTATCAGGAAACACCGGAGTATTGCAGGAAGGGTTTCATTGATTATGAGAGGCTGAGACAGGATGCAGAGAAACAGGTAGAGGAGTTTGAAATCAAGGTGGCCGGTGTGGACCAGGAGATAGGACAGCTTTCAGGCGGCAACCAGCAGAAGGTGATACTGGGAAGGGAAATCAGCCATGATCCGGGCTGGTGGTGGTGGCCCAGCCTGTGAGAGGTCTGGATATCGGAGCCATTGAGAGGGTGCATAAGACACTTCTTCAGTTAAAGGAGCAGGGAAAGGCAATCCTGCTTATATCGGCAGAGCTTTCAGAGGTCATGAACCTGAGCGACCGCATCGCTGTATTCTACGAGGGAGAGGTCAGCGCCCAGTTTGACAACGGGGAGTATACAAAGGAAGAAATCGGACTGTTCATGGCAGGAAAAAAACAGGAGGTGCGGGCTCATGAAATGGAACAGCAATAAGAACGCCAGGCAGACGGAGGCGACCGGACAGGTGAGAAAGCCGGACCGTTGGAAAATCCGCGGCGGCAGGCACACAGCGGAAATAGGCAAATCCCTGGCATCCATAGGGCTTGCGCTTCTGATAGGAGCCCTTTTTATCCTCCTGGCAGGGGAATCCCCTGTTAAAGCCTACGGTTCCCTGATTCAGGGAGCTCTGGGCACACCGCAGTCCCTGGCCAATACAATCAGCAAGAGCATTCCGCTGGCCTTTACAGGCCTGGCCGTGGCCATGGGTTCCAGGTGCGGTATGTTGAATATCGGCGCAGAGGGCCAGCTTCACGCAGGAGCCATGGCCAGTGTCATCACCGCCCTTTACTTTAGCGCGCTCCCTGCTCCCCTGCTGCTTGTAATCAGCATCCTGGCCGGAATCGCGGCGGGCATGCTTGTGGGCAGCGTTCCCGGCATTTTTAAGGCCAGATTCAGCACCAATGAAGTAATCGTGGCCATTATGCTGAACTATATCTGTACTCTTTTTACATCCTATCTGGTAAACGGGCCCTTTAAGACAGAGGGTTCCACGGCCCAGACAGAGCTTATAGCCGAGGGAATCTGGTTCGGAAAGCTGGTGCCCAGGACCCAGCTCACCTATGCACTGTTCCTGCTGCTCTTTGTGGCGGCAGCCATGTACATATTCCTGTGGAAGACATCGGTGGGATACCAGCTGAGGGCAGTGGGAGCAATCCCTCTGCCTCCGGAACAGCCGGAATCCGTGTCAACATGTTTCTGATTATGTCCATGACCATCAGCGGCGGAATCGCGGCCCTTGCGGGCATTACTGAGGTGTTTGGAAAATACCACCGCTTTATAGAGGGTTTTTCCCCATCCTTCGGCTTTACGGGAATCGCCGTGGCCATATTGGGAAGGAATCATCCGGCCGGTGTGCTTTTGACCGCATTGCTTTTCGGAATCATGGATATGGGGTCGCTGCGAATGAGCCGCGAGACCATGGTAAGCACCAACATGGTGACGGTAATACAGAGTCTGGTGATACTCCTGGTAGCGGCTCCGGAACTGATTAAGTGGAGCAGAAAGAGAGGATGACATATGGATATGATTAATAATTTTATCGGACTTACCCTTCAGCTTTCAGTGCCCATTATATTGGGGGCCCTGTGCGGCACCATCGCTGAGCGCGGGGGCATCATCCTCCTGGGTGTGGAGGGAATCATGCTCATCGGCGCGTTTGCCGGGGCAGCCGGTTCCTATGCAGCCGGATCAGCCATGGCCGGGGTGCTTCTGTCCGTGGTCCTGGGCGGTATGATTGGCTGGTTTTATGCCCTTTTCTGTCTGAAATGGAAGGCCCACCAGTCAGTGGTAGGTGTGGGCATCAATCTTTTTGCCAGCGGTATCACGGCCGTAATGTTAAAGGCAATCTGGCAGACAGAAGGAATGTCGGAATCCGTTCCCTCCATTTCCAATCTGACCATACCCGGCCTTTCCGGTATTCCGGTTATCGGGGCCTTGTTTAAAGACCAGTCCCCTATCTCTACGCTATGTTCCTTATTGTGGCTGCGGTGTGGATTGTGTTTTATAAGACCAAGTTCGGACTCAGGTACCGGGCCATTGGAGACCAGCCCTACGCGGTTCAGACTGCCGGTGTGCAGGTGAACCGTTACCGTTACATTGCCATGATAGCCGCAGGAAGCATTGCAGGGCTGGCAGGTTCCTACCTGTCCATTTCCCAGAACAACCTGTTTGTGGCGGATATGACGGCAGGCAGGGGCTTTATGGGACTGGCAGCCAACATTTTCGGCGGATGGCAGCCCCTGGGCTCCATGGGAGCCGGAATGATATTTGCGGTGGCCCAGGCAGCCAGATTCTATCTGACGGATGCGTCTGTCCCGTCCCAGTTTGTCCAGATGCTGCCCTATGGGGTGACGCTGCTGGTACTGCTGTTTGTGGGAAAGAGGGTGAAAGGTCCGGAGGCACTTGGCAATTGGTGGATTAGTTCTATACTAATCTATAGTGAGCTATAGTGAGGACTGCCGCCGGCGCGCGAAAGGAGCAAGCAGACCTGTGAAGGACAATGTGATAAATGAAAAGAATGTAAAGATACCGTTGTATGTGACTGCCTATGAGACCATCAGCCAATGGCTGAAAGAGGGAAAGTATAAGGCTGGGGATAAGCTGCCTGGAGAGAACATCCTGGCAGAACAGCTTGCAGTCAGCAGAGGCACATTGCGGCAGGCCATGCTGCTTCTTCAGGAGGATGGTTTAATCATAAACCATCAGGAAAGGGCAACATTGTGCTTTCCAACCAGGATATGAGCAAAAGCGGGCTGGAGAAGGTGGGAAATCCCATTGTGGATTTCTGCAGCAGGCCCATTGATAAGGTGGTGACCGCCATAGGGTTCCAGCCGGCCACCCAAAAGCACCAGCAGGTGCTTAAGCTGCGGCCCTCCAGCGTGGTTGCGGTCATTGACATAACCTACTACTGCGGTGATACGCCGGCCGGCTTTGCATGGTGTATATGCCTCATGAGGTACTTGACAACAGCGATGTGGACCTGGAGAATCCAGATACCGTTTACCAGTATTATACCGGGCTGCTGTCCGAAGGCGGCCTGTACAGCGATGCCAAAATCCGGCTGGGACAGGCAGGGAGCGTCTGGCAAATATACTGAACATGCAGGAGGGAGACCCAATCCTGATTCTGGAGGAGGTGCTCTATTCCGAGTATGATACGCCTGTCCTGTCCCAAAAGCTGTTCTTTGGTTCCGAGCAGCATGAGCTGAGCATACGAAGAAAGAATGACAGGAATATAATAAAGAAATCGGAGTAATCAAATATGAAAACATTCCATAATGAAGCGGGACCAGGACAGATTGGCAAGGCTGTCCTGATGCCGGGTGACCCTTTGCGCGCAAATACATTGCAGAGACCTATCTGACCGACGTATTCTGCTACAACCGGGTAAGGGGCATGAATGGATATACAGGATATTATAAGGGTAAGAAACTATCGGTCCAGGGCAGCGGCATGGGCATTCCCTCTATGGGTATCTATGCGTACGAGCTCTATCACAATTATGATGTGGACACAATCATCCGGGTGGGGACCGCAGGCGCGATTCACCGCAATGTGGAGGTGGGGGATTTGGTGCTGGCCATGGGCTGCTGCACCAACTCTAACTTTCCCTCCCAGTACCATCTGCCGGGAACCTTTGCACCCATAGCGGATTTCGGCCTTCTGGAGGCCGCTGCGGCCCATGCCAGAAACAGCCATACCCCCTTCCGGCAGGGAATGTATACAGTTCGGATGTGTTCTATGAGGACTGTCAGGGAGAAAAAGGACAGTGGGAAAAAATGGGGGTTCTGGTCCAGGAAATGGAGACATTGTCCCTCTACTGCACAGCGGCAAGAGCAGGCAGGAGAGCGCTCAGCATGGTGACTGTGGGGAGCAGCATCCACCATGACAGGGCTCTTACCAACGAGGAACGGGAGCAGAGCCTGGACAGCATGATCCGGTGCGCCCTGGAACTGGCGGCTGAGGCAGCAGAGGCGGCAGAGAAAGCTGGGACAGCAGACAGGATACTGGCGCCGGGATATACCGCATGACATAATGAAAGAGGAGAGGCAGATGAAGGTTTTACTGGATGTGGATACAGGTGTGGATGATTCCATCGCCCTATTATACGCGCTTTTTAATCCTGAGATAGAGATAGTGGGCATATCTGCGGTGTGCGGCAATGTAGAGGCATGGCTGGCAGCGGAGAATACCATGAAGATACTGGACCTGGCAGGAGCGCCCGATATACCGGTGGCAGTGGGGGCGGAGAAGCCATCCTGCGGGAATGGGACGGCCGGGTTGCCTTTATACACGGCAAAAACGGGCTGGGCAATGTGGAATTACCTCCCAGCCGCCGCAGTACAAGAGACGTGGACGTGAGCCGGTTCCACATGGATCTGGCTGAGCAGTATGAGGGAGAGCTTGTGGTCATCACCCTTGGCCCTCTGACCAATATAGCCCGCACCATTAGGGAATATCCCGGTTTTGTGCATAAGGTAAAGGGCCTTGTGATGATGGGCGGTACCCTGACCATGCGCGGAAATGTATCTCCTGTGGCCGAGGCCAATGTGGCCTGCGATCCCCAGGCCTGCGACCAGGTGTTTACCTCCGGTATGGATATCACGGTAGTGGGACTGGATGTCACCATGAGGACAAGGCTTAAAATGGAGCATCTGGACTGGCTGTCGGGCTGCTGCAAGCCGGCCTGCCGTCCGGCAGTGGATTATATGAGGCAGGCATGGTCCATTATCTCAGGGGAAACCAGACCCAGAACTACTGCATGGGTGACTGTCCTCTCCATGATCCCCTGGCTGTTATGTGCGCCGTGACGCCCAGCCTGGTCCGTACCGAGAGCAGGAAGGCCAGGGTGGAGTGCGGCGGCACCTATTGCAGGGGAATGATTGTGACGGATCTGAGGGAGCACCCGTTCCAGGCGGAATACGTGCGTTTTGCGGTGGAGGTGGACAGTGAGAGGGCTGTCAGGGAGCTCATGTCGGTATTTTGGGAATAATGGAATAAAAAATATTGTGATAAGCTGCGGCTGTATCCATGTATATCGCATACATGGATGCAGCGCATTATGTTTTTGCGACAGAGGACGGAGCGTATTTCTTTTATATTAACATTATATTTATACAAAGCAGCCAGCTCCCATATGGAATCTTTATCACCATCTGTGGTACCATACCCCTATCTTGAAAAGAGGGGGAATCATCCATGGCATTACTGTTAGGTATCATAGGAATAACCGCGGTTATTATACTGGCTTACCTGGTAATCATTTTATTGAGAGGTGATAAACAATGATGAATGTGGCGTTGCAGATGATAATTTACTGTGTCATACTGGTAGTGTTAGCAATCCCCCTTGTCCGTATATGGGAAAGGTGATGAACGGGGAGCGGGTGTTTTTGTCAAGGCTTCTGCTGCCTGTGGAAAACCTGATTTACAGGGTCCTGAGGATTGATAAAGAGGAGGAGATGGGCTGGAAGAAATATTCCGTGTGCACAGCCGTATTCAGCGTGATGAGCCTGGCGGTGCTCTGGGCCATTCTGTGCTTTCAAAACCTGCTCCCCCTTAATCCCCAGGGAATGGGCAAAATGAGCTGGCATCTGGGCTTTAATACGGCCTCCAGCTTCACCACCAACACAAACTGGCAGGCCTATTCAGGAGAGTCCAGTCTGAGCTATTTCAGCCAGATGATCGGGCTGAATTTCCAGAATTTCGTGTCTGCCGCTGTGGGAATTGTAGTGTTGTTCGCATTGATCCGCGGATTCGTCCGCGTGAAGGAGAGGGGACTGGGAAACTTCTACACCGACATGACAAGGACAGTCCTTTACATACTGATTCCGCTGTCAGTGGTGGTATCTCTTGCCATTGCCTCCCAGGGTGTTCCGCAGACCTTTAAGCAGTACGATGAGGTACAGCTGGTGGAACCGGTGGTGGTGGAACAGGAGACGGCACCGCCGCAGAGGTCACAAAGGGAGTCGTTCCTCTGGGACCGGCTGCCAGCCAGATTGCCATTAAGCAGCTGGGAACCAACGGCGGCGGTTTCTGGGGCAACAACTCGGCGCACCCCTTTGAGAACCCCACTCCGTTATCCAACTTATTTGAAATGATTTCCCTGCTTCTCATACCGGCGGGCCTGTGCTTTACCTTTGGCAGGAATGTGAAGGACAAGAGACAGGGCGTGGCGGTGTTCCTGGCCATGTTCATCATGCTGGCGGCAGCGCTGGCCATTGTGGGCTGCAGTGAACAGGCCGGCACCCCCCAGATAGCCCAGGACGGCGCGGTCTATATGGGGACTGAGGGACAGGCAGGCGGTAATATGAAGGTAAGGAAACCAGATTTGGCATAGCCACATCCGGGACATGGGCTGTATTTACCACGGCTGCTTCCAACGGCTCGGTCAATTCCATGCACGACAGCTACACGCCGTTTGGCGGACTTGTTCCTATGCTGCTGATGCAGCTGGGAGAGGTGGTATTCGGCGGTACGGGCTGCGGGCTCTACGGTATGCTGGGGTTTGCCATCCTTACAGTGTTTATAGCGGGACTGATGGTGGGGCGTACGCCGGAGTACCTGTGCAAAAAGATAGAACCCTTTGAGATGAAGATGGCTGTGCTGGTCTGCCTGGCAACCCCTGTGGCCATCCTGGTGGGCAGCGGTATCGCCACGCTGCTTCCGTCCACCCATGACAGCCTGAATAATCCGGGAGCCCATGGATTGTCAGAGGTCCTTTACGCGTATTCATCCGCAGGCGGCAACAATGGTTCCGCATTTGCAGGATTTAACGCAAATACGCCCTTCCTGAATGTGAGCATCGGACTGATTATGCTGTTTGTAAGGTTCCTGCCCATGTTTGCCACCCTGGCCATTGCAGGCAGTCTGGCGGCAAAGAAAAAGGTAGCAGTCAGCTCCGGCACCCTTCCCACCCATAATGCCATGTTTATCTTCCTTTTGATTTTCGTGGTACTGCTGGTAGGGGCCCTCAGCTTTTTCCCGGCCCTGTCACTTGGCCCGGTGGCTGAGTTTTTCCAGATGATAGCATAGGGAGGTCAATGAGACATGAATGAACAAAAAAAGAGTATATTTTCCAATCATGAGATTATGTGCAGGGCCCTTAAGGATTCCTTTATTAAACTGAATCCAAGGACCCAGATAAAGAATCCGGTCATGTTTATGGTTTTTGTATCCGCTATCCTGACCTTTGTGATGTTCCTGTTTTCTCTGGCAGGTATCAGGGACGCTGCGCCGGGTTATATACTGGCCATATCCGTCATCCTCTGGTTTACGGTTTTATTCGGTAACTTTGCGGGAAGCCATAGCAGAGGGAAGGGGAAAGGCCCAGGCAGATGCCTGCGTGCAGGCAGAAAGGATACCATGGCATCCAGGAATTCCTTCG
>ENA-OQCK01000906-OQCK01000906.1-human-gut-metagenome-genome-assembly--contig:-NODE-906-length-13175-cov-1.920677_pt1 | contig 13175 bp, 9 predicted proteins | sample MGYA00242498_ERZ504578 | MGnify/ENA primary metagenome ERZ504578 (study PRJEB26092, sample SAMD00036229) | human gut metagenome | host: Homo sapiens | study: EMG produced TPA metagenomics assembly of... | reverse complement strand
AGTAAATAAGCAACATACCCCACACCATATTTACAAATACGATGCGGAATACGTTAACCCATCTTCTTCTATAAATTTACCAGATTTTATCCGAAAGAATCAGTTAAACAACGCAATTGTGCTATTTGCACAATGCAAATATAGTAATAGTTATTGGTTAAACAAGTGAACTGTTTATCGTATTTAAATATTTGAGCTTACCCGGTCGGCGGATGTGTGTCTTGGCTGCATTCACATTTTCTTAATTTCGTTACGCAGTGTCAATCCTTTTGCTGTCAACAAGTATTTTTGTCTCGGATGATTGGGTTTGTCTGGATATAGTACCTTAAGAAAACCGGCTTCAAAAGCGGGGTTTATATAGTTCTCCAAAAATGTCGGACGATGTTTCAAGCCGACCTTTTTCCATCAATTCTTTTAACGATAATTGTTCATTTGACAAGGCTAACAGCAAAGCGCGAACTTGTTCGGTTACTTGTTCGGTACTTGTTCGGTCTTCATGCTGAGTTTGCTCTGCACCCAATTCCTTCGGCACATCAACAACCATGTACCGATTTCTTAATGCGTTGCTTTCTCCTAATAACAGATTCCGAAAGAAACGTTCCAAATATTCGAAATTACGCATAATACCTTTTTTCACATTTTGGTAGTTGGCACGTACCAGCGCATTACGGAAATACCACGAATAATTGGCGAACAGGTCGTTTGTTACGTCAAAGCCCATAGAACGTAGATAGAGAATCGTGAACACGGCTGTCGTCCGTGTATTTCCCTCACCGAACGGATGGATTTGCCATAGCCCCGATACAAATTTGGCAATGTGGCTCACAAGTCCATTTCTATCCACTTTGGAATAGTCGAACAGGCGTTCTTGTTCCAAATCGTATTCGATCGCCTTGCAAATATCGGACGCAGAAACATACAACACCGTATCACCGCGCAGCACCCATTCCTTTTTGGTAATATTGTAATCGCGAATCTGACCGGCAAACTCGAATACACCATCGAAAATCCGACGATGAATCGACGTCAGCCCGACAAGTGTAAAAGCAAAGGTTTTCTCGGTAAGCAGTCGGCGAATATTGGTCGAAGCCGTATCTGCTTCTTGCATCTCGTCATCTTTTGGTGTACGAACTTCTTTCGACTGGTAATAGCTTTTTATGAGTTGCTCGGCTTCGTCAATCGTAATTTCGCCCTCAATATCTTTGCGTGCAGTTTCGATAAGGTAATCGGAGGGTTTCAGTCCATCAACAGCCTGCAAGCCGATTGCGGTCTGCCACGCATACCCCTTTTCCCGTTGCTGCGGTTCGCCTTGGCGTATGTATTCGTCGAAGTTAATCATATGACTTATGTATTCGTAACACCGAATGAAATATATACAACTGGAATATTGAAGTGATTTAAACTTATGCTATATTCTTAATTTTGTTTCAAAATGTAAAGGATCGCGTACAAACCGAATTATTTCTTATATTATGGGTGACCAAACTCATACATAAAGAAAATCCTATGTACACTGCGCTTGACAAAGATATGAGAAAAAAATGACAATATCCCCCTTTTAACCGGAAATATCACATAAGCATATAATTATAAGCACCATACAAAAACCAGCAGTTTGTTAAAATATATTACCCTTGCGGGTAATTTGAACTAAACGGGGTACAAACCGAATTAAACGGGATAGTAGTTCGATTCGAACCAATGACTTTTTTACAGGTTTTACAACAAGGTAGTCTTCCGGCACGATAGAGGGGTTGCATCAACCGGACGTACACTTTTTACCTTGATATATTTGCAGGTAATTAAACAATTACCGACATTTTGTAGTATAACAATACAAAAAATGATTATGCCCACGATATTTATTTTGTTCGGTTTCCGTTTCATGTTTTATGCGGAACATTGGAATAAATTCTTTAATAAGACAAAATGAATCAGTATGCAAGACATGACAGTAGACAAAGTATGGTTAACCGATACGGCTGTATGGATACATACTACCGACGGTAAAGAAGCATGTGAAAAATTTGCAGATTATCAGCGTTTGAAATTTGCCACCCCGGAACAACGAACCAATTTCACTGTCGATAAGTTCGGTATTCGTTGGGAGGAACTGGATGAAGACTTGAGTTTTGAGGGATTCTTCCATGAAAAGAAATCCAGTCCTTTATATGATTTGTTTACAGCCCATCCGGAACTGAACGCCGCCGCAATAGCACGCAGGCTGGGTATATCTCAAAGTCTGTTTGCGCAATACGTGAGCGGGACAAAAAAGCCCTCCAAGCAGCGTTTATCGGATATAGTGGAAACAATTCGAATGATAGGGCGCGAGTTATCGGAAATTTCCATTGCTTAAGCTATGACAAGTTGTTAATGGCAAGTTTCATCTCATGGAACTTGCCGTTTCATGCAATGGAACCAAGAGTTTCATGTATAGAAACCATTTGTTCCATATGCAGAAACTTTAAGTTCCAAGATTTGAAACTTCTTGAAACTCCAAGAACCGCTTGTAAAGCGGAGAGTGCTTTTTTCACCATTCGTACTCTTCCGTATAAGAATCGAACACCGGTTCCTCCTCGACACCATGCTGCCGGAAAAGTTTCCGGATATAGAGCTGGGCTTCCGGCGGAATGCCATATTCTTTGCGATAGTAACGATAATAAAGCGTTTTCGTAAGGTGGAAGATCATTATTTTCCGCAAATGCCGTGCCGTCCGATAAGGGACTTTTTCCAGCAGGTTCGTAATACCCCATGCAATGCGCACTTTCTTCGCAGACTTGAAGTCCGGACATGCCGCATCCCCTACAGGGAAATAAGCCGGGTTCACAATCCGGACATGCCGGTCGGCATGTGCACTATACCGGGCAGCCACTTGCCTCAAGCAACCATCTGCTTCGGGCACTGGCTGTTGAAGCAATGGACGAAACCGGAAGGGACTAATTTATAATCAAAATCGTTTTCCATGACTATTCATATTTTAGCAATAGCGACTAATATACGGATTTTATCTTGATTCTGATTACAGTAAGTGAATATGCCGGCAATTCGCAGGTGAATTCACGTCCGACTGTGCAATCAAAAGTCCGAGGCTTCAAATCCGTATTTTCCAACGTTCCGGACAGTACAGTCTTCACGCACGGGTATCGCCGACCTCGATACCATTCAGCCGGACCTGTGCCTGGGTATTTGCAGGCAAGATATTCACCAATTTCAGAATCAAGTCGCCCGTTCGCGATCCCTCACGGCAGAGACGGGAACACGTTTGCCGATATCTTCCGATAAGGAAGACAATTTGACTGTGGCTGGCAGATATTCATCACCTGCATTTTGGCCGAACAGCTGCTGAACGTAATAGTTGACGGTTGGCTTCACCTCTCCGTTGTTGAAGTAAATCAGATCGGGGTTCCACTGCGTATGCCCTTCTTTTGCCAGGAGCGGAGCGTAGGATGCCATGCTGACCACATCCCCGTTACGTTCCAGTGAAGTCATATAAGCCGCTTCCGCCAAAGCGACTTCCAAGTTATTCGGACGACCGGGAAGATGAGCGGCATATTCTCCCAAATAGACTTTCGCACCCTGACGGTCGTAAGAATCATAGAAATGCTGATTGTTCAGGAACCAGCCGGGTGTCTGGTAATAGTGCTCATCCACCATCGGAACCTGCAATCGGTCTACGATCTTCCATCCTTCCTCATAGTCGGTTCCTTCGTTAAACGGTCCGGCCGTACCGATCACGGTTATTTCCGGATGTTTTGCTTTCAGAGCCTTATAGATCATAGTGAAGCGTTCTTCAAAGGCATCCGTTATCTGGTCTTCGTTTCCGATCCCGATATATTTCAGATGGAAAGGTTCAGGATGGCCGGCTTCGGCACGCATCCGGCCCCACTTCGAGGAGGCATCTCCATTCGCATATTCCACCAAATCCAAGATGTCTTGACAAAGCATCCATATCGCACATCGCGACTCCTTGTTGCCCGCCTCCACGGGAGTTCTGACAACATACGCCCGCGGCAATAACAGGAACAGGTTCTGCTGAATATCTTCGCAGAACTGGAAAAACTCGTAATATCCAAGCCCTTTCGTCTGGTGATATCCCCACAAATTGCGTTGAGGTTTCCGGCTTTCCAGCGGACCAATCGTTTCTTTCCAGTTATAAATATTATGTACACCATCGCCATGCGCCAGACAACCTCCCGGAAAACGCATAAAGCGCGGATGCAGGTCGGCTATCGTTTGTGCCAAGTCGGCACGCAAACCGTTCGGACGGTTCTTAAATGTTTTCTGCGGGAAAAGGGAGATCATGTCTAAAGCATAAATGCCGGGGGTCACCGTCTGTATAGACAGGCTGGCACTGTCCGCATCTTCCACCGCCTGCAATGTGAGATGTTGTTTCGTCCATTCTCCGGGTGCAACCTTAACCGCAGCTTGTGCGAGCGGCTTTCCGGAGCGGTTCCTTAACTGAACTTGCAAAATTCCCTGTCCTTTACCCTGGATACGGGAGAAAAAAGAAAGGTTATATTTCTCCCCTTTCCGAATGTGGATACCATCGAAACCCCTGTTGATCAAGTCCAACTCCGTACTTTGGGCATGGAGTACCGCATAATGCGGATTGTTGGGATGAAGAGGGGCTGCCGTGTCGATCTCCAACACAATGGCTCCGCCGGAGCATCTGCCTTATATGACTTCAACTCCCAGGCATAGCGGCTGTTCCAGTCCGGATCATTGCCGGTCTTATCCTCCGGGCATATTCGAAATCGCGGTTCTGGACCAATTCGGCATACAAGCCACCGTCAGCGGCATAATTCAGATCTTCAAAGAAGACACCGAACAGATGATCACTGATTTTTTTCGCCTGGCCGCCCTCAACAGTAATTTCCGCCTCAACAGGAACCGCTTCTTTTAAGGAAGCAGGCAAAGCGAGTCGTTCATTACGCAGGTCCTCACGCTTCCGGGCCGCAGCCACTTCCGAGAGGATATTATCGACAAATGCTTTGGTAACAGTGATGATAGAGCCATGTTTGGCATCTTTCGGTATCGAAATACGATCTGTCACATCTTCCCAGGTACGGAAATCACGTGTCCGTTTCGCTTCATAGCGATGACGGGTATAGGCGTCCATATAAACGACATAACTTCCATCGGACAACGGGCAAACAGCCGGACCTTCCACCCAGTCGGTCGCAAAAGGTTTATCTCCGGTCGGCAAATACGGACCTGTTGCATGCTTGCTTACAGCAACCGACAGTTCCTTTTTGGCTTTCGGCCAGATACGTTCATCTTTATAAAGCATATAATATTTACCATCCTTTTTCTGTATGGTCACATCGATCACGTTATGTCCCGGATCGAAGAATATCTTTGCAGGGGAAAAGGTTTTGAAATCTTTTGTCGTAGTATAATACATACGGTGATCATATTTCTCTCCCGGCTCGGTCTTCCACACGCCGTCCTCTTTGATCGTACTGGCCAGAAGATCACATATTGCCGGTTTTCGTCGTCGTAAATCATTTCGGGAGCCCAGCAGTTCCGGACTTCATATCCTTCCATCACTTTCGGATAAGACTGGCGCGACCAGTGTACGAGGTCTTTAGAATGGGCATATCCGATTGCATTCCCGTCCCAGTTCAGTGTCCAGATACAATGCCAAAGTCCGTCCGGCCCCTTCATGACAAAAGGATCACGCATACGTTTATCAGCATACCAAGTCCCGTAATCGCATTTCAGGAAACTATGTTCTGGTCCTATCGGCATCCAGGTATATCCATCTGCACTCCAGGCCAAATGCATACCGTTGCGATTCTCATTCTTATCTGTAAAATAAGCGAACAGATAACGTATATCGGAAAGAAGAGGAGGTCTTTGCCAGCGAAAATACTCCCGGCAACAAGAACAGGATTAAGATAAAGATGGTAAAGATGTTTTCTCATAAGATGACAGCTTTTCTGGTATCACATAAATCAATAATTTATCACTTCAGCAAAAATAAAGAAAAAGTGTAATGATACACACTATTTATTATTCAAAATGGTGGAGAAAGAGCTAAAAATATCCATAGCAGCGATTTATTCCTTGTTTTTTCTACTTTTGCAGCCTGATTAAATAAGTAATATGAATACACATAATCTTTGTTGTATCGGCCACATTACTTTGGATAAGATTGTAACGCCGAAAAGAACACTGCATATGCCGGGAGGGACATCTTTCTATTTCGCGCATGGAATGAGCAATTTAGAAACTTCCGACTTCCTGTTGGTAACAGCTCTTGCTGCCAGTGAAATGGATGCGGTAGAAGAAATACGCAGGAAAGGGATCGATGTCAAAGTTTTGCCCAGTGCCCATTCCGTCTACTTTGAGAATACATATGGCGAGAACCAAAATAATCGGACGCAGCGGGTATTAGCAAAAGCCGATCCGTTCACAGTTGAAGGGTTACAGGATGTCGATGCCCGAATCTACCATTGGGAAGTTTGCTGGCGGACGATTTTTCCTTAGACGTAATCAAATATTTATCAACCAAAGGGATGCTGTCGGTCGATGCCCAAGGTTACTTGCGCGAAGTTCGCGGTGAAAAAGTTTTCGCCGTAGACTGGCCTGAAAAGAAGGAGGCACTAAAATACATCCATATCCTGAAAGCTAACGAACACGAGACGGAAGTTCTCACCGGATGCAAAGATCCGCGCGAAGCTGCACTGAAATTAGCAAACTGGGGCGTCAAAGAGGTATTACTGACATTAGGAAGCATGGGTCCGTCATTTATGCCGACGGCAAATTTCATGAGATACCCGCCTACCCTCCAACAGAGATTGTAGACGCTACGGGATGTGGCGATACCTATATGGCCGGCTATCTGTATATGCGAAATAAAGGAGCTTCATACAAAGAAGCAGGATGTTTTGCCGCCGCCATGTGTACGATCAAACTGGAGGCATCCGGTCCTTTCGGAGGAACAGAGAAAGATGTTTGGGATATATCGAAAGGAATAAGTGAAACGATTTATGATTTCAGATTTATGATTTATCAGTGATACGTAGCTTATAAATCATAAATCTGAAATCATAAATCAATGCAATTTCTTAGCCATCACCATATAGGAATAAATAAGTACCACAGCATACCCGAACAGCGGCACAACGAATGAAAACGACATTGTCGAGATATCGGCCACATAACCCATCAATAACGGTCCGACCGCTCCACCTATCGGAGACATCATCAAGAAGGACGAAGCACGCTTGGTATAGTCACCCAACCCTCTCAACGAGATAGCGAAAATGGTCGGGAACATAATAGCCTCGAAGATATAACAGGCAAATAAAGCACCTTTCGACAAAACACCTAAATTCAGGGTGACAAACAAAGCCCCCAAAACGGTAAAGATCGCACAGATAAACAAGACTTTCTCCGCCCGGATATAACTCATAATCCAGCTACCGATAATACGTCCGACCATAAACAGCCCCAATCCTCCGAAGGAAAGAACGATAGCGGCATCATGTGCATCCATCCACCATCGTCAGTCACATAATTGATAAAGAAACTATTGATCGATATTTCCGCTATTTCGTAGCAGAACAAGGCCATCACACCCCAGGTGAAACAACGGTGTTTCCACAATCCTTTCAATCCGGCTTTTGCCTCAGCCGTCGTCTCTTCACAATCGTCATGGTCGATCTCCGGCAAGCGAATGCGAAAGAAAACAAGGGCGACAAACAGGACGACAACTCCCATCACGGTGTAGGGCAAAGCAATGTTAGCTTCTCCGTTACCAGAAAACAACAGCATTCCACCGATCACCGGCGCACAGATACAGCCTAACCCGTTGAAAGATTGTGCCAGGTTCAAACGGCTGGCTGCCGTCTCGCGATCCCCAAGCTCCGTCACGTAGGGATTGGCTGCCGTCTCCAAAAATGTTAGTCCACAACCGATCACAAACAAGGAAAGAGGAAGAAGTTGAACGACATCAATTGTTCGCTCGGAATGAAAAGCAACGATCCGATCCCATAGAGGATGAGACCGAACACCACTCCCTGGCGGTATCCGTATTTATTGATAAAAAGTCCGGCCGGGATAGCCATCGTAAAATAACCCGTGTACATCGTTGCCTGGATCAGAGCGGAATGAGCCTTCGTCATGACAAGCGCCTCCTGGAAATGCTTGTTCAGCACATCTAAAATAGCATGTGCAAAACCCCATAAGAAAAACAAAGATGTGACTAATACAAAAGGAACCAGATACTCTTTCTTTACCAACGATTTTTTTACTTTTTCCATTTTATTGTTATTTGTTTTATACTCGTTTATTCATTTACCGGATTGTAAGGGATCGTGAACCAGAAAGTCGAACCTTTGCCTAATTCCGAATCCACGCCGATCTTACCATTCAAAGACTGTATGATGGACTCGCAGATGGAAAGCCCTAATCCCGTCCCTTGAACAAAGCTGTCAAATTTAGCAAAACGTTCGAAAACATGTGGGATATTCTCCTCGGCAAGTCCTTTGCCGGTGTCCGCCACATAAAAGCGCAGGATATCGCCTATCCTCTCATATCCCATCGTAATGGAACCCTCTGAAGTGTATTTACAAGCATTACTGAGGAAATTGGAGAGAACCTGTGTCAGCCGGTTCTTTTCCGAATGGATCACACAAGCGACAGACGGCAGGTGACAGACCAAATCAACACCATCCTTCACACGCGACTTATAGACCTGCTGCAAATTATTGAATATCTCAGACAAATCGACTGTCGAATAATTGAAATCCATCTGTCCGCCTCGATCTTCGAGAGGTCGAGAATATCATTGATCAACTGGAGCAAAAGCTCATTATTCGTCTCGATGATCTTGACATATTCACCGATCTCATCCGGCTCTTCCGCCATCGCGATCAGATTCGAGAAGCCGACAATCGCGTTCAGGGGCGTTCGTATCTCATGGCTCATATTGGCCAGAAAAGCACTCTTCAATCGATTGGCTTCCTCCGCCTTATTACGCAGGCGGATCAGTTCGTTTGTCATCTTCAAGTCTGTGATATCGCGCCTCAACCCGATCAGTTTACGGATCTTCCCGTCTTCATTTCGTCCATAAGGAACGGCATGCATCTCGAACCAGCGATCCCCCAGTGCCGGCACCATCGTCCTGATCTGGACCTCCATCACATGGATCTTTCCACAGGCAAGATCTTCCAAACCTTTTCGGAACAAATCACGATCTTCGGGATATACAAACGAGAGATACTCATCCAACGAAATTGTCATTCCTTCAAACACAGTAGATCGGGGAGAGTAGAAATCCGGGTATCCGGATTATATTCCCACGAGATAATCTGGGCTGCCTCGAGGGTGAAATCCAATTGTAGCTTGTTTTCTTCGAGTTCCTGACGCCTCTTCATCTCACTCGTTATATTTCTTTCCGTCCCAATAATCTGTTCGACTTTTCCTGTCTTTTCCGACTTCAACCCGATAGCATAGGTTTCGAACCAGTCATAACCTTCGCCCTGCCTAAAGCGGAACACTTCCCTCAGTTTATTCTCTACTCCTCCGGAAAGGTGAGACATAAACCGGCTGTATTTCTCCTTATCGTCCGGATGCAATAAATCCAGTGCCCCTTTATTGCTCAAACCGTCGCTGGCAAGCGTCTTCCGGTAGAGGGAGGTGAATATATTCTTCCGCACATCGTAGCACCAGCCGACAGGGAACCGGCATCAAGGGCAACAGACAAATCCCGACGTATATCATCCAGTTCGAGTTCATTTCTGCGGATATCCGTCGTATCGACCATTGTGGCAACAATATATAGGTTTCCCTCTTTATCTTCCAAGCGCGTCTTAGTAGTAACAGCCCAACGGACAGGTAACCCGGTCTCTTCATCAAACAATACCCGGTTAAAAGAAATCGGCTTGTCGCTTTGCAACACCCGGTCATCTTCTTCCCTGAAAAGAGAAGCTTTCAAATCGTTCACTTCAAAATCATTCTTCCCCAACATACAATCAAAGGCCTCTTTATAAAATTCGGAGACTTTGTTGTTGTAGAACAGATAGCGGTACTCATTACTCACATCCTTGATAAACAATCCTACCGGCAAATTATCCATGATCGATTGCAGGAATGTTTTCAAACGCAGGATTTCCTTTTCGGCAACGACATAAGGAGTCACATCGTGGGTGAAGCAGATAACCGAATTATTCTCGAACGGCACAACACGTGCCTTTGTATATTTGATCCGGTCCTTTTTCCCGTACTTGCAATTAAAGACAGTCACCTCACCCGTTTCGACCGTCCGTTTCACATGCAAGATAATTTCATCCAGCATCTCTTTAGCCTGCGGATATTCAAGATGAAGATCCTTCAGATTCTTCCCTATCTGGCATCTCGTGTCGACATCTTTCCAATTGTGATTATCAGGGTTCACGATATCCACTATATTCAGATCGGAGTCATAGATGGTCGCCATGTCCGGCATCCGGCTCAAGAGTTCCATCATTTTGGTATTTGCCGTCTTGTAAGCGTCTTCCTTACGTTTTCTGTAATTCAAGATACCGATAAAGATGACCATCATCAAGATAACCAGACAGACAAACAGAATCACTTCTACCGGATGTTCCTGCCATAATGAAGGTTCTTCGTTATAAAACACCGTATTTTCGGGCAATAACGAAGGATCAATCCCTGAAGCAACGAACGTCGGATAGTTGATATAGTAATTGGGAAGTGAAGGTGTGAACTGAAAAGCCGGACTATGTTCGATCCCTTTTGTTAGGACACTATAAGTCAGCAAAGCCAGGTCTTTACCCAAATCTTTCCCAGAAATAAAATAGCCGCCGATGTAATTCATGTTCGACGTGCCCTGGTCCAAAACCTGGTAAACCGGCTTGGACGTATAACGTGCCAGCTCATTGTGAAGCATCGAATGGGCATGGGGATATTGGAGGGCATCGGTATACCATCCCGCCGATAAGATAGCATAGGAATCATCCATGCAGGCTACCGAATCGAGCAGTTGGGGAGTAGACAACTTACAACCATCCATATAGCGAAGGTCGAGCGAATCGATCTGCTTGAAAAGATCGTAGATATAGGACTCAAAAAACGCCATATTATAACGATTGTCATAACAAAACGCCACTTTACGGATATGCGGCTGAAGCCGTTTTATCAGCAACAAATTCTCAATGACAAAATCCTTATAGGAATATCCCGTTATTCTGAAATCGCCGAACGACTCTTTCATCGGCATCATATCGGCAACTGAAAACAGCTTCTTATCTTTATTCTCATAATCGATGAAGGCCCCTTTCACATAGCCCAACACAACAGGAATCTCATGCCAGCTATCCACGCAAGTAGCTCGATAGGAAGACCAAGCCTCATTGCCAAGCAACACGACCACATCTGGCTTTACCTTATAGGCGGCAAAAAGCTGCCGCATCCATCCTACCCAGGCATCAAAGACGGGAGAAGCCTCACAGTCCATATACTCGACAAATATTTTCGCTTCCGAATCTACCCGCATCTGATCTATAAAAGACGCAATCAGATGGTTTCCCTCCTCTTTGATCGGAGAATAAGAGCTAATGACCAAAACCTTCTGACCATCGACGCTTGTCGTCCTTGCCTCCGCAGGGAAAAGAGAAAGAGTAAAAACAAATAAAATTACCAGTAGTTCGCCGATTATTGACTTGCCATTTAGCATCATTATCCCGTTGTTATTAGACTATACCTGCAAAAGTACAGCATTTTTTCATATCAAGGACCTAATATGCTTGTATTTGAGTCACATTATGGCAAAAAACATCCTTTTACAACCCCGGTTCAGGCATTGACAGCAAGTCTGTGAGAGAACGGACAATAAGAGGGCGACTACCCTACTACATATCTGGCATTCTTCCCCATCAACCGGTAAATAACAGCCACAATCAGCCAGGAAATAGCAAATGCGACAACCGCGGCGGCAGGTATCTGCAAAGCTACCGGAACATGCAAGGCACGCATCAGAACGACACCCGGACCGGTAAAGAAATAATGCACCATATAGATTCCGAACCCGCAAGTCGTCAGGTTTGCCAGCAGACTCTTGACCTTTTCGGACCGTACGTCCACCTTTTTCGCCAGCAAGAAACGGGGATCGTCATCATCACAACATTAAGAGAACAATAGGTAAAGAAAAGTTCCAGCAATTCTTCGCTATATTCCGGCAAAGCAGTTACATAGCGGAAACCAAAGAAGGTTACGGCATAGCGACCAAGAACATCGGAATCCCGACCAACAGGATTTTATTCAGGCTCCAGTCGTGATTACGCAAGTAATGGCCTAAAAGCAGATAGCCATTGAAACCGGCAAAATAATACAACATATTGAAGGAGTTCCAAGAACATCCACCCCAGACATAAGGCGAAACAAACTGATAGTAATACGGTAGCAACGTCGACACGCTCCAGGCCAGCAGAAACCATAACTTGGCCTTTTCCAGAAGCCTTTTCCACCCAGGCAGAGAAAATAGGCAGGTACAGATACAGACCGATCAATAGATAGATATACCACATATGCACATCCACAATCGAGAAATTCAGCGGAATTTCCGCAATATATCTCAAGGAAATACCCAACGACTGGCGGGCAACTTCTTCGCCAGAATAGGGGAAAAAGTCCAAAATTACCTCCGGTGACAAGCCAAGCAGTCCGGTTATCCAAGGGAACAGGTTGTAAAGCACCGACCAGATCAGGAAAGGCCAAAAGACACGACTGATTCTTTTTTTATAAAAGACGGAAGTATCGCCCTTCACTGGCAGCAGCAAAGCTCCTGTGATCATCACAAACAGGGGGACGCAGGGGCGTAGGAACGACCCATAGGCAGCTCCCCAAAACTTAATCTGATCGATATTGGCGGGAGGTTCGCCCGGATAAAAGTTAAACGGATCTGTACTATGGCAACAAACCACAGTAAACATGGCAACAAAACGTACCACATCCAGCCAAACGACATGTGATCGGCCAATTGCCAAATTCTGGGATCATCCCGAAATCCTGAGGGGAAAAAATCGTATCTTAGTGGCAGTAAAAAAATAAAAGAGATGAGTTACGATCAATTTCTTCGTTTTATCTTTCCGGAGGGAATGTTTGATTATTTTGAGTTGTCTGATTTCAAAGAAAAGTCGGATAGGGTAGAAATATACTTTGAAGAG
>ENA-OQCK01000905-OQCK01000905.1-human-gut-metagenome-genome-assembly--contig:-NODE-905-length-13180-cov-2.819199_pt1 | contig 13180 bp, 15 predicted proteins | sample MGYA00242498_ERZ504578 | MGnify/ENA primary metagenome ERZ504578 (study PRJEB26092, sample SAMD00036229) | human gut metagenome | host: Homo sapiens | study: EMG produced TPA metagenomics assembly of... | reverse complement strand
ACCGGAAGACAATCTGCGTTTCGTGACATTTGTAGTAAATACGTTAATGGCAGTTTATCATCATAACGGGTTACTGAAGCTTCTATCTCCAGTGCAACCAACGCCCACCGCTTAGGCGCCAACGAAGCACCTCCCGCAATCATATCTTCTTTCCTCGGAAAGCAGTTATCGCAAGTATTAGACCATATTGAAAACAGCACAAAAGACAATTTAATCAGCCTTAGCGGCAAACAGGGAATGAAACTGGATATTCCGCAGATACCGGAATTGTTGATTGACAATACAGACCGTAACCGCACCTCTCCTTTTGCCTTCACCGGAAACCGTTTCGAATTCCGTGCCGTAGGTTCCGAAGCAAACTGCGCCTCTGCAATGATTGCGCTGAACTCCGCAGTAGCAGACCAGTTAGCGAAGTTCAAGAAAGACGTGGACGCTCTAATTGAAAAAGGAGAACCGAAAGTTTCCGCTATCCTTGAAAATCATTCGCGGATATATCAAAGAATGTAAAGCCATTCACTTCGACGGCAACGGCTACAGTGACGAATGGAAAGAAGAGGCTGCACGCCGTGGTCTGGATTGTGAAACGAGTGTTCCCGTTATCTTCGACAACTACCTGAAACCGGAAACAATTGCCATGTTCGAAGCTACCGGTGTAATGACAAAGAAAGAGTTGGAAGCACGCAATGAAGTGAAATGGGAAACCTACACGAAGAAGATCCAGATTGAAGCCCGTGTATTGGGTGACTTGGCTATGAACCACATTATACCGGTTGCAACCCAGTATCAGACGGATTTGATTAATAACGTCTATAAAATGCAATCCCTGTTTCCGGCAGAAAAAGCGGCGAAACTATCAGCAAAGAATCTGGAACTTATCGAAGAAATTGCTGACCGTACAGCCTTCATCAAAGAGCATGTAGACGCAATGGTAGAAGCGCGTAAAGTGGCGAACAAGATTGAAAGCGAACGTGAAAAAGCCATTGCTTATCACGACACGATTGTTCCGGCACTGGAAGAAATTCGTTATCACATCGACAAGTTGGAACTTATCGTTGACAACCAGATGTGGACACTTCCGAAATACAGAGAACTATTATTTGTAAGATAGAAAAAGAGAATGTCCGATGAAGAAGTTTTCATCGGACATAAAGTAGAAATGATCTATTTCTTTTGTTGGTTGTTTTAAGTTTGCAGTGGAGGGGTACCGTGAGGTAGCCCTCTTCTTTTTCTTATTTTATTCAATAATCTTCGCATCCTCAATATCCTCATCGTGATGTGATATCGGGTTCTTCGGACGGCAACGTACAAACTTAAACCAGTTTATCAATTCAGAAAGCGAATATACCAAGCTACTGATACCAATAATTATAAACGCTGTATTACGTGCTCCTGTCGGATTGAATAAAGCAACGATGCCCGCAATTAAAATCAAAGCGGGAACCAGATAAAATGCTCCCGGAACAGGTGTCCAACGACGAGCCATTGACAAGGAAGCTATCTGCTGCACCCCTCCCATTATCAGGATAAAACCTAACAAGAACATCAGGACATCTGCAAAAAATTCGGGCATTACAATCAGCCAAAGTCCGAAAAGCAGACTACCGACTCCTTCTATCGGAAAACGGGGCGAAACTCCGTCTTCGGATTTCTTACGTCCGAAATAGCCGAAAAGGCTGATAACACCGGGAATCAAAAAGGCAACTCCAACCGTAATAACGATATAACTGGCAGCTGTATTAGGCCACAGCACCAACACCAGACCAATCACTAATGCAAAGAGAATACGAATAAGGGAATAATTCATTGTTTTCATAAATTCTATATTTTTTAACCAAGTCTGTTTCAATACTTTTGCGAATATAAGTGTTTCTACTGATATATAAAAATAACAAATAAACATTGTAATAAGTTCGTAACAAAATCGTTATAGCTATTACATCTCACTTAGATACTTTTGCAGAAAATTAAAAATAGATTCTTCATCATGAAACCAAGCGAAACAAGAAAGAAGTGCCCTTATGTTGAGCGTGACATCAGTTGGATGTATTTCAACCAACGTATCTTACTCGAAGCTGCCCGCCCGGAAGTTCCTTTACTGGAACGGCTGACTTTTCTTGGCATCTATTCGAACAATCTTGACGAGTTCTTCCGCGTCCGTGTCGCTACCTTAAACCGGATTATAGAGTATGACGACAAGAATATACAGAAAGAACAGGAAATCGCTGCGCACACACTGAAACAGATAGGTAAACTGCACAACCGTTACTATGAACAGTTTGAAGAAACGTTCGCTTCTATCATGGAAGAACTGAAAAAAGAGAATATCTACGTTATCAAAGAAACGGAAATGAACGATGAGCAGAAAGCGTTCATCACTTCTTTCTATCGTAATAAGCTGAACGGTTCCACCAACCCTCTTTTCCTTAACGGTCCCCGACAGCTGGACGACCAGACAGATGAAGATATTTACCTGGCTATCCGCTTGCTCCGCAAAGATGAAGCAGGAAAAATAAAAGAGAAGGATTACGCGGTTATCCAACTGCCCGTTGGGGAATTCGGACGCTTCATCCAACTACCCGAATCGGAAGGAAAGACCTATCTAATGTTTCTTGATGATGTTATCCGTTACTGCCTGCCAATGATTTTTGTCGGAATGAAATATACGGATTATGAAGCATATACCTTCAAATTTACCAAAGACGCTGAAATGGAAATAGACAGTGATTTGCGGACCGGCGTACTTCAGAAAATCTCCAAAGGAGTGAAAAGCCGCAAGAAAGGCGAACCTCTCCGTTTTGTATATGACGAGCAAATCCCCAGGGACTTGCTAAAAAGACTGACCGACCGGCTGAATATAGACAAGAACGACACCCGCGTAGCCGGCGGACGTTATCATAATTTCAAAGACCTGATGAAATTTCCTGTCTGCGGACACAGTCATCTGAAATATCCGGTTTGGGAACCGATTTTCAAACCCGAACTAAATGGTACAGAAAGCCTGCTGACCCTGATTCGCCAGAAAGACCGTTCACTACATTATCCTTATCATAGTTTTGATACGTTCATCCGCGTACTGCGCGAAGCTGCTATCAGCAAAGAAGTGAAAAGCATCAAGATGACGCTTTACCGACTAGCTAAAGACTCCAAAGTGGTTAAAGCATTGATTTGCGCAGCAAAGAACGGTAAGAAAGTGACGGTAGTCATCGAACTACTGGCACGTTTTGACGAAGCCTCAAATATCAACTGGAGTAAAAGGATGCAGGATGCAGGAATCCGTGTAATCTTCGGGGTGGAAGGGCTGAAGATTCACTCCAAACTGGTGCACATCGGGACAAGACATGGAGATATTGTCTGTATCAGTACAGGCAACTTCCACGAAGGAAATGCACGTATGTATACCGACTATACCATTATGACAACTCACCGTCCCATTGTCCGGGAAGTAAATGCAGTATTTGACTTTATCGAGAAGCCATACACTCCCGTCAATTTCAAAGAGTTGCTCGTTTCTCCCAATGATATGCGTAAACGGTTGATTGCCCTTATCAATAAGGAGATAAAGAACAAGGAACAAGGAAAAGACGCCTATATCCTTGCCAAAGTAAATCACATAACAGACCGCGCACTTATCGAAAAGCTATACGAAGCCTCAGCAGCAGGAGTCAAGATAGAACTAGTTGTACGCGGCAACTGTTCTTTAGTACCGGGCGTTCCGGGTGTCAGTGAAAATATACATATCAATGGAATTATCGACCGTTATCTTGAACACTCACGTATTTTCATTTTCGCTAATGCCGGAGAAGAAAGGTATTATATCGGTTCAGCAGATTGGATGCCACGCAATCTGGACAACCGCATCGAAGTACTGGCTCCTGTTTATGACAAAGAGATACAGGCGGATTTAAAACGGATTGTTTGTTACGGGTTTCAGGATACAGCCAAAGGACGCATAGTAGACGGAATGGGAACCAACCGGATATGGAATTTTCCGTTTACTCCCCCGCTTAGTGAAGAAATGGCATCGCTTTTCCGTTCACAAGAAAAATTATATAACGAATACAAGAACACATGATGATAAATATGAAGAAAGTTAATTATGCAGCAATCGACATCGGTTCCAATGCCGTACGACTACTGATAAAATGCGTAAACGAAGAAAATGCGCCCGAACTTATGAGTAAGGTGCAACTCATCCGTATCCCGTTACGGCTAGGAGAAGACGCTTTCACAGCAGGTATTATTTCAGCAGAAAAGAAAAGAAACTGATCCCGGCTGATGAAAGCTTACAAGCAGTTAATGAAAATATATGATGTAGTGGATTATCGCGCCTGTGCCACGTCCGCTATGCGTGATGCCCGGAACGGTAAAGCTATCGTCCGGCAAATAGCCAAAAAACGGGTATTCGTGTAGATATTATCGACGGACAGGAAGAAGCGCATATCGTATATGACAATCATATCGAGCAACTGTTTGCTTCCGGACAGAATTATCTATATGTAGATGTTGGCGGCGGTAGTACGGAAATCAATCTTATCAGTAACGGAGAACTGAAAAACTCCCGTTCATATAATATAGGTACAGTCCGTATGCTTAGCGGCATGGTGAAAGAGGAGGAAAAAGAAGCGTTACGTACTGACCTGATTGGCATTGCCACAGAATATGCGCCTGTCAGCATTATCGGTTCGGGGGGAAATATCAACAAACTCTTCCGTCTCGCGGATAAAAAGGATAAAAAGGCTTCTCTCCTACCAGTTGAGTCACTACGTGAGATTTATTTAGCATTACAGGTACTTCCCGCCGAACAGCGCATCAAACAATACAAGCTAAAACCGGATCGGGCAGATGTAATTGTTCCGGCAGCAGAGATATTTCTTGAGGTGGCGACTTATGTAAAAGCTACTGGTATTATTGTACCTACTATCGGATTGTCCGATGGTATCATTGATAGTCTGTACACACAGAATATGAATGTACACCTGTTTCGCATAATTCTACTTCTCCAAGTTAAAGAATTTATACCTCAGTTTGCAACAATTTATTCGTCTGACAGCTGTCTTCTTTTCGTCTGACAGTTGTTAGACGAAAAGACAACAGTTGTCAAACGAATGTTCAACAACTGTCAGACGAATAAGATCATGTAAAACAAATACTACTACCTTACAATCAAAGCATTAATTCGTAGCAAAAACCACCGGAAAACAAAAACTTCTCCGGCGGTTGACTTATATTTAAAAGAAAAGGTTAGTATTCTATCACTTTATCACTACTTGAAGGCATATTATACCAATCGGTATTAGTACTCTGGTTATGTGCAGTCCGCAAACTTAGCATACGCCTCTGTTATCACAGTTCTTTCTGTCGGATATGCGAATTTATCAGGAACGCAAAGAGCCCATGTATTATTGACTACCTTGATAACCTCAAGCACGTTATTATCTGCCAACTGACCATTCGCCGTTGCCGAATTAAATTGATTCAAATGAATCTCCGTTCTCTTTTCACCAGTACCCTGATATGCTATAAAGAAGTCTAAACAGTTTGTTACACTGGGAATGGATACGGCATTTTTAAGTTTGATTATCACTTCAAGAGTATATATATCTGTTAGAGATGTACTTGCATTTCCAGTATTCAGCATAGGACGTTGTGTTCCGGTATATCCATATACAGAATGTGCATCTCCAAACAAAGGAATGACAAGTTCACTGCCAGTCGTCTCATAAGATGCATCTTCAAATATACGGGAAGCAGACAAAGAACCGTCACGTTGAGCGGCGCCGGCTCCAAAGTCAACCGTTTCCACATTACTTTTATTTATTCCCAGTATTCTTAATCCGGCACCTAATTGCTTCATGCACCCACAGCCTGAAGGTCAACCACGTATTTCAATTCTTTCACTTCATTACCGGCAACGGGTAAAGTCACGTTCAATACAATATCATTGAAATCATAATCGCCTGCTTTGGGATAATTATCTTCGAAAGCATAGGAATAAACGGCTTTCCGAATCTCCACGTCATCGGGGGTATCATCAGAACCATATCCTTCTTTTATACACCCATCTTCATCAGCAGGAAGCAAAAAATCTGCTTTTCCCGGATTGCAATAAGTGGCGGAATTCTGTAAGCCTTTATATACTAACCAGTCGAAAGGAGTCCACAGTGATTGCTCTTTTTCATTAGAAGAGGTCTGGTCTGTTATCTCACAAATAATGTTATTCGTGACTTTCGAATTTGATTCAATGAGCCCTGAAATATTAGCAATCGTATGAATTCTCAACAAAGCCGTTCCCGTTGTGGGACCGACTACATGCCTATATAGACTAGCTTTACCTGTACAGGTCAGTATTGATTGTGCCTCCATCACAATATCATTGTTATTTCCGTTATAACCCAACTCCCCACAAATAGCTTCAGAAGTATGCCCCATTATAAGTGTACCGAACTGAAACATTCCTGCCACATTCATATAACAGCCGTTCTTAACATTGGTATTGTTATTACCATTAATACTACCAGCCTCAATAACACCGTGATTTATCAGTGTTGTACCGCTTGTAGATGCATTGTAAGAATTCAATTTAAGCGTTCCATAATTCATGAAATCAACCCCACTTCCACCGCCATCAATATTTAAACGGGAACAATCAATCATACCAGCATTATAATTACTAAACCCGGCAGAACTATTTGTTATTGAAATATCTCCCTCACCTATAATACTACCACCCGGCATTACAGTTATATAAGAAGCCCGAGTCAATATCAAACTGGCATTTCTAGTTATTTCTATTTTTCCTCCATTTTCAACTATTACCTCCGTTATATCACTGAATTGATTTTCGTTTTCAATCACCCATGTACTTCCTTCAGGAACAATCACTTTCACGGCATTAGCTCCACCCCAAGTTCCTCCTGTAGTAAATCTTGCCCTAAAGCCCCCTTCCTGAATCTTAAACCAACGTTCCTTTTCCTTGAAAACAGGAAGATTATAGCAGAATACTGGTCAAATCCAGAGCCAAGATCCCAGCCGGACTTAATAATAGTAGCATAGGCCTTTTTATTACTAATATACTCATCTGTATAAGGAGCTGCCATAGCAGGTATATCTGTTATAGTTCTCGTGATAGAACAAGTAGTACTACCTTCTTTATTTCCGAAACAGGCCTTCACCTCTTCATTTTCAATAGCGATCGGTTGCACAAGATAATGTCCTTTTCTGTCTACACGCGCGACAAATACTCTATCGAGTGCAGTAGCACAATCCATTACAACATTAAAAGATGTACTTCTATTTGCAACACCTTCTGCTAAAAGTTTGGCATTACTTTCCGGACTTAAAGGATTCGCATCAAATATCCGTATCGGATAATCCTCTCCTAAATCTCCATTAACCGTCACGTGTGCAGTTACACTACGGGACATAGTCCAGTCTCCGTCAGGATCGATATTCTTTACCGGAAAAGTTTCTTCATAAATCTGTCTCAGTTGTTCTGCATCAAACAGATTTTTCTCATTATCCACACAACTGATAAAAACGGCAGAAGTTGCCAATAAAGAAAAGGTTAATACTTTTGCAATGTTTTGTTTCATAATCCTTAATGCTTTAGTTCGTTTTATTTATGCGCAAAAACATCCACAACCCTCTCAATCATCGGTCATGGACGGTGCAAAGATAACTGTATTTGCAGATATTAAATAAAAAAAGGCTGCATTTTTCAATACAGCCTTCCTGTTTTTTTCTTTTTCAATCAAAAAGGGAAGATCAAAGGCAAAACAAATATCATCACAATTCCCATGATAATCTGTAACGGTAATCCTACTTTCACATAATCCATAAAAGTATATTGTCCGGCAGGCATTACCAATGCATTAGGCGGCGTAGAGAATGGAGAAGCAAAACACATACTTGCCCCCACTGTCACAGCAAACAGGAAAGGAATCGGGCTAACCCCGATTTGTATAGCACTTTGCAAAGCAATAGGTGCCAGCAGTACCGCAGTAGCCGTATTACTGATAAACATAGTCATCAATGAAGTAGTAAAATAGATACCCGCCATCAGAGCCAATGGTCCATAGGAACCCAATCCGCTCACCAATGTATTGGATATATACTCCGACGCTCCTGTTTTCTCCAATGCCAACGACATAGGCAACATTGCTGCAATGAGTACAATACTTTCCCAATTTATCGTTTTGTATGCGGCCTCTACATTACGGAAACACCCTGTCAGTACCATTAATATACCCGCAATCATAACAGCCGTAACCGGAGCAACCGGGATAAAATCAAATACCATCATTAACACCATTAACACCATGATAGCAGCAGCCACCGGAGCTTTATAGTCTAAAGTTACTTTAGCAGCTTCGGCTAAAGGCTGACCTAATACCACCCAATCAGAGTCTTCCTTACTAAGACGGGCGATATTTCCCCAAGTGCCTTGTACCAAAAGCACGTCGCCACTATGAATATGCTCATTTCCCAAATCCTGTAACAGATATTCCTTTTTACGACGGATACCTAAAACGTTCACATTATATTTATCACGGAATCCGGCTTCTTTAATTGTCTGGTTTACCAAATTAGACGCAGGCATCAATACTATTTCAGCAATACCTATATCATAAAAATCAAGAGAACTAGTTGTATTTTTCGTTTCCTCGGTAGCATGGTCACCTAATATATCGAGCAGATAATCTTCAGCAAACAGTTGTACTTTCTCAAAATCTCCTGTCACATACAGAATATCTTCTACTTGCAAAACCGTATCCGGTGCCGCAAATTTCTGCGTGATAGTTTTCAGGAAACGATGTTGCGATGCATCCCCACGACGGACTTCCATTATATTCAATCCATATTTGCGTCGTATATCCAAATCAATAATCGTTTTTCCCAAGAGTCGGGAATCCCCTATCACCTGCAAACGAAACAGGTTACTGGAAAGCCCGTATTCATTGACCAACTGCTTTAACGATTTTCCTGAACGGTTACTGTCATTCTTCTGTCCTTTTTTAGACAGAAACCATTTACTAAGCGGCATCAATACCAATGTACCGACAATCACACAAACAATGCCAACAGGCAGAAAAGAGAAGAAAGAAAGCGGTTCGAGTCCTGCCGAAGTTAATGTGTTCTGTATCACAAGGTTCGGCGGAGTACCAATCAATGTCATCATGCCTCCCATACTACTTGCAAATGCCAACGGCATCAGCAAGCGGCTCGGATTCATCCCAGCACTCATCGCCAGACTAACCACAATAGGAAGCATTAACGCTACTGTTCCGGTATTGCTGACAAATGCACCGATAGCTGAAGTCACCAACATCACCAATAGAAACAGACGAATTTCACTCGTTCCCGCAAGTTTAAGAATACGCGAACTTATCATCTTTGCCAACCCTGTTTGAAAAATAGCACCTCCTACCACAAACAGTCCGATCATCATAATAACTACCGAATTGGAGAAACCCGAAAGGCTTCATCAGGAGTTAATATCTGAAAGACAAGTAAAGCAACCAGCGCACATAACGCCACAATATCCGAACGGATTTTACCATTTACAAAAAAGATAGCCGAAAGAACGAGAATAATAATGGTTATCAACATAAGTAATAAAATAAAATGAATGTTTTATTTCGATGATATCAAAAACTTGAGTGAACAAATATAGATATTTCTTCCCCCTTATAGAAAACAAATTAAAATTATTTTGGTTTAAATGACGTCATTTTAATATCAAACAAGATATTCCCGTATTGCTTTGGGGTGCCAATACACGATACGATTGAACAATAAAAAACTGCCCTGTATACTTTTCTGATAAAAGTCACAAGGCAGTTATTATTTCTTATAGGAAAAGAAATTATAGTGCAGTTTCCAATATCTTACGAGCCACAGCACCTGTCACATTTCCATTTTCTCCATATTTTACTCCTCGCTCATTGAAGCGGCGTTCAATTTCAAGAATCGTCTCCTGGCCGATGTTTTCTTCGTGCAGGCGTGTAGTCAACCCCAATGAACGGAAGAATTGTTCCGTACAGCGGATTGCCTCATCTATTCGTTCCTCTTTTGTACCCGAAGTTATTCCCCATACGCGCTCACCATATTGCACAAGTTTATCTCCTTTGGCTTCCCGAAGCACTTGCAATGTAGCGGGAAGTACAATCGCCAGCGTATGTCCGTGTGTCAACCCGTGCAATGCAGTGATTTCATGTCCTATCATGTGAGTTGCCCAGTCCTGCGATACTCCCATAGCTATAAATCCATTCAATGCCATTGTAGCCGAAAGCATAAAGTCAGCCATAAGTTGATAATCATGCTGGTTCTCACGGATTTTCGGAGCTATTTCTATAAGAGTTTGCAGGAGTCCTTCTGCCAACGGTCCATGACACGGCTTTGTCTGGGAGTAGTCATATACTGTTCCATGACATGTACAAATGTGTCCGCCAATCCACAAGCCACTTGATGAGGAGGTAAAGTAAATGTTACTTCCGGATCAAGAATAGAGAATAACGGATAGTTGGAATAAAAAGGATATTTTTCTTTGGTTTCACGACGTGAGATCACTGCTCCATTGTTCATTTCCGAACCGGTAGCGGGAAGCGTCAACACAGTGGAAAGAGGTACAGTGTGGGTAGCGGGACGTCCGGCAAGCACCAAGTCCCAAGCATCACCGTCATACAATAACCCGGCAGAGATTAATTTTGTACCGTCAATCACGGAACCACCACCAACAGCTAATAAATAATCTACCTTCTCTTCTTTTCCCAAAGCAATCGCTTTGCGGAGAGTTTCGATAGCAGGATTGGGTTCAATCCCCCAAAATTCAACGGTATAATGATTCTTCAGTGCTTCCTTCACCTGATCGTATACCCCGTTTTTCTTTACACTTCCACCGCCAAAAGTAATCATGATACGTTTGTCGGACGGAATTTCTTTCGCCAATCGGGCAATCATCCCGCGCCCCATTATCAGTTTGACGGGATTTTGAAAGATAAAATTTTCCATATCTTGTCTATTGTTATTATTTCGGTTATTATTCACTTTTCATGTTTCATGCAAATATACACGAATTATCTGAAACCTTGTCGGAATCAGGCTATGAATTGCTGCGTAAGAGAAGGAACCATAGCCGACAACCAAGGTTTCATATCTTCTGCTACCAACAACCAATAAAGTAATAATATAACGAAAATGGCAATAGCGATACCTACTAATACTTTTCTCTGTTTCATAATTGTTTTCTGTTTAAATATTCAGTATTTATAAGAACAGATCAGGGGGAAAATTGTTCTATATCAGAAAAATGAAGGGGAAAATGAAAAAAAGTCATTTTTTGTTTGTTGTTTCAAACAAAGTGTCTATATTTGCTCCCGTTAAATAACAAATGACAATGAGAACTATATTAGTAAATACATATTGGTGGTGGCGTCCGTTACAACTCCGACAGTCGTAAGGGAGCAGCGCTCGTATGTATATACCTCATTAAAGATATAACAGATTTGAAAGAGCCCTGTCGCAACTTGCGGCAGGGCTTTTTTATTTGCCCGTTTCTAAACATCGAAAAAAATAACATATAAAAATAGATAGGATTATGAAAAGTTTTTTAGTTGACCAGGATGGCTATTACGGAGAGTTCGGCGGTGCTTATGTACCGGAAATTCTCCACAAATGTGTAGAGGAACTGAAGAATAAGTACCTCGAAGTACTTGAGAGTGAGGAATTCAAGAAAGAATTCGAACAGTTGTTACGTGATTACGTAGACGTCCTTCCCCACTCTATCCGGCAAGGCGCCTTTCGAAAAAATATGGTTGCAAATTATATCTGAAACGGGAAGACTTGAACCATACAGGTGCCCATAAAATCAACAACACTATCGGACAGATTCTATTGGCACGCCGCATGGGAAAAAAGCGCATCATCGCCGAAACCGCGCCGGCAACATGGAGTGGCTACCGCTACCGTATGTGCACTAATGAATATGGAATGTATCGTATACATGGGAAAAACGGATGTGGAACGCCAGCACATCAACGTTGAGAAAATGAAAATGCTGGGAGCTACCGTAATCCCTGTCACCTCCGGGAATATGACACTGAAAGACGCTACCAACGAAGCTATCCGCGACTGGTGCTGTCATCCCGCCGACACTTATTATATCATCGGTTCTACTGTAGGACCTCATCCTTACCCGGATATGGTGGCACGTCTGCAATCCGTTATCAGTGAAGAAATCAAAAAGCAACTTCAAGAAAAAGAGGGACGCGATTACCCCGACTACCTGATAGCCTGTGTAGGAGGAGGAAGTAATGCTGCCGGAACTATTTATCATTATATCAACGATGAGCGGGTAGGTATCGTCCTGGCAGAAGCCGGAGGCAAGGGAATAGAAACCGGAATGACCGCAGCTACCATTCAACTTGGCAAATTGGGAATTATCCACGGAGCACGTACTTACGTTATCCAAAACGAAGACGGACAAATTGAGGAACCTTATTCGATTTCTGCCGGACTCGATTATCCGGGTATCGGACCGATACACGCGAATCTTGCCGCACAAAGACGCGCCAACGTTCTGGCAATAAACGATGACGAAGCCATAGAAGCTGCTTATGAACTGACTAAGTTTGAAGGAATTATCCCCGCACTGGAATCAGCTCATGCGCTTGGCGCTTTAAAAAAGTTGAAATTCAAACCGGAAGATGTAGTCGTATTAACTGTATCCGGACGTGGCGACAAGGATATAGAGACTTATTTATCCTTTAACGAAGAAAAACAGGACAATTAGTTCACAGTAATTTGTAACTTGTAATTTGTAATCAAAATGAAAACATTCAATTATACTACCCACAGTAAACAGGTGTTGGGAGATATGCATACTCCGGTCAGCATTTATCTGAAAGTGCGTGATATGTATCCGCAATCTGCATTAATGGAGAGTTCCGATTATCACGCCGGAGAAAATTCACTGTCATTCATCGCCCTTTGTCCACTGGCAAATATCGGTGTGAACAGTGGTATAGTCACAGCCAACTATCCGGACAATAGCCGCACGGAAGAACCGCTGACGAAAACATTCACCGTAGAAAAGGCAATGAACCGATTCATCAATCAATTCCAAGTGACCGGAGAAAATAAGAATGTATGCGGACTTTATGGATACACGACTTTCAATGCC
>ENA-OQCK01000904-OQCK01000904.1-human-gut-metagenome-genome-assembly--contig:-NODE-904-length-13187-cov-19.312328_pt1 | contig 13187 bp, 18 predicted proteins | sample MGYA00242498_ERZ504578 | MGnify/ENA primary metagenome ERZ504578 (study PRJEB26092, sample SAMD00036229) | human gut metagenome | host: Homo sapiens | study: EMG produced TPA metagenomics assembly of... | reverse complement strand
TTGCCATACGGAAAGCCGCCCACGCTTTCGGCCAGCCCGCGTAGAATGCGGCATGGGTGAGTATTTCGGCTATCTCGGTTCGGGTCACTCCGTTCTTCTTCGCCGATTCGAGATGGTACTTGAACGACGAGTCGGTCAGCCCCTGCGACATTAGGGCGACCACGGTTACGATGGAACGGTCGCGGAGCGAAAGCAGATTGTTCCGGCTCCACACTTCCCCGAAAAGAATATCATCGTTCAAACGTGCAAATTCGGGGGCAAATTCTCCGAGCGCATCGCGTCCGGCAGTCTGTTGGATTTTTACTTGTGATTTTGCCATGATCGGAAAAATTAAAGTCAATAATAAAGCTAATGATGCTACTTTTGTTTTCATACGATATGATTTTTAGTTCGACATTTCCAAGACAACCGACAGGTCTTTCCTGTTTCCGATACAAAAGTACGGGCATTATTCCACAACAGCTTTGCTGCAAGGCTCAAACTGTTTTGTCCTGAAGTTCATCTTACCATGAAGGAGCGACACCATAAGCCTCCTTGTATATCTTGGAGAAATGCGACAGGTTCTTGAAACCCACATCGAAGCAGGCTTCCGTCACTTTCTTCTTGCCTGATTTTATCAGGCCGTGCGCGGCTTCCAGACGACGTTTGATAATCCACTTTTGCGGTGTCAGGTTGCTGACTTTGGCAAAGTCCCGCTTGAAGGTAGCCAGGCTGCGTCCCGTGTAACTGGCGATTTCCTCCAGAGAGAGATCACACATGTAGTTCTCGTTCAGATAGTCGAGAATGTCGATTTTCCACGGCTCCACGAAGTCGAACAGCGACGCATAGAGATTCCGGTCTGTATTAAGCAGTACATATATCCCTTCTACCATTTTCAGCTTCAGTACGTCTTCGGACGGTTTTTCGCCTGCATCGAAATAGGGTATGACCGATTCGAACAGCGAACGGATATCAAGCCTGTTACTGGGCAACACGCGCAGGCTTACCTTCTCACGTTCGGAGTCGTTCGGAATCTGTTGCCGGTTAAGCGTCTGGTAAAATTCTCTTAGAAACGGTCTTGAGAACTTCAGTACGACAGAACGGTAAGGCTTTCCGTCCTCTACCTTTTTCTGCAACCACATCCGGTTATCGCGCCGCATGAAAGCACAATCCCCCGGATGCAACACGGTTTTCTTACCACGTTCCTCTATCTCCAACTCACCGGAGCACAAATAAATAAGCGTATGCTCCTGTTTTCGTGGGCGCATCCCCGGTCATCGGTGAAATAACTCGCTATAAGCACGTTCGAGCAATCGAATACATCTAATCGTTCCATATTGTCAGTCTTTAATTTTCGCAAATATAACGCATTCCAACCATAAAGTTTTTGTTGTAAGGCTCAAATTTGCAAAACGGATAAAATATTTTTGTACGCTTGACCTCGTATGGCAGCTGTTACCTTACAGACTACAGTACAACACATTACGGTTTCAACGGGCCATAAAAGTACGATGCCGTAGCACCGCCGTCGATCAGAAAGTCCGCTCCCGTGATAAATGCCCCTCTGTCGCTCATAAGTAGTTCGGCAACATTGGCAACCTCGTCCGCGGTTCCGGGGCGCCTGCCGGACATTTGGCGAACATGTTTTTGTAAAAATCACCTCGCGGCCCGTTGAACTCGTCGATAGCCAAGGGAGTTACAATGATACCAGGTGAAATGGAGTTGATTCTTGCCCCGCGCTCGCCCCATTTCACAGCTTCGGCCATTACACGTTTCACGTTACAACGCTTGGCCATCTGGTAAGCGTGTAACGTATCCTTGATACTATCCGGTTGCAGCATGTCGAGCGAGAGCAATTCTTCGGCAGGAGTCGTGGCCAGTAGCATATCCTCCTCGATGGTCAGTGCGGGCATCCGATGCCCTGACTGGCTGGAAATCGTTACCCCGACACCGTTTTCTTTAATAACCTTCCCAACTTCTTCGAGCAGGACAGCCGTTCCGTACAGATCGACTTTCAGAATCGTTTCGATGGAAGCCTGACTCGGTGATACGCCCGCCGTATTGACGAGCATTGAAATTTCACCATGTTTCCGTGCAACCGCAATCAAGTTCAAAATGGACTCCCTTGAAGAGAGATTCATTTCGACGGGTACTGCATCAAATCCCGCCTCATTCAATATACGGCAAACAGCTCGGTACTCTCCGGGTTCAGGTCTCCGACAACGATCTTTTTCCCATATCCCATACGGCGGGCTATCGCCATTCCTATCTGACCGACACCGGTCAATATCATTACTCCTTTCTTCATATTTACTTTTTCTTTATTCTTTGATAACGTGATTTTTTATCTCATTGTCGGTTTATTCTTCATTTTGTTCCAGCACACGGGCCATCCGCTCCAACCCTTCAACAAGCAGTGTTCGGGGGCAAGCAATATTCAGACGGATAAATCCCTCGCCGCCGGTCCGTACATCGTACCTGAATTGATCATCAGTTTTTGTTCCTCTTGCAGGCGCAAGGTCATAGCATCCGAACCGATACCGAGTGCTCGGCAGTCTATCCATACTAAGTAAGTTCCTTCGAGTGGTAACACGGGATATTGCGGTAACCGCTGCTCAAAAAAGTGGCAGAGATATTCGTAATTCCCACGCAAGTATTTGCGCAAAGCATCGAGCCACTCTCCACCCTCGTTATAAGAGGCGATTGTAGCGATTACGCCGAACGGGTTGACATCGCACACTTCATTGATGTTGATGGCGCGGTCAATACGACGACGTACATCATCATCGGCCACAATGATATTGGCAATTTGCAGTCCGGCAAGATTGAATGCCTTACTCGGTGAAACGCAAGTCACGGAATTTTGTTGGAAGCGTTTAGACAGGGAAGCAAAAGGAGTATAGTCATACCCCTCATAGGTCAGTTCGCAATGAATTTCATCTGCCACAACAAACACTCCGTTGCGCAAACAGATGTCTCCGATATGCCGCAGCTCTTCCGGCGTCCAGACCCGTCCGACCGGATTGTGAGGATTACATAGTAATAGGATTTTCGCCTTCGGATCAGCCACCTTTGCTTCGAGGTCGTCGAAGTCGATTGAGTAGCGACCATCTCGGTAAATGAGGTTATTGGCCGACAGTTCACATCCGTCGTTGCGAATCGACGAATAGAAGCAGTTGTATGCCGGAGTCTGGACGATTACCTTGTCGCCCGGTACGGTCAGGGCTTTGATAATGGCCGACAGAGCCGGTACGACACCGCTTGTATAGATAATCCACCGGGGATCTATCCGCCAACGATGACGGCTCTCGAACCACCGGACGACTGCATCGTAATAGGTTTCGGGTACTTTGGTATAACCGAAAATGCCGTGTGCAACCCGCCTTTGCAAGGCTTCTACAATGGCCGGTGCAGTACGGAAATCCATATCCGCCACCCACATGGGCAGCACATTTTCCTCCTCAGGAGTGTCCCATTTGTAAGAGTTCGTCCCGCGACGCGGGATAATCGTATCGAAATCGTATTTCATAACTTATCTATTTATTCGTAATTTATAAATCCAGTTACTGCCCCAAAGTCTCGCGAGGAAGATTACTCCCCGGAAACAAAGCTCGATGCACATGGCAAGCCACACGCCGCGTAGTCCCATCGTGGGAGCAAGCCATGCCGCCAGTGTCAGTCGCACGCCCCAAATGCTGCCGAAGTTCATCAGACTGGGTACGAATGTATTACCCACACCTACGAATACACCGTAGGCAACGATAGATGCCGCAAACATCGGCTCTGCAAAGGCTTCTATCCGCAGAATCTCGATTCCCAACGTGCGGATTTCCTCCACGGGAGTCATCACTCCGATGATTTGCGGAGCCGCCACATATATCAACGCTCCCATAACACCCATAATCAGCATTCCCGACCAGACGGTAATATTGGCAAAACGACGGAGCAACCGGATACGGTTCGCTCCAAGGCTCTGACCGACCAACGTCGTGGCAGCCTCCGAGATGCCGTAGCCGGGCATATAGCAAAGGCTTTCGGCAATAATGGCGAACGAGTTGGCAGCAATGGCAACGATGCCGAGCGGTGCGACAACCACCGTCGTTGCGATCTGCGCTCCACAAATGGCCATGTGTTCGAATCCCATCGGTAACGAAATACGGAAAGACTTACGCAATGTCTCCCGTTTGGGTAGAAAACTTCCCCGTTCTCCGACGAACTTCAGCATGGGCGAGCGGCGGCATAGATACCACATCATTCCTCCGGTGGTAACGAGTTCGGCCAATACCGTTCCCAATATAGCACCTTTCACACCCAGACCTGCACCGGGAGCGGTAAATACTACTCCGAACCACTCCACATGCCTCGTCGGAAAGATCAGGAAGAAGTTGAACACGACATCCAGCAAGCACATCATTATATTCAGCATGGCGGGCACGCGCATATTCCCACTGCAACGCAACATGCCTCCTGCAAGAAAGTTCAACTGCAAGGCAGGCAGGAATAGTGCGAATATTCTGAAGTAGAGGGACGAATCGTTCCATATCGCCTCGTCTCCACCCAACCAGAGAGGAAGCATACCGCTGATACAAATACCGCCAACAGCCAACAGCGAACTGAAAACAAGCGTGGCAGTAACTGCCTGACGGAGTATCTTTTTGGCTTCCACGAAATCCCCGGCTCCGATACGATGTGCCACCTGCACGGAAAATCCCATCGCAGCGGCTGCACACACCCCCCAGAACAGCCAAGTTGTGGTCGAGACCAATCCGATGGAAGCAGCGGCATTCGCACCGAGGCTGCCCACCATCGAGGCATCGATGTACTGCATGGCGATAGAAGATATCTGAGCCATAATGGCCGGGACGCTGAGGTATGCAGTCAGGCGTAACTGCTGCCCCAGCGTCATTTGTTTCCCTTCGCGGATAAGCGATAACAGATAATCAGTCTTTCCCTTTCCTATTCCCATTAAATTATTCGCAAGTACGTCAATCGGTAAAACAAGTTTTCTCATCCAGAGTCTCAGCTTGCAATCGGCGGGAGCCTTGATATTCTCGTCAAGGATAATCTCTCCGTAGCTCTCGGCGGTGATACAACCTGTTCGCGGATTCTTTACTCCGCCTATCGCACCTTTGATGGTGGCCTGCACCGAACTGTACTCGAAAGCCCGGTCACAGTCGGGGCCGAACGTGCAAGTCTCCAACACGAGGTCGTGGGCATAGCAGAGCGGCTGTTCGCCGGTAATGTGACAGTTCACCAACCGGAGATTGTGCGAATGCCAGCCAAGTATTCGCCGTTGAGTTCCGAATCGTAGATCGTCACGTTCTCCACCTCCCAGAAAGCATCTTTCGTGGTGATTTTGGCATTATGAATCTCCACATCTTTCACGTACTGGAAAACGTATTTACTGTCACTTTCCAATCCGTCGATGCGGATATTGCTGCTGAACATGAAGGGATAAGTGCCGCCATGCAGTTTCAGATTTTTGATATTCAGATTCCGGCAACGCCAAAACACTTCATCGGCATCGTTTATCTCCACGTTCTCGATTTCGATGTCGTGCATCTCGCGGAACATCTTGGGCGCATCAATGCGTGTATTCGTCATTTTCAGATGGTCGGAGTACCATAGCGCCGAACGTCCTCCGACATCGAAGAAACAACGGTCGATAACGAAACCATGCACATGCCAGAAAGGATAATTCCCCTCGAACCGGCAATCAACGGCTTCGATGTTGCTGCACTCCTTGATGGCCGACTCTCCGGCACGGATGATTACATTTTCCAAACGTAGGTCATGTGATTCGAACAAAGGTCTTTCACCTCCGAATTCTGCATTTGATATTACTTTCATACTTTCCTTATTTTTAATTATTATTCATATTCGACTTATAACAGCGCAAAAGTACGAAGCGCCCTTTATGACCACTTTGCTTCAAGGCTCAATTTGCTTTGTTATAAAGTTCATCTAACAGAGGATGGTTTATGTTATAGTACTATAGATTTAATGAATTGGGCGGGAACACCAGCTGCTACCGTATTTGCTTCCAAATCTCTTGTTACAACCGCTCCGGCCCCGATGACGACATTGTCGCCGATGGTTACGCCTTGCAGAATCGTTGCATTGGAACCTATCCATACGTTCTTACCCAACACAATGGGTGCAGGATAGGTCGTATGACGTTCTTCCGGAGCCAAACCGTGATTGAGTGTGGCAAAAACCACGTTATGTCCTATCTGGCATCCGTCACCAATTATCACTCCGCCATGATCCTGAAAATGACAGCAGGCATTGATGAACACCCCTTCGCCGACGGTGATATTTTTACCGAAATCGGCATAGAACGGTGGAAATACCCGGAGCGATTCCGGTACCTCGTAACCGAATAGCTCGGAAAGTAATCCACGTACTTCGTCCTGTGTGTGATATGCTGTATTCAGCCGGAAAGTAATGCGCCGGGCTTCGTTGCTCATATCGTCCATAAAGCGGTGTATCTCCTCTGTATCGAGTGCCCTACAAGTCTTGACATATTCTTTGAATGCATCTGTTGTCATGCGTCTTATCTCCTTTCAATCTTCACGGGTATGTCTCCGGCTATACTTAATGCTTCGATACCGTTCCCGTCGATACGACCGATTTTAATCAGGTCGTTACTATGAGACCAACTCTTACAGAAAATAGCTACATTGCCCCACGGTGCATAGATTGTTATATCTCCGGGTGTGGGGGCACAGCCTCGTGTGACGCCTTCGGTTGTCAGAGCCGGATCAGGATAGAAAATCTTCTCCGTCATGTTGTTATAATCGTTCAGTGTTATTTCAAGAGGCAGGCGAGAGAGGAAATCCCGTGCGGCGGCATTGTCTTCCATCGTAGCGGTAACGGTACGGTCGCCGACAGTAATATTTACGTTCAAAGAAGATACATCGGGAGTTTCTGGTTCTCCATCCTCTTTTTCTCCCGGTTGTTCGGGAGTTTCCGGTTGTCCGGGTCTAAACGGTTCGTCATCACCTCCGCCACAGGCCGCCATCGACAGGACGGTCAGCAGTAACAAAGGAATCAATAATAACTTTTTCATATTCATTTTTTATTGGGATTTACAATGATTGTTTCTGCCGGAATGCGTCGCATTGAATTTTCCCACTCTTTCATCTCCACATCTTCGACGGATACAGATACGAATTTGGCATCGACTCCGAGGGTTTCAATCAATGTGTTGCACAAATTTTCGGCTAATTTTTGTTTTGTTTCCCGATCTCTGCCGGGTAACATCGTTACTGCAATGTGTGGCATAGTCTTTTGTTTTTATTTGTTTTTTATCCGATGCAAAAATAGACGGTCTCCGCCACACGCTTGGTAGATAAATCCTCGGTATTTATACCCAAATTACGGATTATGCTTTTTTAGCAGGTAGAATTATCCCCGACAAATGAAAACTCCCATAATCGTTTGAATTACGGGAGTATAAAAGAGATTTTAAGTATATCTGTCATGCCGGGCACTCGATATCATAGAGCCGTTGCACCTCTTCCGGAGCGTGTAGGTCGAGAATCGTATTGTATCCCGTATTCATGGAAGCGATTGCGGTCATATCCTCCGGTGTCAGCATGAAATCCTCGATGTTGAAATTCTCTTCCATCCGCTGGCGATGTACCGATTTGGGAATGGCGACAATTCCGTGCTGCAAGTGCCAGCGTAGTACGACCTGTGCTGCCGATTTATTGTATTTGCGACCGATGCCGATCAGAATATCGTCCGTGAACAATCCGTTCCGTCCTTCGGCCAAAGGTCCCCATGCCTCCGCTTGTACACCGAGTTCCTGCATAATTCGTATCGCTTCGGTTTGCGGAGTATAAGGATGCGCCTCTATTTGATTTACCGCCGGAATAACTCTGGTATTATGGCATAAATCCAACAATCTGTCCGGTTCGAAATTGCACACTCCGATAGCCCGTACACGTCCTTGAGCATAGAGTTCTTCCATAGCCCGCCATGCGCCGTAATAATCACCGAAAGGCATGTGGATGAGATAGAGATCGAGGTAATCCAGCCCCAAACGGGTGAGCGAAGCTCGAATGCCTGCAATGTCTGTTCGTAACCCATTTCCGAAATCCATGCTTTGGTCGTGATGAACAGTTCTTCACGCGGAATGCCGCTTTTCCGAATAGCCGTACCGACCGCCCGTTCGTTGCCATAGACCGAAGCGGTGTCGATGAGTCGGTAGCCTACGGCAAGCGCATCGGTAACAACTTTTTCGCACTCGGTGGCATCGGGTATCTGAAAGACACCAAAGCCTTGTACCGGCATCTTTACTCTGTTATTCAATTCTTTGAAATCCATATCCTAATATCCTTATAATCAGTTTTTCAAAATATTCAATCATGATTGTAGATACACTCCGAATCCATTCCAATAACCTGAATAAGAAACATTATCTATTGCATGAAGTTATTGAGTTTGTTGGCCGGATTGAGCGGCTTCTGGTCGGACAATACCAACGACTTGACCATATGCAGTGTCCCTTGCTTGTACTTCTGAAAATGTTCCGAAGCGATATGCTTCTCGTAAGCCTCGCGGCTTGCATAGGTTTCGAGAATCGTTACCTTGCAGGGGTTCTCCTTTTCGCCGACCGCATACATCGTCAGCACACCCGGTTCGGTGCGCAGGGAGATTTCGCCCACTTCAGTTGCGTATTTCATATACTCGTCAAGATACTGCGGGTAAACCTCTATTTTCGACAACCGCACGATGCCATCAGCGCTCATCGGCTCTTTAGCGCACATACCCGGCTGCTTATCCAGATTCAGACATTTGCCAATGATCTCTCCTGTCGCAAGATAGGAGTAGGTAGGGAACTCGAACAAGACGGGTTTCAGTTTCGTATAGTCGAGTTTGCTGTCGCTGTCGAGCACGTCGGAAGCGACGTATGTATTGACTATCGCGCAAATGAAGTTGTCGAAACCCTCGGTTTCATAAATATCCACCACCTCGCACTCCATCGTGAGCGGCGATGCGTCGATGACGGGCGTACCGTATTCGCCAGTGTGGTAGGCGAAGACTTCCGACTTATCGACCATCGCACCGCTTACGCTTCCTACATAATCGGCCTTCGGCAACATCTCACGGCTCACGAGATTGACGGAAAGCCGTTTCGATTGCTTGATACCTTGGTTGGTGTAGTGGCTTTTGCTCATGCTGGCCAGTATCCGGTCATGGTCGATAACGCCCGTGTGTCCCACCACGAGCCAGTTACTTTCCCTTCGACCTCTGCCCCGACTACCGTCATCGGCTTGGGATAGAGTGCCAACAGGTTTCCGAGATTTTTCTTGTTCGTTTCCATAATATCGGGTTGAGCGGTGTTCTCCTTCACGACCGTACTGCACGACGACATGACAAGCAGCGACAGAACACCCAAAATCGTTTTTACCATAATTGATTTCCTTATTTATCTATTTGACTTTCGGTGAACGGGTCGGCACGATGCCCCATCAGGTCTATTTTCGTATACTCGCGGTCGAACTCCTCCATTTCCCAAGCCGAGAGACGTACAGTTCCCGCACCGAGCAAATCATCCAAATGTGCCGGGGTGGTTGTTCCGGGTATAGGAGCGATCCACGATTTGCGCGACAACATCCACACGAGGGCGAACTGCGCCGGAGTAACCCTTTTCCGTTCCGCCCATTTTCGCACCAAAGCCACGAGCGGCATATTGTGCTTCAGGGCTTCGGGCGTGAACTGCGGCAAGTTCCAGCGGCGGTCGCCTCGTAGAAACGGCTGTTCTCGTCGATTACACCCGTGAGGAACGCACGTCCCAGCGGACAATAAGGCACGAAGCCGATACCGAACTCTTCCAACATCGGGAAGATTTTGGTTTCCGGCTCCCGCCACCAGATGGCATACTCGCTCTGTACAGCCGAAAGCGGGCAGACGGTGTGCGCCCGGCGGATGGAACGCGCACTCGCTTCCGATAGTCCCCAATGCAGCACTTTCCCCTCCTGCATCAAATCCTTAACTGTCCCGGCCACATCCTCCATCGGCACTTTCGGATCGACACGGTGCTGATACAGCAGGTCAATATGGTCGGTGCGCAGGCGTTTCAGCGAACCTTCCACTGCCCGGCGGATATGGTCGGGAGACTGTTGATGGCGGTCGGTTGCTTCTCCTCGACGCCGAAGCCGAATTTCGTCCCGATTTTCACTTTGTCGCGAAACGGTGCGAGTGCCTCGCCGACCCACTCTTCGCTGGTGTAAGGGCCATAGACCTCCGCCGTATCGAAGAAAGTGACGCCTTTGTCGTATGCCCGGCGAATCAGAGCGATCATATCCTTTTTGTCGTACTTCCCGCCGTAATAACCCACCATCGGCAGGCAGCCCAGACCGATGGCCGATACATCCAATCCTCCGAGTTTACGATACTCCATTGTGTCGCCCATATTCGGTGTATTTTCATCAGACTGATTTCCCGTCAAAGAGAACGAAGGAGTTTTGGCAAACACACGGGAAACACCAGTCGTAGCTCCGGCTGCGAGTAGTGCAAAACTCGATGCCGTCCTTAAGAAATTTCTGCGATCCATAATCTTCTATTTTTTCATTGTTCATTTTCTGATTGCAAATTTACCACGATTGAATAAGCCGGCTTGTATACGATTTACGGATATTTATACCCGAATCCTCGATTCTGCAATAGGACCGTATGTAATTCACAATCTCCGCTTTCCGCTTGTCAACGGTGATACGCATACAGACGGGAGCCTCCCCGTTTTTCAGCAGCGTCTGTCGCTTGATGTAAAACAACACACTCAGTGTACTACGTCTTTTTTCAACTCCCATACTTCTTGTATTTTAGTGGTACAAAGTTAAATCGTATTGTTCCAAATCAGACTATGCAAAATATTGAGAATCAGCGAAAACAAAACTAAATCGTTGGACTTTTTTCTTCCCCGAAAAATCCAACGGATAAGCCAGTGCCAACTGCGTTATTCCGCTGCTTTTAGGTGTGGTGTTGGGCAAAAAGAAAAGTCCTAAAGTATAATACTTTAGGACTTTTCTTTTATTTTGCTTCATAAGAAAGCGGTGCGTACGGAAGATGAACCTTTATTCTATTCTTCACGTACTCAATATCTTAGCAATCTCTAAAATCTTTCTCCCACTAATAACCCCACGTGTGCAATTCTTTGGATTGCTTGGTGTTGCGGTGGTTGTTTGAGTTGGTGCAAAAATATGAAATAGTTCATATAATAATCATCAATAGCCTATAATTTTTACAAGAAAATATTGTATCTTTACTGCAAATAAAGAAACTTAGTATGTTTGAACAGATAAAGTTATACATATCCAACAAATGGGAGAAATTATATCCATTACTATTTTCTTCGATGATATGTTTGCTATTGTACTTTTTTAAAGATAATGAAATAATAGATAAGTGTTATTATAAATGTTTTGATAAAACATTTATATCAGCTTTAGTTACAGCGGAAAGTATTGTTTTTGGGTTTTTATTGACAACGATGGTAACTTTGATGCAGTTAAACAATTCCGCTATTAAAAATTTAATTGATACTAATAGATTTCCAGAGTTAATACAATACAATAAGACAGCGGTAATATATTCTTTTTTATCTGTTATCTTAACCTGTGTGTTTTTATTAACATTAGAAATTCAAATACCTTATTACAATATATTTGTTGCAATATGGATATTTGTTATGAATATGGTCATATTCCTAAGTTATAGATTTTTGAATATATTTTACTCCTTTCTTAAACGCTGAATACTATCTACCACAGTAGAAACTTCTTTATAAAGTTTCATATAAACCGTATTAATACCATTTTTTCTATCCATAAATTGAAGGTTTGAAGCTATAATAGGTTCTTCTATTGAAAAACGAAAATCAATTTTGTTTAGTAAAAAATCTACAACATCCTCTATTTCAGCTCCATCTTCATCTAAGATATTTCCTTTAATTATAAGTTTATTACCTTTTTCTCGCCCTAATTCTGTTGCCTCTGAATGAATACGTCCAAAACTATCTATAATATTTAAGATTTCCCCTTTCTTTAAGCTTTTTACTTTATCCGCAGTAAAAGAACATTGCATGTATTTATCTGCATTAAGCTGATCGGATATACTTGCCAATCCTCTTAATGACCCTTTAGACAAATTATTTCTAAGAAGCCCGGTTGGTTTAGCTAATTTCAAATTTACATATTTTATTCTCACCATGTTTTCAACTCTTTCATACGCCTCTTTTTTTAAAAGAGGACTGATTTCAATCCAAAAAGTAGGAATAGAGTCCCTAATAGCCCTCGCCTCAAAATATGCACATATTTTTGACGGACTAACTCCCATTCTATTTGTCTCTAAATATAGTACTTTAAATTGGGGATCATATAAAAATACATTAGGATAGGCTAAGCCTTGTCCATCATCTAAGGGCAATGCTGTATAATCGTCTCCATTTCCAGGTTTATGAGCTGGTGGAATATTTTTTCGACTTGTAGTTACAAATAGACCAACAATACTTCCATTTTTCTGTATTTGAGTATATTTAAGTTCTATTGTTCTATATTGATCAAGAACAAAGGGTTTTAACGAAGATTCTTCGTTATCTAAAAGGAGTTGTACAAAATCCATGCTTTCTGGAATATTCACTGAATAGCATGTTACTTTTTTATTAACCATAGTATTATCGTCTTTTGTTACTTACAAAAGTATTACGTTACAACGAATTAAGCAAATTTTTAAATAGAAAATATTAATAATATACACAATCAAACTTGACCTTTATTCATTTTTTGGTATGGCTAATAAGAACGCAAATTTATAAACGCCATTATATTGTTGGTTAATTTTCTAAAGTTCAAATGATTACAAAAATATTTTTTTTGTAAAAGTAGGGCACTACCCTTTTATTTACTCCTAATTTGCTTTGTATTCTTTCAATAATTCTATGGCAAACAGAGATTAAAAATCAATTCTGATACATTTTTCTATTAGCTTTTAGGGCTTTTTTGTTAGAATGTCCCTTTTTTACACCTATTATCAATCTAAGAAATCTTACTTTTGCCTGATAGTTAAGGCAAAATGGAGAAAATTCAAGTAATACAACCTACCAAATTGCTCGCTCCTTATATAAAGCAATATTGGTTTTTAAGGATAGATGATGTAAAGCAAGGCTTCCAACGTTCTATCCCGGCAGGTTGTGTAGC
>ENA-OQCK01000903-OQCK01000903.1-human-gut-metagenome-genome-assembly--contig:-NODE-903-length-13200-cov-3.432341_pt1 | contig 13200 bp, 17 predicted proteins | sample MGYA00242498_ERZ504578 | MGnify/ENA primary metagenome ERZ504578 (study PRJEB26092, sample SAMD00036229) | human gut metagenome | host: Homo sapiens | study: EMG produced TPA metagenomics assembly of... | reverse complement strand
ACACATGCCAGCCTTATCAATAGTTCCGGTAAAGACAACTTCCGCTTCACCAGCCTGCAAAGTCTTTAATTCCGACTTAAACTTAACCGGCTCTTGTATCTGTGCTTGTACCACTACGGCAAACAGCAACAGAAGTATGGAGAATATACTTTTCTTCATGTTATTATCCCATATTTTATTTATACTTCATAGTCTACACAAGCACGGCTTTCCTTAACCTCGGCTATAAGCTTACCGGCAGCTACATGATCGGGATGTGCAGCATAGAATTTCACATCGTCCAAAGTATCGAACTCACTGTAAAGAGCGATGCTCCAAGCCTCGGCAGGATTGATGTTCAATCCGACTTCAATCTTGCGGATAACGGATATTTTAGCCGGAAGCGCTTCGATAGCTGCCTTGAAACTGTTCATCGCAGCCAACTTTTCGTCAGCCGGTGCCTCATCTTTTAACTTAAATAATACAATGTGCTTTACCATAACTTTGCCATTTAAATGATTTATCACTATATTTGTCAGCCTAAGCGGCTGTTTTAACAACTGCAAAAATACTGGTTTTGTTTCAAATATACACTTAAACGGATGTTAATAATAGGAATTGCAGGCGGAACCGGCTCGGGAAAGACCACCGTCGTACGTAAAATTATCGAAAGCCTACCGGCTGGTGAAGTGGTATTGTTGCCACAAGACTCTTACTACAAGGACAGCAGCCATGTGCCCGTGGAAGAACGGCAGAACATCAACTTCGACCATCCCGACGCTTTCGAGTGGAGCCTTCTTTCCAGGCATGTCGCCATGCTGCGCGAAGGAAGAAGCATAGAACAGCCACCTACTCATACCTGACGTGTACCCGGCAGCCCGAAACCATCCATATCGAGCCCCGGGAAGTATCATCATAGAAGGTATCCTTGCCTTGTGCGACAAGAAGCTGCGAAGCATGATGGACCTGAAGATATTTGTTGATGCCGACCCCGACGAACGCCTAATTCGTGTAATCCAGCGTGACGTGGTGGAACGCGGACGCACGGCCGAAGCCGTCATGGAGCGCTATACACGCATACTAAAACCCATGCACCAGCAATTCATAGAGCCCTGCAAACGATACGCCGACCTCATTGTGCCGGAAGGCGGAAACAACCAGGTGGCCATTGATATATTGACCATGTACATCAAGAAGCACTTGGGGAGTTAATTTGTAATGGAGAATTGATAATGGAGGATTAAGAACGCACTAAACCCTATGAGATATGAACAGCCTGTTTTCTTTCGCCAGACATAAATCATCCATTATCAATTCTCCCGTCCCAATTATCTTGCTGTTGTTGTTGTGCTGCATCGCAGGATGCCGTGGAGGACATCCTGCCGAAAAAGAAGAAGCGGATGACCTGCAACAGATAAAGGACAGCGGAGAACTGGTCGTATTGACACTGTACAGTTCCACTTCCTACTTCATCTACCGTGGCCAGGACATGGGATTCCAGTATGAGCTGAGCGAACAGTTTGCCAAGAGCCTGGGAGTGAAGCTGAGAATAGAGGTAGCCCGGAATGTGCACGAACTCATAGAGAAGTTGCTGGCAGGCAAGGGAGACCTCATAGCCTACAACCTTCCCATCACCAAGGAATGGAAAGACAGCCTGCTTTATTGCGGCGAAGAGGTCATCACGCACCAAGTCATCGTGCAACGTAACGGCGGACGCACCAAACCACTGAAAGACGTAACGGAACTCATCGGGAAAGATGTATATGTGAAGCCCGGAAAATATTATGAACGGCTGGTCAATCTGGACGAAGAGCTCGGAGGAGGTATCCACATCCATAAAGTGACCAACGACAGTATCAGTGCAGAAGACTCATCACCCAAGTGGCACAAGGGAAAATCCCCTATACCGTAGCAGACAATGATGTGGCACAGCTTAATACGACCTATTACCCCAACCTGAATATCGGACTCTCCATCAGCTTTGACCAGCGTGCATCGTGGGCAGTCCGGAAAGACTGTCCGCAACTGGCAGCCGCCGCCAACAAATGGCACGAGGAGAATATGACTTCACCTGCCTATACGGCAAGTATGAAACGATATTTTGAAATCGGCAAGGCCATTCCCCACTCTCCTATCCTCTCCCTGCGCGAAGGAAAAATTTCCCATTACGATGATTTGTTCAAGAAATATGCTCCCAAGATAGACTGGGACTGGCGCCTGCTGGCGTCTCTGGCATATACTGAGTCCAACTTCGACTCCACCGCCGTATCCTGGGCCGGTGCCAGGGGCTGATGCAACTGATGCCTGTCACAGCCAGGGCTATGGGGCTACCCGAAGGAAAGGAACAGAACCCTGAAGAGAGTATAAAGGCTGCCGTGAAATACATAGGCGCCACAGCCAAAAGTTTTTCCAAGATACCCCAGGAAGAACGCATCAACTTTGTGCTGGCATCTTATAATTCCGGTATCGGCCATGTGCTGGATGCATGGCACTGGCCGAAAAATACGGCAAAAACAAATATGTCTGGCGTGATAATGTAGAAAACTTCATTCTGCTAAAAAGCAATGAGGAATACTTCACCGACCCCGTCTGCAAAAACGGCTATTTCCGTGGCATTGAAACTTATAACTTCGTAAGGGATATTACGTCACGCTTCGAGCAATACAAGAAGAAGATAAAAAAATAGGGATTAAGGATTAATCCCTAATCCTTATTTTCCTTCCTATTTAAAACAGATTCAGTTTGTTCTTTCTCGCTTCTTCCAGGGAAACGGTTGTCACTTGTTTCTCCCGGTTCTTTTCGCACAACTGCCGATACTTCTCATGCAGTTCTTCTTCCAGCTCCTCCTTTGTCTTAGGATTCATCAGCTTGGCTGCTACTGTAGCATTCTGTGAAGCGTCCTTCAGATGGATTACGGGAGCATGATAGACCGGAGCAATTTTCAGAGCTGTGTGAAGCGGTGAAGTCGTGGCACCACCTATCAGCAGAGGAACGTCCAGACCTGCCTTTTCCAGCTCAATGGCTACATGCACCATTTCATCCAGCGAAGGGGTTATCAAGCCACTCAATCCTATCATGTCTACCTTTTCCTCTATGGCATGCTGTACAATGGTTTCGGCAGGCACCATGACGCCAAGGTCTATTATTTCGTAGCCGTTGCAGGCCATTACTACCGAGACTATATTTTTGCCAATGTCGTGCACATCACCTTTCACCGTAGCCAGCAGCACCTTCCCGGCAGCAGTCGCACCTTCTTCTTTCTCCGACTCGATTACGGGCTGGAGGATGGCAACCGCTCTCTTCATGGTGCGCGCCGTCTTCACTACTTGCGGCAGGAACATCTTGCCTGCCCCAAACAAGTCGCCGACATGATTCATGCCTGCCATCAACGGACCTTCAATGATGGAAACAGCCTTGGGATACAGCTTCAGCGCTTCGGCAAGGTCTTCTTCCAGATAATCGCCGATACCCTTTGTCAAGGCGTACTTCAACCGTTCTTCCACAGGAGTCCCCTCTCTCCAGGCAAGTTGGGAATGGGCGGCAGCCTGCCGCTCTCCTCCAGAAGTTTTTGCCGCCTCTGCTTCCGCTTTCAAGCGTTCGGCAGTTTCTATCAGGCGCTCGGCAGCATCGGGACGACGGTTCAAGACCACATCCTCTATGCGCTCCAATATATCAGCGGGAATATCGGTGTAAAGAACGGAGCAGCCGGATTGACGATACCCATATCCATGCCCTCGCGGATGGCATAGTAAAGGAATACGGCATGCATCGCCTCGCGAATGTAATTATTGCCGCGGAAAGAGAAGGAAAGGTTACTCACTCCTCCACTGACATGCGCACCGGGCAGATTCTTGCGTATCCATCCGGTGGCACGGATAAAGTCTACAGCATAATTGTTGTGCTCGTCCATACCGGTTGCCACGGCAAGTACATTCGGGTCGAAAATTATATCATGGGGATTGAAACCTATCTTGTCCACCAAAAGACGGTATGCCCGTTCGCAGACCTCAATCTTACGTTCGTACGTGTCTGCCTGCCCTTTTTCATCAAAAGCCATCACCACGGCTGCCGCACCATATTGCTTGATGGTACGCGCATGCTCCAGGAATTTATCTTCCCCCTCCTTCAAGGAGATGGAGTTGACGATGGACTTGCCTTGCAAGCATTTCAATCCGGCCACAATCACTTCCCACTTAGAGGAGTCTATCATGACGGGGACGCGGGCAATCTCCGGTTCCGAAGCTATCAGATGGAGGAAAGTCGTCATCTCCACTTGAGCATCCAGCAGTCCGTCGTCCATATTTATATCGATGACCTGCGCACCGTCTTCCACCTGCTGGCGGGCAATGCTGAGCGCCTCGTCATATTTCTTTTCATTAATCAGACGCAAGAATTTGCGCGAACCCGCAACATTACAGCGTTCACCCACATTCACGAAGTTATTTTCCGGCTTCACTTCCAGAAGTTCAAGCCCGGAGAGCCAAAGATTTTCCGGTCTGGGAACCGGCTGATGGGGCGTTGCACCGGCAATCAGCGAGGAGTACTCGGCAATGTAGGCATCTGTCGTTCCGCAACAACCACCGATAATATTCACCAATCCCTCATGGATATACTCTTTTACTTCATGTGCCATATCGGCAGGAGTCTGGTCGTATGTGCCCAAACTGTTGGGCAGTCCGGCGTTGGGATAAGCACTGATATAATAAGGTGCACGGGCAGCAAGCTGCTCCAGGAAAGGTTTCAGCTGGCGGGCGCCAAAGGAGCAGTTCAACCCAACTGAAAAAATATCGGCATGTTGCACGGAGGCGAGAAAAGCATCCAAAGTTTGTCCCGACAGAGTACGCCCTCCAATATCAGAAACAGTCACAGAGAGCATCAAGGGTACATGAACTCCTACAGTTTCCATCGCCTGCCCGGCGGCAAAAATAGCAGCCTTGGCATTCAGCGTATCAAAAATGGTTTCTATCAGCAAAGCATCCACACCACCTTCGAGCAATGCTTCCATCTGCTCACGGTAGGCATCGGCCAGTTCATCGTAGCTCAAGGCACGAAAGGCCGGATTGTTCACATCGGGACTCATGGAGCAGGTCTTGTTCGTCGGTCCTACGGAGCCTGCCACAAAACGGGGTTTGTCGGGAGTAAGAGAAGTAAACTCATCTGCCACTTTGCGTGCCAGGCGCACTGCGGCAAGATTCATCTCACGCACATAGTCCTGCACATGATAATCGGCCATACTGACGCGGGTGGAACTGAATGTATTTGTTTCGATAATATCCGCACCTGCCGCCAGATACTTGCGGTGAATGTCTTGTATCACATCGGGGCGTGTCAGACAAAGCAGGTCATTGTTACCTTTCATCTGTCCGGGAATCTGCGAGAAGCGTTCACCCCGAAAATCTTCCTCTGTCAAGTTGTATTGCTGTATCATGTGCCCATTGCACCATCCAGAATAAGGATGCGCTCACGCACCAAACTACCAAGTTTACTCATATTATCTTTTAAACATACGCGCCATATCGCGTTTGTCATCTTTTTCCTTCAGTGATTCGCGCTTATCATATTGCTTCTTACCTTTGGCAAGTGCCACCACAAGTTTGGCCAGCCCTTTTTCATTGATAAACAAGCGCACGGGAACAATGGTGAAACCCGGATCTTTCGTGCCGCGCATCAGTTTTTCAAGTTCCTTCTTATTCAACAAAAGCTTGCGCTCCCTACGTGCATTGTGATTGTTGTACGAACCATAGAAGTATTCGGCCACATGCATGTTCTTCACCCACAATTCGCCGTTGGCAAAGTAACAGAACGTATCGACTAAGCTTGCTTTCCCCAACCGGATGGACTTGATTTCTGTGCCCGTAAGCACAATGCCAGCCGTATAGGTGTCCGTCAGTTCGTAATCGAACGTAGCACGCTTATTCTTTATATTTACAGGAGCTTGTTTCATAACATTTATCAGTTTAGCACTACCGTCAGCTTATTGAATATCCATTCAATGGCCACCGGACAAGCTATTAACAAAATAGAAGAAAGAATGGTGAAACGCAAACGGTCTTTTTCCGCTATCTGCATCACCTTTTTGCTTCCTTCCCACACAACATACACGATATAGAATTGGAGCAACAGAGCCATAATACCAAAATCAGGCAATATGCCGATAACAATCCGCAGCATGAACACCACTACCAGTGCATAACCTGCAAACTGTTGCGCCAAAGGAATATCACTGTCCAGCATAAACATGCGGACACGCAACCCATTGATGAGATAGGCTGCCAAAAAATATCCTCCAAACAAGGATACAGCCACCGCACAGCATTGTGTCATGGCATATTGAAAGCTTTGCGGCCCATCCCATCCCATCTTCATCAAAGAGCCGATGAAAACGGACAACCCGCATAAACCAATCATAGGATAGACAAAAGTAGTAAATACTTTTCGTCTATCCTCTAAACTAATTTCCTCCCAGGCACGAGCCGGAGAGGAAATCAGTAGTATTGCTATATGAAATAAATCTTTGTAATTCAAATCTTAGTCAGTCGTTGTTTCTACAATAGACTTACGCTCTACTACAACTGTCTTGGTTTCTGCTTTTTCCAAATCCAAGCCATTAGGATTTACAACATACTCCACCACTATTGAAGATGGATATTCAGAACTTCCCACAGCCATTGCATATCGGGTGAAGACATCACGCAAATCATATGCATAATAAAAAATGGAAGGAATGTCCGAATTTTGCAAAGAAGTAGATGAAGTGGCTTTATCATCTGCGTTATAATGACGAAGATACAACTTCAAAGTCTTATTCGTACTATTGTTTTCTGACGGGTAATAAACTAAGGTAAATTTATGTACGCCTGCTTTATAGAGATAATAATTTATTGGCAATACCAAAGTTGTTTTATCATAAAAGAACCAAGGTTTGAATAATTCTTTATTATAACTAACTTTCTCAGAATTATCAATATCTATAATCGGAGCCTTATTGACAGAATCATTAGATGCTCCACGTTCAGTAATTAAAACCTTATCATCCAAACTAACGGCATATGTCAAAGAAACCGACTTATATTCTTTATTGTTTATCGGGTCCGGATTCAAAGTTTCATCATAAGTTCCTATTACATAAGCAATATTAGTGTTTGAATATTTAAATCCCATATTACTCTCTGCCTGTGTCAAAGATGCTGCCGTCGGACTAATTGTTGTTGCACCATCAAGCATTGTAAATGTAGTACCAAACATACCACCGCCGACCTTTACAAAGCCTCCTACGGTAGGAGCATAATCATTATCTGAATTCAGACACGAAGTAAACGAAATGCCCATCAACAATGTCAAGGCAACCATCAAGAATTTTAATTGTTTCATCTTTCCTATAAATATTAGAGTTTGCAAATTTAGATAAAAGAATTGAGTAATATAGTACTCTCCTCGTTTTTTCATTGTTTTTAAGATTAAATGAAAGATTAATCTAAATACTGCAAGCCCCAATATCTATTTAACATTTATAAACAACCATAATTTAGATAATCACATTATTCTAAAACATATTCTCCTACCAATTTCCCTGTTGTTGGATTATATGTTCTAGCTTCAAAAGAAGAAAAGCAGTCTCCACTCCATTTTCCTTTAACTCTAAACGTTTTAGTATCCCCTATTTTCCTTAATGTAGCAACGTAAGTCAAACTACCTTTGTACATGATTAACACCGCATCAAGTTTTACAGTTTCACCTGGTTGAATCGGGATTTGTCCAGTTCTCGTTTTTGTTACCGTTTTACTATCACTTGTACCATAAGTCCAAGATTTATTTGTCTGCTGCTGTACAGAAACATTTACTCCAAGCGAAGAATCATCTCCTACCACATTAGGTATACCCACGTTCAATCCTCCTGAAATAGTGACACTTACTCCTTCTGTTTTTGAAAAATCAGATTTTTCTGTATAGCTTGTAGATAAAGAATAGTTCCATGTATCAACGCTTAAATGTTCATTTGTATATTCATCATGGTCACAAATCACTTCTGTAGGTTCAAAGCTATCAACCGTAGTCCGTACATACTCTAAACCAACAAGTTCATATTCACCAACAGGAACTATTTCCCATAAAGCGAGGCTTGAGGAATTATTCGTTTTAAACTTTACAGAGGAAGACGTTGAAGATTCTGATTGCAAATAATAAGAAGACAAACCAGTATTAAAGTTTCCATACATCGTATATATCATACAATTAGCATCAGCCAAACAATTAAAGCTTAAGCCAGGTCCAGCCAAAGGTGAATCAAAAGTTGATTTATTCCAATAACTCAAACGAAGATTATCAGGTATTTCTGAAGATAAATAGTTATTAGGAGTAACAACTCCATATGTATCGGATGTCACTCTATTATTTCCCCCAGCAACAACAATAGTTCTTCCATACTTCAGATACCATCTCTGCCTCAAAGATCCATCATCTTTATCTGTTAAACAAATTTCAGTACCTTTCTCTTTACAAGTAAGATACTTTTGTTTAGAGTTTCCAATATTCAAAATATTCACTGGAATTTCGGCAAGCTCACTTATCGGATCAAAATCCGCACTAGAACCTATCGCCCTTGTCATCACCTGCCACACACCACTACTTTCCACAAAGTTATCCAATTCCTCTTGCTCACAAGAAAATAGAGCTAACACTCCTACCAATAATAAACTAATCTTTTTCATAAGCATTACATTTTTTAGTTAACAATATATCATAATTCAAAACAGCCATATGCATATGCCCCATTATCTCCTTTAATTTCTATACAATACTCCCCTGATACTCCGAAAGGAAGTTGCAAATATTTCCGAAGGAGATAGAATATTCTCGGAAGAAGAATAAATCACAGAACCATTTTGGGAAATGGCAATTTCCACTACCCCGATTCCTTCCATAAAATCCAATTCCACGGAATAATTAGAATCTTCAACGAATACAACAAATGGCACTAATGGTATAACGGAACGGCTTCCATCTTCTTTTCCCGTAGTCAGAATTTCAAAAGGAATATCATTTGAATGCAAAAAGACTTCTTCTTTTCCAGAAGCAATACTTATGTCGACCAAAGGATTAGCATCGACCTTTAATAAAGAAAATAACAACAATACAGATAAGATAATTTTCAGTTTCATAGTCTTTCATTTTTTATTTATACAAAATTAGGGACTATTCAACAATAATTCAGCAATAACTATGCGGACAAAAATAGGGTAGGTAATAAATTATATATCAACACACTACAAAGAAACATATAGGACAAAACGTTTTTTTTCTCAATACATCATTATCATTTGCTCTAAAGAATCATTCTTAGTAAGTCCTAAATCTGCTTTTAGTCTTTGTCTGTTTTTATATATGGATTTCATTTCACAATCAAAAACAATCATTAATTGCTTGTTAGAGAATCCCACTTTCAGCAACGCAGCCAACAATAATTCATTTTTTGTTAAATCAAACTCTTGTTTAAGTCGAGTAATAAAATTCGCATGAACCAAATCCAGAAAGTCAAATATATGTTGCCGTTCAGCAATAGTCATATTACTAATAATCAAATTTCCTTGCTTCAATTCCTCTAATACAAACAAGGCGTCAACACTCGAATTCTCACATACTCGCTTATTTTCTGCTATTAAACAAAGGATTTTTCTATTCAGGATTCCTATTTCCTCTTTTTTAGCCTGACGTTCTTGTAGCTCACATTCTCCAATTCTGCAATTCTACAAGCATATCTATTAATAATTGCATTATTATTTCCAATAATCTCGACATTACGCAACAATTTTGTTCGATACCTTTTCCTAACCAGAAAGAAAGCGATGATGCCCAACCCTAATATGAATACAAATAAAAACAAATAAAAATAAGTCTGTTTCTCATTTTCCAGCCTTATCTGTTTATTTTCCAAAATAAGCTTATCATTTTCATACTTATTCTGCAAATCCAACAACTGCTTTTGCAGTTCAGCATTACGAGTCACCTCTAATAATGAATCAGACTTCTCTTTATACAAAAACGCTTTCAAATAATTACCATCTTTTTTATGCATATCAGCCAAATAGTAATATGCACCCGAAGACACAAAAATATTAGTTGCATTGATACAAGAAACAAAACAATCTTCAGCTTTTTTCTTTTGACCTACTTCAGAATAAACACGTCCCAAAGACAAACTATAACGATATTTATCATTTAAATTATCACAAACTTCCATTGCATTTGAAAAATACTCTATTGCTTGTGGATATCGTTTTTCATTATTGGCAATAAGTCCTAATAAATGTAGAAAAGATGCCTTCATACCACTAACAGTGTCACTCAACACAAGCCCTTTTTCAGCATACCAACCTGCACTATCATTATGATGTACCGAAAAATAGCCTCTTGCCATATTCCTATAACCATATAAAATACGACGTCTGTCACTCGCCAGTTCATAGTACCTGATAGAATGTTTAAAATTGTCTATAGAATTTTCATACAATCCTTGAACCGAGTTCAAATACCCTATATATTCCCAGACCATCCCTTGTACTTTATAATCCCTAGTTTCTTCCAAGAGACTCGATGCTTCCAGATAAGCCTGCATAGCATCTGAGAAGCGCTCCTTTAACAACATCACTTTTCCATAATAAAAGTAAGCCTTCCCTGCCTTCAATTTATCACCTTCCTGTTTATAATATTCTACCGCTATCATTATCAATGAGTCTGACTGCAAATTATCCAAATAGTTTTTATCCAAAGCCTGCGTTAAAAGCAAAGCATAATCTGCTCTCTGTTGTCCTCTCATACATTCGGGACATTCAATTTGACTCAGAAGCGACAAGGCACTATCAGGAAATAATTCCATACACGCTTCCACACGTCTTAAGACATTATTGTCCTCTTTTTCTTGTACACATGAGATAAACAATACAAGAATCATCAATAAATTAATTCCATTTTTCATCCCGGCATTCATAGCTCGCATATTTTAGCTTTCAGATAGCACATCTCTCCAATACCGAAAGGCAAGAATGGGTATAGGCTAATATGCCTTTCCTCGTTACTCTCTATCACACAATCTTGGCAAACAGCTCCAAATGCTCATCCACATAGCCGGCAACCAAAGCTGTATATTCCTCCTCTTTTTCCAAAAATTCATCTTCCAGTTCATCGAAAGCCTCATATTGCTCGTACATTGCCATAAATTCCTCGTCTGTGCGTTCGCGTTCCAAGTCGTCACGATGCTATCGTATATTTTCTTGGCAGCATAAACCAACTTGCTCAAATCGCCCACTCCCCACAAACGCATCACTTTGGCAAACGGATTGTCGAAAATATAACCGCCATAACCATTTTGAATCAGTTGGCAGAAGCCCCCTTCCATCACTTCATCACGGAATATCTGATAGGCCAACAATGAATGCTGTTCACCGGTAAGCAAAGACATCGTCCCGGCAGTCATTTCTCCGCCTATTTCTTTCTTATAAGCACCGGTGAATACGCCGATGAATGCATCCATCCCTTCACCGGCAGCCTGGCGCAATGCCACATCTGTAACTTCTATCATAGTTTGTATTTTATTTAATGTGCCACAAAGGTAAGACTTTGCAGCCATAGTCAAACACGGACTCCCCTTTATTTTCTTCGCCTTGCCAACCAGTTGGCAGGATTTTGCCTTACCATTGGCAAGACTTTGCCACCGCGTTGGCAAACTTTGCCATAGGCATGGCAATCCTGCCAAGACGCAAGCAAGGGGTTGGCAAAATTACTTCCTGATTAACAAGCACATACCTTATTGATTCACAAACCCTATCAGAGACGAGAAAAAACAGTCAACTGCAAACTCCACTTTACATTCCGCAGAAATTCAGCTTCTTATTACTTCTTTTTAATAAAAAAGTCAAATTGAACAGTTGGCAGAAACGGGGAAAACAACTAACTTTGCACCCGACTAATAAAAGTGGACTACGTTTTAATTATATCACTTAAAAAAAGAGCTAATTATGACTTATTCACACGAAGTGGAACACATGTGTGTTGTGAAGAAAGGTCCTAATCACGGACCGGCTCCTATTCCCGAAGAAGGTAAATGGGTAAAAGCTAAAGAAATTGTTGACATCTCTGGTCTGACACACGGTATTGGCTGGTGTGCTCCTCAGCAAGGTGCATGTAAATTAACCCTCAATGTAAAGGAAGGCGTTATCCAGGAAGCTTTGGTTGAGACTATCGGTTGCTCCGGTATGACTCATTCTGCTGCTATGGCATCAGAAATCCTCCCGGGAAAGACTATCCTCGAAGCATTGAATACTGACCTCGTTTGCGACGCTATCAACACAGCTATGCGCGAACTCTTCCTGCAAATTGTTTACGGTCGTACTCAGTCTGCTTTCTCTGAAGGCGGTTTGATGATTGGAGCTGGCTTGGAAGACTTGGGCAAAGGTCTGCGCAGCCAGGTAGGCACATTATACGGAACGTTGGCTAAGGGTTCTCGTTACTTGGAAATGGCAGAAGGTTACATCAAGACTATCGCTTTGGACAAGAACGACGAAATCTGCGGTTACGAATTTGTTCATCTGGGCAAGTTTATGGATGAAATCAAGAAAGGTACAGACGCCAATGAAGCATTGAAGAAGTTACCGGTACATACGGCCGCTTCACTGAAGAGCAAGGTGCAGTTAAACACATTGACCCACGTCACGAATAATATAAGGAGGAAAGACATATGATTAGAGAAGTAAAATTTGAAAGCCAAGACCGTCGTATCAAGCAGATTCTTGCTGCATTGAACGCAAACGGTATCAAAGACATCGAAGAAGCCAATGCTATCTGCGAAGCTCATGGTCTCGATCCTTATAAGACTTGTGAAGAACTCAGCCCATCTGTTTCGAAAATGCAAAATGGGCATACGTTGTAGGTTGCGCCATCGCCATTAAGAAGGGCTGCAAGAACGCTGCTGAAGCTGCTGAAGCTATCGGTATCGGTCTGCAGGCATTTTGTATCCGGGTTCTGTAGCTGACGACCGCAAGGTTGGTATCGGTCATGGTAACTTGGCAGCCATGTTGCTGCGTGAAGAAACCAAATGTTTCGCTTTCTTGGCAGGTCACGAGTCATTCGCTGCTGCCGAAGGTCGCTTATCAAGATTGCCGCTAAAGCAGATCAAAGTACCGTTAAAGAGCCTCTGCGTTGCATCCTGAACGGTCTCGGCTAAGGACG
>ENA-OQCK01000902-OQCK01000902.1-human-gut-metagenome-genome-assembly--contig:-NODE-902-length-13201-cov-8.542833_pt1 | contig 13201 bp, 11 predicted proteins | sample MGYA00242498_ERZ504578 | MGnify/ENA primary metagenome ERZ504578 (study PRJEB26092, sample SAMD00036229) | human gut metagenome | host: Homo sapiens | study: EMG produced TPA metagenomics assembly of... | reverse complement strand
TCTAGCGTGATGAATATCGTGATAATCGGCTATATCTTTTCTTTGTCGATCGCACAAGCTACTTCTATTTGTACCGGCAATTTGGTGGGTGCGAGGAAGAAGCAAGCCGCTTATTTATTGAGTTGGTATGCTTGGAGGAGGTCGTTGCTGATTACGTTAGTCGCTAGTACCGGGGTTTATCTGCTGGGACGTCCTTTATTGGGGATATTCACGGAGAATCAAGCGATTATAACGATTGCGATGGGGGCCTTGCTGGTAGATGTACTCTTGGAGCAAGGGCGGGCCACGGTACTGCTGTTCTTATTCTGCTTGCGTTCGGTAGGCGACGTCGTGGTCCCGGTAATTATCGAGTTATTCTGTATGTGGTTCTTTGCCGTGTTCTGCGGGTATATGTTCGGTATCGTGTTCGGATTAGGCTTAGCGGGGATGTGGTTCGCTTTTGCTTTGGACGAGTGTTCCAGGGGAGCGGTACTCTGTTTGCGGTGGCGAACGCAGAAGTGGAAAAAGAGGATGTTAATCAAGAATCCTGTTAATATAAGCTAAAACAGGGTGCTCTTGGGAACATTTCGCCTTCTATTTGCGTCTTACTAATTACAATAGATATTTTATAAAAGATTATGATGAAGATGAAAAAGGTATTGTTTTATGCGTTTTTGCTTCCCGCTTTCGTTGGGATGATGTTTTCTTGTTCAGATGTCAAGACAGATGTGAAGAAGTTGGAAGGTAAATGGAATGTGGTAGAAGTGAAAGGTGAGAAAGTCTTGGAAGAAGGCCTGCCGCAGATGGACTTCAATATGGCTGAGAAGAAATTACATGGAAATACAGGCTGTAATTTATTCAATACGACGATCACGTTAGATCCGGAAGATGTATCTTCTATTACGATCGCTCCGGGCGCTACGACTATGATGGCTTGTCCGAATATGGATTTGGAGACGAGCGTGCTTCAATCGATGGATCAGGTTCGTTCCGTGAAGGCCGGAAAAGATGAGAATGAGATGTTGCTGGTAGACCAAGATGGTAATGTATTATTAGTATTGGAGAGAAATTAATGAGAAAAGGTCTTTTTTATATTTGCCTGCTTTTGGTAGGCGTCGGTTTGTTCGCCGGCTGTAAATCCAAGAAAGCGGTGGTAGCTTCTTTCTCGGATCTGGATGGTGAATGGGGTGTCGTGGAGATGAACGGTAAGACGTTGAATCCCGAGGAGACTCATCAGGTTTTGGTGTTCGACGTGGCTCGTCAAGGGCTTTCAGGAAATGCCGGTTGCAATCGGTTGATGGGGAAGATCGAATATAATGATGCTTATAAAAATATCATTAAGTTCCCACAGGTAGCGACTACCCGAATGGCTTGCCCGGATATGAGCGGCGAACGTGAGTTGCTGGAAGCGCTTAATAAGGTGGTGCGCTTTGAGGCACAGGGTGAGGCGGCTCCTGTTACGGAAATCGCTTTGTTCGGGACCAATAATGATAAGTTGTTGGTGATCAAAAAGCAAAAATAAAATCACCCAGTTGTAGAGACGGGGCACGCCCCGTCTCTACAACTGGGTATTAATATTTGAAACTATAACGGAATCCTGCCTTAAACCAAATACCGGTTGGGGGATATTTCCCAGATCATAATAAGTGGAATTGAGCAGATTATTTAACTCCGCATATAGATTTAACCGCTGATATTCCCAATTTACTTTCATATCTACTAAGCAATAAGGAGCGTAAGGTTCCTCATAAGCCGGCTTAAGATTCTCGTATTTAGTATAACTACCTGCCCGGTCTTGCCAACGGACATACCAAGTGGCCGAAAAACCTTTCCAGATAGAATGGCTTAATTGAGCCGTGAACTTGTGCTTCAGATAATCTAACGCATAATTCGATATATACCCTCACTATCCTTGTCTTGATGGATAAACGCATATCCCAGTTCTATTTTCCGGATAAAGAACCGTTCATTGCCCAGTTCCCTCGGTAATAAACTCAGGTTAGTCTCGAAACCAAGGTTATCGACTTTTGTCAGATTTCGGCTTTCCCAGATATCTTCCGGTTTCTCTTTCACCCAATCGATCATGTTCTTGCCTTTTCGGTAAAAGCCGGCTATATGAGCCCGGAGGAAGTAAGTATTGTATTTCAGTCCGACCTCAAATGCCTCGCTTTCCTCCGGTTTTAGGTCCGGATTTCCTTTATTCGTCTTACCCTCATAATAAAGATCGGTGAAAGTCGGCATACGCAATGCCCGGTTCCAACTCCCATACAGACGGACATTGTCCCCGATACGGTAACTGGCATCTATTCCCGGATAGAAATGAATCCCTTCGTTTAAGGCCGAATTATAGTTTGCCAAGACCCCGACTGACAACGTGAAGTGGCGTAATAATACGTTATGCTCAAGAAAGTAGCTGATATTACTTCGGTTATCGCTTTTTAGATATTGCCCCTCTTTCTCGAAAGGAACATCCTGCGGTTCCTTCATCGGCTTGCCTAATACATTACTCTTTACTCCCTCGTTTCGGAATTCCACGCCCATACTGGTTCTTCCTAGTTTCCACTGTGTCGTGGCGTTGAGGTTGGCTCCGAATACTTCCGTCTCATGGTAATTATGCCCGGTATACCAATCGGCGGGATCGCTACGGAACAACTCGTACCGGTCGAAATGTCGGGTCCAGTATACCTTGGGGGTGAACTTGATTTTGCCATGTGTTTCTCCTCCGGCGGAGAGGAAAAAGCGGCGAGTCTTGTCGTATTGGTTGGGGTAGGAAGCGGAGTAGAAGCTATTCGCTCCATAACCTTTGTCGTTGTATCCGGCTTGGAATTGGAAATCGGCTCCTCGCTTTTAAGTTCCGATTGCCAAAAAAGATTTAATTGTTTGAAGTCCGTATTGTCTATATACCCTCCGGACGAGGCATACCCTGCGGAAAGGCGCTGTCCGAAATGGGTGGTTACGTGATTGATGGCAGCTTCCAGTTTCCAGAGCTTATGCATTCCAGCGTAATTGTCGGTCGAGATCCTGTTCTCTTTTCCTGTTTTCGTGATGATATTGATCGCTCCGGCGAAAGCGCTGGCCCCGAATATACGGAAGAAGGGCCGGATACCACCTCGATGCGCTCTATGTCTGAGAGATTCACCGGGAGGTCAAAACTATAATGGCCGGTTTGTGGGTTGGAGAGGTTGACCCCGTTTAAGAGAACCGCTATTTGGTCGAACGTCCCTCCCCGGATGGAGATATCGGCTTGGGTGCCTCCTTCTCCTCGTTGCCGGACGTCTATTCCCGCGGCATATTCTAAAAGATCTTGGATACTGGTGACAGGTGCCGCCGCGATCTCACGGGCGGGAATGGCTGTCACGATCTTGGTCGCTTGATTCCGTGCGATAGGCGCACGGGAGGCGGTAACTTCTACCTCTTCCAGCTCTACGGAAGCTTCCTCGCCGGTCCGGTTAGGCTCGATTACCTTTTGGGCTTGCGCCGTGTCGGGCAGGGCGAATAGTAACGTGCTTGCTGTTACGACTCCAATGTTAATGACTTTGTGCATACTCCGGAATGCGGCGTAACGTTTCCGGTCGAATCGGCGGAAACGTACGGCGACTTGGGTATGCGATTCCCAATAATTCATTCGTTCTTATTTTTTATTTTGAGTAGGATAGTCCGGATAAAGTAAATACTTTTTACGCATGGCCTTGTATTGATCCAGCTCGGGTTTCCAACTTTCCCGGATCTCTTTCTCGGATAAGCCCCTTACGATCTGGTAGCGGAGCTGCTTTGTGCCTGCCAATAAATCGAACCAGTTCGGACGGGAGAAGAAAAAGGCTTGATCCTTTCCCGCTTTATTGTAGAAGTCGAGGAAGAATCGCAAGGTTAATCCTCCTTCGAACGGATATTCCCGCAGATCGATGCCGTAACATACTTATCCTTTTGCAAGGGATTGGTATCGAATCCGGGCAAGGAGGTCGGGGTAAAAGTGAAATCCCCGTATTTAGGGTCCGGGAAACCTAGTGCTTGAAACGGATAATAGGTTCCTCTTCCCACGCTAACGTTCGTAGCCTCAAAAAAGCAAAGCGACGGATACAGGCGGATAGACTGGTCATTCGGGAGGTTCGGAGAGGGCTTGACCGGCAACCAATAGGGATCTCCGTGTTTCCAATTCTCCATCTTTACGATCTTTAACCGGCAGGTATCGGGCGTACTTTTCAGCCAGCCTTCCTTATTGATCATCCATGCCAATTCCCCTACGGTCAAGCCGTGCAAGATCGGGAGCGGATCGACACCGACGAAAGACTCGAATCCTTCTGGCGGATCGGCCCGTCTACGAAGTCATTCGGGTTCGGGCGGTCCAACACGATAAACTCTTTGTTGTTTTCGGCGCAGGCTTCCATCACGTAATGCATCGTGCTGATATAGGTATAGAAACGGGCACCTACATCTTGTATATCGAAAACAATCACGTCGAGGTCGCCCAGTTGCTCGGCGGACGGTTTCTTGTTTTTCCCATAAATAGAGATGATGGGGATGCCTGTTTTCAAGTCTCGGCTATCTTTTATCTCCTCTCCGGCATCACCGGTTCCCCGGAATCCATGTTCCGGAGCGAACACCTTCTTAACGTCTATGCCTTCCGCTACTAGCGCATCTAATAAATGAATCTGCCGCTTTTCCAAAATGGAAGTCTGGTTGACCACTAATCCTACCCGCTTGCCCTTCAGTAAACGAGTGACGACATCCATCCGCTCGGCACCTAGCTTTAACGGGGCGTTTTGTGAATAGACACGGGGTGTCAGGCAATAAAGTAAAAATAGGAATATAAGGATCTGTTTCATTACATTATATAATATATCACTGTGTACTGATCGCGAAAGTACGAAATGTTTTTCACAGAAAGTTTATACTTTTGAGGCGAATAACAGACAATACTAAGAATATGAATGTAAAAACACTTTTTTATGCGGTAGCCTTTTTGAGTTTGTCGTGGGCGTCTTTCACCTATGCGCAAGATGTCCTCCCGGTTGACTCGGATTACGAAAGACGAGATTTCTGCTAAAATCCGTTGGGCGAATATATCGCCGGATAAAAAGCGGGTAGTCTTCGCGAAAGATTTGAACCTGTATGTCATGAGTTATGAGGATTATGAGAAGGCAGTGAAGGACCCGGAGGATAAGACGATATCCGAGATCGCCTTGACTACGGATGGCGAAAAAGATTTTAGCTTTGGTATGCCCCGGACTTTCTTGAATACCGATACTTTATGTGACCATAAGCGGAAATATGTAATGGGGAACTGGTCTCCCGATGGTCGTTATTTCGTCGCGACTTTGTCGGATCAGCGTGAGGTGCAAGATTTATGGGTGATTAACTCGATCGCCAAACCTCGTCCTACACTTGAGACCTATAAATATCAGATGCCGGGAGAGGCGGGTTCTCCAATCGTTCATTTATATCTCTTTGATTTGGAAAATGCCGGAAAGCGGAAAGAAATCCGGGTGGATTGTTTTAAAGATCAAATAATTAATCTAGCCTCCAAACCGGATAAGGAGCGTACGGGACTCACTCGGAACTCGATCTGGTTGGGAGATAACCAGACCTTCTATTTGACCCGTGTCAGCCGGGATATGAAACGGGTGGATATCTGTTCGTATACGATCGGGGAGGATTCGGTAAAAGCGATCATTGAGGAACGTCTAAATACCTCTATGGAAACCCGCCCGCTAGCGATGACCGATAATGGTAAGGAATTGATCCATTGGAGCGAACGGGATGGTTGGGCGCATCTGTATCTATATGACGCGCAAGGAAATTTGAAAAACCGTATCACCAAAGGACTTGGCATGTGGACGCCATCGTAGACGTGGACAGTAAGAATCGTGTCGTTTACTTCAAGGCGAATGCTCGGGAAAAGGGAGATACGACTCCTTATTACGAGCATTTGTACCGGGTGAATCTGGATGGTTCGGGCTTAAAGCTGATTACTCCGGGCGATTATTTCCACCTGGTCTCTATGGATAAATCCATGCGATATATCGTGGATAACTATTCTCGTGTCAATACGATCCCGGCTACGGCATTGTATGATAACCAAGGTAACCGATTGATGACCTTGGAGGAGAGTGACTTCTCCCAATTATTCATGGCAGGTTATAAATTCCCTGAGCCTTTTTCGGTAAAGGCGGCCGACGGGGTGACCGATTTGTATGGTGTCATGTATAAGCCTTTTGATTTTGATTCCACGAAAGTATATCCGGTCATTAATTATGTATACCCCGGACCGCAACAGGAGGGAACTTTCTTTCGCTACATCCCGATGAATCCTCGTACGGATCGTTTGGCGCAAGCCGGATTTGTCGTGGTGTGCATGGGACATAGGGGAGGGCATCCTAGTCGCTCCAAGTGGTATCATAATTATGGATATGGAAATTTGCGTGATTATCCGATGGCGGATCATAAAGTAGCTATCGAGCAGTTGTGCGCTCGTTATAAATTTATGGATATCAACCGGGTCGGCATACACGGACACTCCGGTGGTGGGGAGAGAAACATCATGGGGTAAAGGAGATCACGGATGATATGGGAAATATCTCGTTCGATATTCGCATCCCGACCAATCAGGAATTGGCGAGGAACTTGAAAGGCCATCTGTTATTGATCCATGGCGATATCGATAATAATGTGCATCCGGCGAATACCATTGTTGTCGTGGACGAGTTAATCAAGGCAGGCAAACGCTTTGATATGTTGATCGTACCGGGAAAACGTCATCATTTTGATGACTATAATGAGTATTATTACTGGCGGATGGTCGATTACTTCTCTGAGTATTTGAGAGGCGAACGGGAAACAGGTGCGGATATAAAAGATTTGAAACTGGGCAATTGGTTTCAGGGGTATCAGTGATGAGAAGTACTGACTTTGCCAAGTAATATATACTGACATCGCCAACGCGGTATATATTACTTGGCCAATGCAGTATATCTTCTGCGAACTCATCCATATGTGAGAGAGATTGTTTATTTTTGTCTCGCAAAAAAAATGAATAGGATGAAACCTCTTGATATAATAAAGAAATATTATCCGGAAAGTTCGGATGCCTACCGGATTTTGGTGACTCATAGCCGCAGCGTGGCGGATAAGGCATTGGCTTTGGCTCGTTTGCATCCGGAGATGAATCTGGATCTGACTTTTATTGAGGAAGCGGCGATGTTGCATGACATAGGGATCTTTTTGTGTAACGCGCCGGATATCGATTGCCATGGGGAGGCCGATTATATCTGCCATGGCTATCTGGGAGCCGATTTAATGCGGAAAGAGGGGTATCCTCGCCACGCCTTAGTTTGCGAGAGGCATACGGGAACAGGACTTTCGCTTGCCATGATCGAGGAACGGAATCTGCCTGTTCCACATCGGGATATGCGTCCCGTGTCGTTGGAAGAACAATTGATCTGTTTCGCTGATAAATTCTTTAGCAAGACTAAATTGACGAAAGAGAAACCGGCTGATAAGATAAAACAGAGCTTATCCAAGTATGGAAATGAGACAGTTGAGCAGTTTGAACACTGGTGTAAACTCTTTTTAGGGGAATAAAAGCATAAGGGCTCGTTTATTTATTATACATTTGCACGCTGTAACACACTGCAAAGAACGAAGTAATGTTTTTGATATATAGAGTCCTAATCATTCTATTCGTTTTCCTCTTGGGAGGCTTGGGCGTGCAAGCGCAGGAGATTGTTGCTCCTGCCGATAGCTTGGCGCAGACTGATTCTCTCTTGGTGGCTCCTACGGATAGTACAACGTTAGCGGGAGATTCGATTCCAGAAAAGCAAACCGGGCTAGATGCTCCGGTCAGTTATCAAGCGACCGATTCTATCGTGATGACGGCTGGCAACTGGGCATATCTTTACGGGGAAGGCGATGTCAAATACCAGAATATCGAGCTGCAATCCGAATTGATCGAGATGAATATGGATAGTAGCATCGTGTTCGCTAAGTTTGGACTCGACTCTATCGGGCAGGAGTTTGGCTATCCGTTGTTTAAGGAGGGCGATCAGCAATATGAGTCGAAGACGATGCGGTATAATTTTGGAACCAAGAAAGGATATATCACGGACGTGATTACCCAGCAGGGCGAAGGGTATGTTACCGCCGGGCGAACGAAAAAGATGGAAGGGGATATCTTGAACATGGTGGGTGGTAAGTATACGACCTGCGACGAGCATGAGCATCCTCACTTTTACATCCAGATGACGAAAGCGAAGGTGCGCCCGAAAAAGAATATCGTAACGGGTCCGGTCTATCTGGTCTTGGAGGACGTGCCGTTGTATCCGATCGGGTTACCTTTCTGTTTCTTCCCGTTCTCGAGTACATATTCATCCGGTATTATTATGCCGACTTTCGGAGACGAGTCTACCAGAGGTTTCTTCTTGCGTGACGGTGGATATTATTTCGCCTTGAGCGATTATATGGACTTGGCTTTATTGGGAGAGATTTATACGAAAGGATCTTGGGGATTGTCGGCCAAGTCGGCTTACCGTAAACGTTATAAATTCTCGGGCAGTTTTAATGCTTCTTATTTGGTGACGAAATTGGGAGATAAGGGCTTGCCTGACTATAATTTATCCAAGGACTTCAAGGTTAACTGGACGCATACGCAAGACCCTAAGGCGAATCCTTATCTGTCTTTCTCGGCGAGCGTAAACTTCTCGACCTCTTCGTATGACCGCAATAATCAGAACAGTTTATATCCGAACGCAAACGGGTATGCCGACGTGAACCAGAATACGAAGAGTTCATCCATCAACGTAACGAAACGTTTCCCGAATAACCCGTTCACGATCTCCGGTACGATGAGTATAAACCAGACGACCCGTGATTCTTCTATCGCCGTGACCTTGCCTAGCATGACGGTTACGATGAGCCGTATCTTTCCTTTCAAGCGGAAGCATCCGGTAGGGAAGGAACGTTGGTACGAGAAGATCTCCATGAGTTATTCCGGTACGTTCAGTAATAGTATCACGACAAAGGAAAACTTATTATTCAAATCGAATTTGATCAAAGATTGGCAGAATGCTATGCAGCACTCGATTCCGGTAAGCGCTACATTCTCCGTGCTCAAGTACTTGAATATTTCTCCCTCTTTCAATTATAAGGAACGTTGGTACACCAGCAAGATCGAACAGGAATATGATACGCAGAAACAGGCTTTGGTAGCCCGCGACACTACGTATGGTTTTTATCGTATTTACGATTTTAACGCTTCTATCTCTGCGTCTACTACCTTGTATGGTTTTTATAAACCGTTGCCATTCTTGGGTAATAAGGTTGAGATGATCCGTCACCGCTTCGAGCCGTCTATTACGGTAAGCGCCCAGCCGGACTTCGCTTCTTCTCGTTTTGGTTTTTATGAGACTTATGTATATCAAGACGCGAATGGTGAGGATCGTGAATATACGTATTCTCCGTTCGCTCATAATATGTATGGCGTTCCGGGAACGGGAAAACAAGGAAATATCAGTTTTGACGTAAATAACAATATCGAGATGAAAGTGCGTTCGGATAAGGACTCTACCGGATTCAAGAAAATTAGTCTGATCGATAAGCTGTCGTTAGGCATGAGTTATAATATGGCGGCGGATTCTTTTAAGTGGAGTGACTTGAGTGTAGGTTTACGTTTGAAATTATCCAAGAGTTATACGTTGAACTTGAGTGGTCAGTTCGATACCTATACGTACGATGAGGATGGGCATCGTGTCGATATTCCCCGTTGGAAAGCAGGCAAGGTATTGGCCGTTTGAGAGGGACTAGCACCAGCTTTTCCTATACATTTAATAATGATACGTTCAAGAAGTTGTTTGGAGGAGGTGATAGCTCATCGGATAAATCCGGGAATCAATCGGCTTCCACGGATCCGAATGCAGATCCGGATGGCTTGAACCCGGATGGAGAAGGAGAGGGAGAGAATAAGGAAAGTGGTGGCCGTCTGTTGGGCAAAAAGAAAGAGACCGGTGAGACAGATGCCGATGGCTATTTAATTTCCAAGATTCCTTGGAGCCTCTCGTTTAGTTATGGTTTGAGCTTGCGGTATGGTGATTTTAATCGTTCTAAACTGGAGTATGATTACGCCTTGACTCACTCTTTGAGCTTTAACGGAAATATCCAGCCGACAAAGAACTGGCGTTTTAACTTTAACGCTACTTATGATTTTGACGCTAAGAAGATTTCTTATATGACTTGTAACGTAACTCGTAACTTGCACTGCTGGCAAATGACGGCTAGTTTCGTTCCGGTCGGTCCTTATAAATCCTATACGTTCAGTATCGCTGTAAGCTCTGCTTTATTGAAAGACTTGAAGTATGATAAGAGAAGTAATTATAGGGATGGACAGCAATGGTATTAAGAATCGAAAATTGAGAATTGAAAATTATTGGATTGCATAGCTAATTTTCAATTCTCAATGATCTTACCATTCGATGGGAGTTTGCCCAGTCGCGATTAAATAATCATTGGCTTTGCTGAAATGCTTGTTTCCGAAGAATCCCCGGTAAGCGGAAAGAGGGGACGGATGGCTGATTTAAGAACCAGATTACGGATGGATCGATGAAAGCACCTTTCTTTTGTGCGTAGGAACCCCATAATATGTAAACGATATGGCTTCTTTCAGCCGCCAAACGATGAATAACAGCATCGGTAAAGGTCTCCCAACCTCTATTTTGATGGGAACCAGCTTGATGCGCTCGTACTGTGAGCGTGGCGTTTAGCAGTAATACGCTTGATCTGCCCAACGAATCAAGTTGCCGGTTGTTGGAACCGGATGCCTAGATCATCTTGTATTTCTTTGAATATATTGATGAGGGAAGGGGGGAAAGGTACCCCATCCTGCACGGAGAAGCAAAGTCCGTGCGCCTGTCCCGGCTCGTGATAAGGATCTTGGCCGAGGATAACGACCTTCACTTTATCGAACGGGCAGTGCTCAAAAGCGTTGAACATATAAGGACCGGGAGGATAAACAGTACCTTGGCGGTATTCTTGTTTAACGAAATCGGTCAATTGCTTGAAATAATCTTTTTCAAACTCGTCGGCTAACCGTTTTTTCCAGCTTTCTTCAATCTTTACATCCATAATATAATAGCTGTTAACTAAATAAGCATCATTCCAGCCGCACGTGCATCCTTGCGCATCTCCTCCGGCCAGATACTTGCCTGTATCTCTCCGATATGGGCCTTACGAAGATAGAACATACACAACCGGCTTTGTCCGATACCACCGCCGATACTTTGCGGAAGTTCACCGCTCAAGAGGCGTTTGTGGAAATATAGTTCCTTTTTCTCCCCCGCTTTGCAAATATCCAACTGGCGTAGCAAGGCTTCCTTATTGACGCGGATACCCATAGAGGATAGTTCCATAGAACGGTTTAGTACATCATCCCAAACCAATAAATCCCCGTTCAATCCGGTTTGTCCGTTCTCGGCGATCGTAGACCAATCATCGTAGTCCGGAGCACGTCCGTCATGCTTCTCTCCATTGCTTAGCGAGCATCCGATACCGATAATGAATACGGCCCCGTATTCCTTGGTAATAGCGTCTTCCCGCTCTTTCGGTGTAAAGGTAGGATATTTTTGTAACAAATCCTCGGAATGGATGAAATGAATCTGTTGGGGGAGCGTCGGGCGGATTTGAGGAAACATCTCGTAAACTAAATATTCGGTACGGACCATAGCGGCATATATGCGACGGACGATTTCCTTGAGGAAATCGATATTACGTTCGCTTTCGCTCATTACACGTTCCCAGTCCCATTGGTCCACGTATAAAGAGTGTAAATTGCCTAGCTCCTCGTCTGAGCGGATGGCGTTCATGTCGGTGTAAATACCGTAACCTTCTTCAATGTGATAATCGGCGAGTGTCAGTCGTTTCCATTTGGCGAGTGAGTGTACGATCTCTGCTTTAGAGTCGTTTAAATCCTTGATTGGAAAAGTAACGGCTCGCTCGGTCCCGTTGAGATCATCATTGATACCCATGCCCTTAAGTACGAATAACGGTGCGGTTACGCGTCTTAGGCGTAGCTCGGATGAGAGGTTTTGCTGGAAAAAGTCCTTGATCTTCTTGATTCCCATTTCAGTCTGGGATAAGTTAAGTAAGGCTTTATACCCTGCGGGTTTAATAAGATAGCTCATATACTTGTTGTACTTTGTGTTTGTAAAATATGTGCGGCAAAGATAATGATTAATGGCAAAATAACAAGAATATGATCGTTTTTATTTGCAAAATGGCAGAATATACAAAAGACTTATATGCAAAATATCAGAAGTGAAATATTTCTATCCTGTACTTGTTTAAATAAGATATTATATGTACTTTTGCACAGTCTTTGGCTCGGTAGCTTAGTTGAATAGAGCGTCAGATTCCGGTTCTGAAGGTCGTGGGTTTGAGTCCCACCCGGGTCACGAAGGAAAGGGAGTCTCTTTGATTGAAAAATCAAGGAGCTTTTTTAGTTTAGCCCCGATTATAAACGGATATTTACTGAACTAACCCTAACTTGATTTTGTTTTATAATCAGAAAGACAGAATGATAAGATTAAAAACAGAAGAGTATGTCAGTAATTTACAAATTTCTTTTTCCAATGAAGCCGGATGGAACGGCTATTTCATTACTATTGTTGGCGCTTCGTTTGCTTTTCGGTGGATTACTATTATCTCATGGGATGCAAAAGTGGACAAATTTCGATAGTATGTCGGCCTCATTTCCTGATCCGTTAGGTGTAGGGCATTCAATATCTTTGGGCCTTGCGATATTTGGGGAGCTTGCTTGCTCCATCGGTTTTATATTCGGGGCCCTTTATCGGCTTGCGATGATCCCCATGATTTTTACCATGGGAATGGCTTTTTTCGTCATCCATGGGAATGACCCATTTTCTTTGAAAGAGTTAGCATTCATTTATTTGGTGGTTTTTATCCTGATGTATATAACGGGACCCGGAAAATTCTCGTTAGATCGTCTGATAGCTGTTCCTCTGTCTCGAAAGCAGAAGTAAGCGTGAATGTGCGGTTGAGAATAAATAAAAAAGTCTGTTAATCATTAGATTAACAGACTCTATTTTCTGTGGGCGTTGACGGATTCGAACCGCCGACCCTCTGCTTGTAAGGCAGATGCTCTGAACCAGCTGAGCTAAACGCCCGAAGTTCTTTCGGTATAATAATAAATTGAAAGTGGGCGTTGACGGATTCGAACCGC
>ENA-OQCK01000901-OQCK01000901.1-human-gut-metagenome-genome-assembly--contig:-NODE-901-length-13203-cov-3.420159_pt1 | contig 13203 bp, 13 predicted proteins | sample MGYA00242498_ERZ504578 | MGnify/ENA primary metagenome ERZ504578 (study PRJEB26092, sample SAMD00036229) | human gut metagenome | host: Homo sapiens | study: EMG produced TPA metagenomics assembly of... | reverse complement strand
GCAGCTTCAAGTATGAAGAAGCTTATCTGACACTGTATAACAACATCAAGGAAGCCAGATCTGCTATTGGACGTTATGTCCACACCTACAACTTTGAGAGATGCCATTCTGCCCTTGATTACAAAACACCTGCTGAGTGCTACTACCCGGCAATGCTTCTGCCTTATGTAGCTTAATGCATATATGGATCTGGGGAGTGTTCCACTATCCTCCCCATGTTCCTCGTTACATATCAACCATATCAGTTCATTATAAAAATCTTAGATTTTGTCTTGACAACTGAGCCACTATATGTAAAAAAATGATAAAGTATCCGCTAAACGTTACAATAGATACTAATGTATTTGAAGCAAACAAATTCGACTTTGGTACAGATAGTACGATGAGCTTACTTGTTAAAAATGTTCAAAATGGAAAAATTAAGCTCGTACTAAGTAATATTGTAATAAGCGAAGTAGAAAAACATATATGCCTATGCGTTGACAATGTATGTGGAAAAGCAAGAAAGTTAAGAAAAGAATATTTGGATATACTTCCAGAACAGTATTTAGTTGATATTGGGATGGGGATATACGTTCAAATCCCTGATAAGAAAACTATTTATCAAAGTGCAAAAGACGTATTCGCAAAATTTTTGGAGGATTGCGAGGTTGAAAGACTTGATACAGGTAGCATAAACCTTGAAGAAATCCTAGAAGATTATTTTGCTGTTCGTCCACCTTTTGAGAATAGTGAGAAAAAGAGAAAAGAATTTCCTGATGCATTTATTGCCGAAGAGATTAGAAAACGCTTCGGTAGCAATGAGATTGTAGCAATCGTTAGCCAGGATAATGGTTTCAAAAAAGCGTGTACCAACAGTAAAAACCACTTGTTCTTTTCTTCCTTAGGAGACCTTTTTTAATGCGTTGAGCAAAAATGAAGAGGAATACACAGCTGCGCTCGAGTTAATAAAGGGTAATAATGATTCTATTCTCCAGACAATTAAGAGAATGATTGATGATAGCTGTGTTGAAGTTTATGGATTATCATATGATCAAGATGGTATTGTGGATGGGCATGATTATGATGAGACATATTTAGAGCATTGCAATCTATCAGGCATGAGACTTCATACAATAGATGATATAGATGGAGATATAATCACAGCCTCCTTATTGATTCATGGAAATATGGATGTGAATTGTTATTTTGAAGATTTTGACAACGCCTCTTGGGATTACGAGGAAAAAGAATATGTTTGTGTTGAGACAAGACATATTTTTGAAAAGCATAATGTAAGATTTGCTTGTAGAATTGAACTTAATAGCAAAACGGAAGAAATAAGAGTGTTGCCTTTCAAAATTGTATTAGGAGGAGATTCAAGAAAAAGCAGAGTTGAAATTGATGATGAGCAAGAAACTTTGTACAGAGAACTTGAGGATGCTGATAGGGAAGAACTGGGATTTTTACCGTTATCAAAATATAGTGATAAGTTAGAAAATGACTTGAATGAATCGAGTATGGCGCAAGCGATGTTTAAATTGTTTGAGCAGTATAATGATATTTCATCATGTTATGAAGAATTATCAATCTGTATGATGAAATTTGTGCCCAGGCAAAGAGCGATATGGAAGAGGATGATGCTAAAGCATTTATTACTGCCCTTTCATCAGAAAAGAGTATTCCTATTGATTTTTCTGAAAAAGATATTGACGATTTACTGGATGAAATTAGAGAATGGTTGGATTGTAAATTTGATATGGTGTCCGAGAGGATGGAGAGAAATCTACCGGACTATATTGAGTATGGGGAAAACATAACCATTTTAGGTATAAATTGTAGAGTTTATACTTTGTCCCTTGATGAACTTCATGGAACACCGGAAGCTGGTTCGGAAGAACAGATAGAAGTTTCTCTTTTATCAGATAAAGAAACACTTGCAAGAGGCTATGTCAAACTTACAGTTGGTTATCTTGACTTTGACGAAGATGGTGGAGCATCAGATGGTATTGAGGATAGCATTGATTATGAAGTAGACGATGTTTTGGATGCTCTAAAAGATTTGATCTCAGATTTAAAAGAGGAACTTGTTAATGAACAGGAACTTGCGAACTCTATCGAAAATTGCTTGAAGCAGTAAAACGGGTAATTAATCTGAATTATGAATCAGAAAGATGTGATGTTAGCATATCAAACATTATTGATTGGGATAATCTTGGCTGACCAAGTCTACTCCAGTAAGGAGAAACGATTGGCTTTCTGCGAGGGCAAAAGATTACGTCTATAGGTAGAAGGGAGTAAAAAAAGACTTTGGATCAATCCAGTAATAAAATTGCACTTTGAAATTTTAGTCAATTGTATTTTATGCGAATAAGAAAATTCAGTTTTCGTACAGTGATAACAAGAAAAATTGATATTTTATCTATGTAAGGAAAGCTACAAATTATAGTTTATAGAAAAGAAATATGTTATTACTCCAGCCCCTTTTTGAAATATACCATAAGGATTTTAAGACATGGGAGGTGGTATTATGGCAACGTGGAACCCCTGGCATGGCTGCAAGAAAATAAGTCCCGGGTGCCTGAACTGCTATGTATACCGTAGAGACGCTGAATTTGGGAAATACAGCAACATCATAGCCAGAACATCCAGCTTTGATCTGCCTGTTAGACGAGATCGAAAGGGTATGTATAAATTACTACCGGACGGGGAATCTGTATACACTTGCATGACCTCGGATTTCTTTGTGGAAGAAGCGGATGAATGGCGGCCTGAAGCTTGGAAGATGATCCAGGCGAGAGGCGACCTTCATTTTATGATTATTACAAAACGGATCCACCGATTCCAGATTGGACTTCCAAAAGACTGGGGAGAGGGATATGATAATGTAACAATATGCTGTACCTGTGAGAATCAGAATAGGGCCGACTATCGGCTCCCTATTTTTCTGAATCTGCCAATCAGACATCGGACGCTGATCCATGAACCAATACTGGAACGGATCGAGATTCGCAGGTATCTGGAAACTGGGTTGATTGAACAGGTCACCTGCGGCGGGGAGTCTGGACCAGAGGCCAGGATTTGTGATTATGCATGGATCTTAGATACCATGCAGCAATGTGTGGAGCATAATGTTCCTTTCTGGTTCAAGCAGACGGGCGCTAAATTCAAAAAAGGAAGCAGAGTTTATCATATTAAGCGGAAAGACCAGATGAGTCAGGCGGAAAAGGCTGGGGTGAATTACCGGTTTGGAAGTAATATGTTTAATCAGGATAGATAGGCTTGCATAAATTTATGAGATCATCAAGAATAGTCGTACATAATGAAAGTGACCAGCACGGGTGTAATTCAACTTGTCTGGTCATTTTTGTTAGGAAGAAGTTAGAGGACTGTTATGGCAAAGCGTTTGTCAGCAAACGTTTTTTGTCTTAATAGCCCTTATTTTTATGTTTGCATATAATGAGGCAGGTAATATTTAGAAAGACGGCAGTGGAAAATGGTAAGGATGTGTGTCCTTTTCTAATTAAGAAACAAATGGGGCTTACAGCCAAAACAGTAAAGCTAGAGATAAGGAGGCGATACAATGAATTTTTTAAGGGCAGAGTTAAAAAAGATACTTGATATGACTCAATACCGAGAGGAGGCGACATATATTGGAAGCTGTGGTTATGTGAGGGTAAATGAGGATGTCTGTATGCGTCTGGAGTTTTTCGGATCCGCTGCTACAACATACAACGGAATCGTTATGACAATGATTAACCGAAAGGAAGGTACGATTGATACCAATGCATTGAAATTCCAGGATATTTGGGGCAAGAAAGCAGTCAGCAATCCAAATTTTAAGGAGGGTATTGTCCCGCATATTTGGGAAAACAAAGGGAAAGCGTGGTATGTCTATAAGCCGAATCATAAGGATTATCAGATATTGGCGGCTGAAATCAGCCAATATGTTGGACTGTTTCAGGAGGCTGAAATGACTCAGGGACCGCAAATGAACATGTGAATTTGGGACTGGATGAGGTTGTGCTGCAGAGGAGGTGACGGTGTTCATTGCATAATAGAAGAGCGTAGATTGCTATGACGGGGAGATGCTGATGGGAATCAGTGTCTTTTTCTTTCTCTTGCAAGAGAGTAAAAAAGAAGGAGGCAGAGTTCCGGCCGGGAAAAGATATCTGACTCTTTTTTGAATGGATTTAGAGCAGAAAGCGATAGAAAGAGTGATGATGGCGTCCGAAATGTCCCTGCGACTATATGGACGCCCTTTGGTTGTAACAGACAGTGGAGGAAAAGACAGCGCGGTCTGTAGGGAAATTGTGAGACGTGCGGGATACCATTTGAGATTCATCATAACCTGACAACAGCAGATGCACCTCAGACCATTTACTATGTGAGAGATATTTTCCGTAGGTAGAACTGGAGGGGATTACCTGCTGTGTGAATTATCCGATATACAAGGGCCAGAGAGTTACCATGTGGTCGCTGATTCCCATGAAAAAGTTTCCGCCAACGAGACTGCAGAGATATTGCTGTCAAATTTGTAAAGAAAACTCCTGCCGTGACCGGTTCATTACCACCGGTGTGAGATGGGCAGAGAGTGTGAAGCGGAAGAATAACCGGGGTGTTTTTGAAAACTTTGTCTCGGATCCCAGTAAGAAGATTATCCTGAATAATGACAATGATGAGCAGCGTATGTTGTTTGAGAGTTGCACGTTAAAGGGGAAAAGAATCTGCAATCCGATTGTGGACTGGCGGGATTCGGATGTGTGGGAATATATACGCAGCGAGCGCCTGGAGATTAATCCGCTTTATGATATGGGATTCTACCGGGTTGGATGTTTAGGATGCCCTATGGCAGGAAAGAACCGCTGGACAGAGTTTCGGTTATTTCCAACATACCAGAGGCATATATAAGATCCTTTGGGAAGATGTTGGACGTTATCCATGCTGGTGGAGGCAAGACGAAGTGGAAGACAGCGGAGGATGTTTTTTCGTGGTGGATGGAGGAAGAGACCATTGAGGGGCAGATAAGTTTGTTTGATATACCGGAGTGGATAGCAGTAAATGAAAGGGAGTTTTTATAGCAGAATGTTGTCAAATATTTGTTATTATTCGAGGGGGCCATGACAACATCATGGGAGAGAAATATCAAAATTAACAAGATATTTTCCCCAATACGGACTAGCTAATGAGGGGAGCAGGTTATGTAAAAAGCGGGAATGGATGGTTGTATAAAGGTACTAAGATAGAAATTAGGATTTAGTATTAACATAAACGAATAAAAATGAGTTGACGTTATAAAATTATTGTTATATACTACAAAGAACATATGTTCTAATGAGTTTTGCTGGCATTTTGTGGTAAACCTACATTTTTAATGGTATAATAAACTAAAATACTGTGGGTGAGGTGATAATACTTGGATACACTTATGCCAGTTGTGACAGATAAAAGTGGAATATATAGTCTAGGTGGATTTGCGTATCAAATTAAAGTCTTTGTATGTTATGCATTGATTTTAGAAGAGGGTATGCAGGCCGGATTTGAGACGTTGGAGGACGTGACTATCCGAAAATTGGTTCCAGAGAATATTGATGAAAATGAAGATAAATTCAGGAGTTTGTTCGTATCCCCAAGTGGAATAAGTGCTATACAGGTAAAAAGAACAGCAGTGGATAAATCAACTGCAAAACAAACTTTATTGAATTGGATACTGTTAGAGGGAACTAAGTCAGATATAGTAAGTAAAATTTATGAGTTGCAAGAAGATTCCTTGTGAGTGGAGGCAGTAAATGATTAGTCCAGATTTGCCGATTACCAAATCTACAGAAGATATCTTAAATAGAGGATCATTCGCAAGAAGTCTTGCGAAGACATTATCTCAGTACTCTCGTTCATCTTCATTTTCTATTGGCCTATATGGAGAATGGGGAAGCGGAAAAACTTCCCTGCTAAATATGATACTTGAAAACATAGAAGATATTGATAACAATGCCATAATTCTGAGATTTAACCCATGGTTATGTTCTGATCCCCAACAACTCATTACTCAGTTCTTCAAACAAATGGCTAATTCAATAAAGTTGAAGCGACCAACAGCAGAGCAGGCTTGGGAATTAATTGACCAATATGCAGACATATTTGAGATGGCAAGTCTTGTTCCTGGTGCAGGTAATATTCTTGCTGCGGTTGGTAAAACTTTGGCTAAAAGGGCAGAAAAACGAGTTGGACAAGAAACTGGAAATTTGCAAAAAAGCAAAGACCAGATCATCAACAAGCTGATGGAAGAGAAGTTAAAAATTATTGTTTCTATAGATGATATTGATCGGCTTTCTGAAGAAGAAATCATTGCGGTATTTCAGCTTGTTAAAGCATTGGGGGATTTTCCCAATACTATTTACATCTTAGCTTTTGATTATGATGTTGTGGTCCGGGCACTTGGTAAAATACAACATGGAGATGGTAAGGAATACCTGGAAAAAGTTATTCAGGTACCTTTTGAAATTCCTGCTCCAAGTATGGAAAATATCCATAATGCTTTCTTTTCTAAACTTAATGCTGTTCTCGGAGATATTCGGGAAGAACGATGGGATAAGACAACGTGGGCAGAACTCTTTCAATTTGGGTTAAAAAAATATATTAAGTCCATTAGAGATGTGATCCGCTTTACAAATGTTTTTTTATTGAGGTATGAGCTTTTGAAAGATGAGACAGACCCGGTTGATGTGCTTGGACTTACTTGTTTGCAAGTATTTGAACCATCTGTCTATTCCAAATTACCTAATTATAAAGATATATTATGTGGGACAAGTTATAGCTACTCATACGAGCAGCAAAAGGAAGAGGAAGAAAAAACAAAAAAAATAGTTTCTTCACTGCTTTCCAATAAAGGGATTGTTACCAAATTTGGAAGCTGTAAATAATATACTTGGCATTCTGTTTCCAAGGATAAAACGGCTGTTGGTATATCATATGGTATTGGAAGAGATTATGCACGTAGAGATTATTTGATAAACAATAAGATTGCAGTTCCTGAATGTTTTGACAGGTATTTTGCGCTGGTTCTTGAAACTGACGCTATTTCTACAGCCATGATTAAGCGGCTGATTTATGAATCGGATGAGACAGATTTAAGTGAAGGTATAATGCAACTTTATCAAGATGGAAAGATCATACGTCTGCTTGAGGAAATAGAGGCGTATGTCAACAGTAGCGGATCTTCAACGACTATTTCTGTAGAAAGAGCATCCTTGATAATCAAAGAGCTTGCTCGCAAGTGGGGGTATTTTGAAGTTGATGATAGTGGCTTTTTCTCTGTACCGTTTGCATGGAGGCTGCTTTTTTGTGTTGATCCATTATTGAAGGTAATGGATTCTACCACACGTTTTTCTTGTATTCATTCAATTTTTGAAGATAAAGGTGTTCAACCTTCAACACTGGCATTGTTATTAAATGATTTTGAAACTCAACATGGTCGTTATACAGAAAAGACTATGAGCGGAGATGATGCAATGTTTTCGTTGGAAGAGGTCTTGAAGTTAGAACAAATTTTTAAAATTCGCGCGGTAGAAGCACTTGATTCTGGAGACGCACTAAGACAATATCAAGGCTTGAATTTCTTATGGATGTTGGGGCAAATAGATGCTGAGCTTGTTGCAAACAAAAAGAAATCAATTATTGCAGATAATGTTTCACTCATAAAAATCATCAGTTATTGCACTTCACGTGGGACTGTGATAGCTAGAACGGGTTTAAAGATGCGTGATGTAAATCGAAACGCTGTGGAAGAATTTATAGATGTAGATGAGGCTTATCGGCGTGTTAAAGCATTTGTTGCTACCAGTCAATTTTATCTGCTCCCTAAGGACGATCAAATGAACGCGATAGCATTTATACTTATAATAGAGCGAACTGGATCTGAATCTATTTTGGAGGATGGTATAGCAGAGGATTCTGTTATAAGAGTGTTAGATCAATTGGAAAATCAAAAACAGACGGATAGGCAAAATTAATTTTGATAATTGGGAAGGGGGAGCCTATAGTGGAAAGGAAAATCTGAGATACCGATACACAGCTCTGCCGCTAAGTATTTAACTTATGTAGCATCAGTAGGAAGTAGCAGTGATAGTTTTGAAATGCGCTATGAGGATGAAAATATCTGGCTGATGCAAAAAATGCTTGCAACTTTATATGATGTGGATGTGCGCACAATCAATGAACATATTAAAAAAAATATATACAGATGATGAACTGACGCGGGAGTCAACTATCCGGAAATTCCGGATAGTTCAAACAGAAGGTTTGCGGCAGGTGAACCGGGAAGTGATTCACTATAACCTGCAAATGATAATTGCAGTTGGATTCAAGGTGAACAACGACCGTGCCGTAAGATTCCGCAAATGGACTGGTCAGATTGTCAAGGATTATACAATTCAGGCTGGACGATGGACAAAGAGCGCCTGAAAAAAAGCCATATGTTCACTGATGAATATTTTGAACGTCAGCTGGAAAATATTCGTGAGATACGACTATCTGAGCGCAAGTTTTATCAAAAAGGTTACGGATTTCTATGCTACAGCGTTTGATTGCGATAAAGATGCCAAGACTACCCGGCAGTTTTTTAAAATGGTACAGAACAAGATGCATTGGGCCGTACATCGGCATACAGCAGCGGAATTGATTGTAGAGCGTGCAAATGCTGAAAAAGAACATATGGGTTTGACAACATGGGAATCAGCGCCGGATGGGAAGATCGTCAAAGCTGATGTTAGTGTTGCTAAGATCTACCTGAGCGAAAAGAAAATGTCCTATTTGGAAAGAATCGTTTCACTGTATCTTGACTATGCGGAGTTACAGGCGGAACGAAGAATACCGATGAGTATGGAAGACTGGGCTAAGCGTCTTGACGGATTTCTGGAGTTTAATGGGAACGAATTACTTATAGGTTCGGGAAAAGTCAGTGCAGAACAGGCCAAGCTTCATGCAGAGACAGAGTTTGAAAAATATCGTATTGTTCAGGATCGATTATTTATGTCAGATTACGATAAGTATTTGTTAGAATTAGAATATCAAGCAGAGCAAAGTGATGAGTAAAGTTGATTATATCGTTTCCGCTGGGGGAGGAGTATACCTTCCCGCCATCATTATTATCCACTCAACAAACTGCGAAGTTTGTGTGGAATTATGCTGGAATAGTATCTAGATTCGTATGCGAAAAACGATACGAAGGCAAGATGGGAAATACAGTCAATATATAAAATTAGAAAGCCATAAAGCTTCTGAAAAATGTTTTGGAAGGGTATTGTGGTGATTGAACTTTTGTGATAAACTCTTTGTAAAGAGCCAGTAATGTTCAATTAAGTTGGACTTTTTGAAACTATTATTAGTTTCAAACGGTTTGTCCAACAGGTAGCACGATAGAAATCGGAATGCTTGTTCCAAGCTTTCCAATTTCCATCGCACTCCCTGTTAGTCAAAGCAGTTTTATCAAGTGGCTCTTTTTTTGTGTGGGAGAAAATGATGAATAGGACGCCAGAAGAAATTATTAATTTAAGACCCCTTGTTTTTTGTGTGGACCATTATATGATCCCGCAGACAAGAAAGACCGAAGAAAAATTTTGCGACAGTATCTGACTGGATTTAAAACGACACTTAGTTACAATGGAAAAGATTATGTGATTGAACCATTTGCATTGATTATTGATAAGGTTTTTAACACCGAAGATTTGGAGAAGCATCAAAATATTGCATTAATAGAAGAAGTGATTGCTGCATGTGCATATAAAAATTATATTTTCATAGATACAATGTCAACAGCTTTGGAGCTTGGACTGTTTGCAAATAGTTATTCACAAAACAGAACCACGGCATTACTTCCAAAAGATTACAGGTTGTTTAAACCAGCAATAGGATATTTTGTAGAACAGACGATAAAAAAATCGGATAATATTACACTCTGTATTTATGGAAATAAGAGAATCAATAAATTTATTGAAGGTGGCAAGCGGGTTATAGAAAATCTGGTCGCTTTTAAATCAAATCAAATACCAAGCGAAATAGAGCGTGATATAAAGAAAGACTTTAGCAAAGGAATAGAGAGCTTTATTCTACGGATTGAATTTACAACAGATATCAAGGATACTGAAAAAATTTTATACCAGGTTAGTGCAAATGGGATTGGAATGGTTATTCCTCCGCGAATTCTATTTTATTTGGTAGAAACTTTCGGAAGTATTAACAATATTAAAAACGCACTGCTGGATTATTTTGAATATTACGAGTGCGAAAAAAATAAAGAACTGGTTATAATGTCTATATTAATACGAAAAGAATTATGCACTCTAGATTTGGCTTCGCCGTTTGAATATAGCATTATTGATGTAATCGGGAGCATGAGCTATTTCATAGAAAAGTTAAAAACCCGTGTAGCCTTTCATCAGAATTATGAAAGATTGCGGTATGCTCCGATAAAACGTTGGAGAGCTCGAAAACGATTTTCTGCATACGAATTATTTGGCATGGATATTATGGAGATGAGACAAATGCAGTCACTGTTTGGATATAATAAGAAAAAATCTGTTATATCCAAAAACCTACTCATAAATGGCAAGAAAAGGAAAATAAAAATGTATTCTTGCACATCAGAGGGATTTGCTTTAAGAAGTTTTCATTTAAAACTTATGAAGCAACTACAGAAATTAATTGAGTTGCAGCCATATAGCTATGCTTATCGCAAAGACAGGTCGATTTTCATGTGTATGAACCAACACATTGACAGTAAATTTTTCTTAAAGATAGATATTAAAGACTTTTTCAATAGTATATCAAAAGGGAAAATGAATAAAATTCTCAAGTGTCATTTGTGCTACGATTCTAAACAGGCTTATGAAGATAATGTAATACGGAGAAGGAGCAGGTATTTAGGTGAGTACGTAAAGGAATGGTTAGGAATTAAAGAAATTACAGATATATGTTTTGTGAATGGTCGGTTAGCTTTGGGGATGGTTACATCGCCAATTTTATCAAATATTTACATGGATTTCTTTGATGAACGATTTCATGATAACTATCCTGGATTGATTTATACGAGATATTCCGATGATATATTAATTTCATCTGGAAAATGGTTTGACTATAAATCTATTTTAAATTTCATTGCAAAAGAATTGTGCTATCTTGAGCTGGAAATTAATGAGCATAAGGTTGGGTTTTATAAGTTGAAACAAGCAGGTGATCATATTAAGTTTTTAGGATTAAATATAGTCCAAGGACCAGAAGAAAATTATATTACAGTTGGAAAACAGTATATAAAAGATGTTTGTTCCAATATTTCTCAATATGAAAAAAAGATAGGATTATTAAAAAAATCTCAAATTATTGGGCAAATAGAATATATTAAGTTTATCAGTGACAGGGATTATTTGCAATTGCAGAAAATATATAGAATCAAAAATCATAAAGATTTAAACATGGAAGAATTGAAGCGAGTGGGGGTGTAACAATAGAACTAGAATATAGTTATAATCTGCAAGTGATGACATATGTTGGTCATGCAGAGAACAATATTAAATGATAAAAGGCAGGTGATTGAATGGAGAATCAAGGTGAAATTATTATTTATCAAACAGAAGATGGCCTAACACACATAGAGGTGAAAATTGAGGATGAAACAGTCTGGCTGAGTCAGCAGCAAATGGCAGACTTGTACCAAACCTCTAGGACGAATGTGGTTGAACACATAAAACATATTTACGAAGAGGGTGAACTGGATGAGCAGTCAACCTGTCGGAATTTCCGACAGGTTCGTCAAGAGGGGAGTAGAGAGGTTACAAGGAATATACCATTTTATAATCTTGATATGATTATATCTCTTGGATATAGAGTAAAATCATCGATCGCTACGAGATTTCGGCGTTGGGCGACAGCGCGTTTAAAGGAATACATGATTAAAGGCTTTACCATGGATGATGGAAGGTTGAAAGGCAATGGCGGTGGTAATTATTGGCGCGAATTGTTGAACGTATTAGAGATATTCGATCATCCGAAAAGGTATTGTATCGACAAGTGCTCGATTTATATGCCACAAGTGTAGATTATGATCCTCGTAGTGAGGATTCAATAGAGTTCTTTAAGATAGTGCAAAATAAGCTGCATTTCGCGGCTCATGGCCATACAGCGGCAGAAGTGATATACGAACGTGCAGATTCAGAAAAGCTATTTATGGGACTTACTACATTTTCGGGAGAACTTCCGGCATTAAAGGATATTAGTATTGCAAAAAATTACTTGAATGAGGAAGAATTAAAAGTTTTGAATAATCTTGTTTCTGGTTATTTTGATTTGGCTGAAATTAATGCAATAGAGCATAAGCCAATGTATATGAAAGATTATGTTGACCAGTTGGATGCCATTTTATTATCAGGTAATAGAAAGCTGCTTGCGGGATATGGAAAAGTAAGTCATGATCAGGCAATGAAAAAGGCAAAGGCAGAGTATAGAAAATATCAAAAAAATGCACTTTCACCGGTGGAGCAGTCATATATGGAAACTATTAAGGACGTTGGTGAGAATGCAAAAAAGAGAGTAAGAAAAGAAAGCGGAAATAGAAGTAAATATTTAGTAGGTTATGCAATGACTTGCTGTGTATTTGACCGGGTAGTTATTATTGGAAATCCACCAAGGGGCAACTATATATTTCCGCCATCATTATTATCCACTCAACAAATGTCGAGGTGGTAATAATGATGCGGAATTGTGGCTTGAAAGGAAAATAGAGGGGTTAAACCACAAGATATAGTGGTTTTTGGCGAAAAATCGAGGGAAAAATCGGGCAAAAAATGGCCGTTTTTGACCCCGATTTTTTTGCCTTTTCATAGATGTGAGACGGGGAAAAGAGGATATGGGGTAAAATTTCAGGTCAGCCAGATTAAAAATGGCTGACCTTTTTTAGTAGAGAGTATCAAAAATAGAAACGGCTATATGTGGAGGGGCAGAGAGGGGAATTTAAATGTTTAAGATTTATTTGAGCCGGACAGTAAGCCCTGGTGTAGGTATCAGTCTGCCGGCTACAATCGAAGAAATGAGAGAAGCCTATTCTCTTTGTAAGTAGGTAATAATCAGTATCTGCAAATTTCCATCCACATTTGATAAGATAAGTTCAAATGATGGAGTGATACCAATAAATACGAATGACAATGCAGTCTCAAAGGCTGACCTTTGGGCAGACCG
>ENA-OQCK01000900-OQCK01000900.1-human-gut-metagenome-genome-assembly--contig:-NODE-900-length-13205-cov-3.002829_pt1 | contig 13205 bp, 21 predicted proteins | sample MGYA00242498_ERZ504578 | MGnify/ENA primary metagenome ERZ504578 (study PRJEB26092, sample SAMD00036229) | human gut metagenome | host: Homo sapiens | study: EMG produced TPA metagenomics assembly of... | reverse complement strand
TTTGTCAATAAAAGGTTGAGATGTTTCAGGGAAGAACTTATGATCCAAACAATCTCCGAGTTCAGAGCTTAATGGACAAATAACACATCCCACTCGATTGAGGCCTTTTCTATATGCCTTATTTATAGGTAGATTATGAAGCAATATATACAGCCACACTTCTGTAACAGACCACTCAAATATAGGTCGTACGTTTACGACATTTCCATGTTTTACTCCTCTACCAATTCTTGCGTAAGTTGCTCGAGTGGAGCTTTCTTCTGCACGCACACCTTCGAAGGCAAGTACATTTGGTTGTTTGCCTAATTGGGATAATTCTTTCAGAAGTCTATATAAAGGTGCAGTTTCATAACTGCACAGCACCATCGATGTATTTTACTTGGCGTATCTAGTTCATCCCAATAATATAAAACATGCTGATGATTTTTAGCTGTATAAAAGTTTAGATTTGGGTATTCCTTTTTGTATTTAGCCTTAACTTCTTCATACAGCGATAACGAGGTCGGCAACTCATATCCTGTATCTGAATAGATAACATAATACTTTTCAGGAGGGATAACACGAGAAACTAAGTCAAGCACAACTTGAGAGTCTTTGCCTCCGGAAAACGAGACAATGGCAAGGTCAATCTTACTATTGTAAATTTTCCTTTTACCTAACCTTTCTGCTTCACTTTCTGGCATTATATCAAAGGAACCGCAATCTTTCCTTGACTACTGTGTGTTTTTGACTTGTCGCTATTTCCATTTTGGATGCCAACTTCTCATATTCTATTTTGGGATTATCCGTCCTTTTTGTTATATGAGAATCAAAAACTTGGTCAATAAAGTCCATAGCCTCATGTTCAATAAGAAACAAGCTATCAATATTTGCAGTCACAAGACCGTCCAAATTAGCGGGCTCAAGAGAGATTGGATTAGATATATAAGTGAGTATTGGAGAATCAAATAAATTGCCACCTCTTGTTTCAAGGACTATTTCTCCTTTGTAAAAATAGCGGCGGTCGCAAGCCCATAGTAATGGCTCTTGCGAGTGAGGATATTGCCAACCGAGTTTATCAAGGCCGAGGAAGTCCAACTCTTCCCAAAACACAGGACGAGGACATACGTTTAATGCTTCGCCTGACTTTGGTGCCATAGTCAAGCGAACGCCATTATTATCTTTATCCCATACGACTTTAAACATATGCCAATTACTTAGTTGAACATAATAATTCTCTCACATCTACATCGAGATAGTGAGCAATTTCTTGAAGTTGAGTAACTGACGGCTGAATTTTATTATTACACCAACGCGAAATCGTGGTCTCATTTTTTCCAACAGCAAGACAAAGTTGTTTGGCAGTAATTTGTTTCTCTGCTAATACAGCTTTAATTCTGTTTACTGGTATAGGTTTTTCTTCAGTTTTCATCACATTACAACTTCTTGTAATAATTTGCAAAGTTAGCATTAATATTTGTAAGAGCCAAAGGCTAGCCTTTAAATCAAAAAATTAAGGACGAATTGGTGTTATATTTCGCTGTTATTCATCATCTTCATCAAGAAAAGTCCAATCTTTGGAAGCATATTCCTTTTCAAACTCTGCCAAGTCTTCCTTAATTCGTTCACGGAAGCACTCTTCGCTGTCATCGCCACTCATCATCCGATCTACGCGAGTTGCATATATTTCTGCTATACGCATTTGCCGATAAGCCTCTTTCATTGCATCTATCGTCTCAGCTGACAGTTCCAACACATCAGCTTCATCGGGATAGCGGTCATAATAACAATGATGGATTGAGTATAACACCGGAATCTGTTCGCCGTCATAAGTGTCAGACATATATCGCGTTGTTGATCGGAATATCACCCCATCATCAAAGAATCGTCGATCAGCATATTTTTGTTCTGCCTTGACTATTGTTTTATCTAACAAAAGAAAAGATTCCGCATCTTCATAACTGGCAAAGCTCATGTAGTCTTTATAGCTATGGTATGAGCCAAAGCTATCTTTCTCGTAAATAGTCCAATAGTTTTCATAAACCTTTTCCGGCTTTGGCTGTAAGGCTCTTGCTATATCACGCTCAATAGTATCTGCAATCTCGCACATTGCATATGTGCTCCTATCAAAATATCCGCCACTCATGGTTATTTCTTCTTTATCAAATGTGAATTAAGCAATTAAATACTATCATATCGTTTATCCAACACTCCGGCAAACATATCCGCTTCTCTCTTGGAAATTCCTAATCGTGCTGCTAATTCGCGCCATTCTTTTATCGCTTCAATCACCTCTGAAATAATTTTCTCCGCAGTGTTTCGATTAAGCATATAATCCTCGCAGGCATCAAGCAAGATACTTAAATCCGCTTTGTTGGAAGTTGATGAGACGAGCAGGCTTTGAAATTCATTCAGCGTTGGATTCATATCGTATGCCGGCGACAATGTCCATCCTTTTGCAGTCAACAGGAAACCATGATTGCGGAAATGGTCATCGCTGTTACCAAGGCAGATATTGAAGGCTACACGACGGAAGAGTTCCTGCAGATTTCGCTCTACATCGGTACAGCTCTGAATAATAAAGTCGACTATATCCAAATAACCATGCCCGGTAGTTGCATTATCTCCATCACTTAATCCCAACAAGGTCATAGCAGATGCAAAATGAATACGTTTGCTATCGTTTGTTCTATCGAAACGTCGTGACAGCAATGTATGATATTTTTCTCCAGTTGCCAGCACTTTGGTTTTTGCTACGTTTACTCCTGCTTTTGTAGCAAGCAAGTGACTGAAATGCTCCCAAAGCCCTGCATCCGTAATCATCCTTACGAGAAGGAAACTTAGCCACATAAAGAGTTTTATCCGTATCTACAACATTGGCTTTAGGACGTGCTCCTCCTAATGATGTCCCAGGTTGCACAAGTTGTGCAATCCATTTCCTATCAGGAAGCATATTGTTTTCTTCGCTTTTCTCAATCTCAGCACTGGCAGCAATCAACTCCCGAATATCTGTTAAAGGTGGAATTTTCAACGATTCACTCACATTGATAAATTCACCATCGGGATCTTCCTTAAAACGGAATCCACCCATTCGGGAGAAATCATCGATACCAGTCAAGAAATCGAATGAAGACAATCTTCGTACTGGCCGATTTTCTTCCATTGCTACAAGCTGTTCACGCCGCAACAACAGAGTTCGTCCCCAACGGTCTGGCAATGCATCCGAAAAACATCCGAATATATCCTTCCCCGGCTGCGTATATTGTTGTCCCGGATAATTATTCAAATCATCACTCAAAAACAGATCGCTGTGCTGCCTTAACCATTCATTATTGAACGTAAAACTATAGCTGTCCGCACCACGAAGAGACTCATAGCCTAATTCGCCCATGAGTTCCACTTCTTTGAGCCAATCGAAATCGGCATATACATACAACTTTTTCATAGATTATTCTTTCTTGGATGCACGTTCTCTTGTTTTCAAACTCAAATCTTGCAAAGCTTTTCCCATTTTATCTTCTTTGGAAGCAATAGAATATCATCGTCAAGTTGCAATGCATACAAAACACGTAGATAAATCCCTATTGCAACAGTAGGAATCCCTTTTTCTATTCGGGACACAGTAAGCGGTGAACAGGTAGCCCGTTCTGCCACCTGAGCCACACTCAGATTCCGACGTAAGCGAGCCAACTTAATCTGCTCACCTACAATCTGCATCTTCTGCTCCAATTTTCGGGGAAGCTTGGTTCCCATTGTATTCTTTGCCATTACTACATCAATTTAAGGTGCAAAGCAACTATGTTGATGACTTTGCAATAATCAACCTATCATATAATATGCAAAAGTAATACTTTTTTATTTATTTAATGATGTATTATATATAGTAAAATGCACATCTTGACATAATTAACCATATACCTAATCTATTTTGAGCAAAAACTTCCAAAAACTAAATGCTATAATGTTGTTTGTAAGCATCATGTACACCAATCAATAAACAATATGTTATTCGTTACAAATAATGCAAATTGTTTATCATACACTCATCATATCAAAGAACTATTTTGCTTGCCAAAAGAAAAAGATATGACTCCACGCTTAACTTGACTTTAATGACCGTTATTATATACACGGGCAATAAAGTTAAGTCAAATAGAGGGAGAGAAGAAAATTAGCTTACTTACTGGTATTATTTTCTTTTCGCCAGCAATCAATATCAGTCACTCCGTGTTCAATCTTGGAGGAGCAACTAGCAATATAGACACAGGCATAACATCATATGAAATGCTATGCAAAATCTTTCGGAAACCTCATAGCACGACTGGCAAATTTGCACCAAAAACCACCTTTTTTATCAAAGTCTTTTCTTTTGTTTTCTTGTACCGTAAAAACGCAGTATCTTTGCAAAAGTTCAGCGAAGAATAAAGAGCAAAATCAGACTTTCCTACCGTTTAAGTTTCAAACCATTGGTAGTCAATAAGTCTAATATGCTGCATCGGAAGGCGAGCCATGTCTGTTCGTCCAGATTTGTAATCAGCATACGCAGTTTACGGTTGAGTTTCTTGTTACATAACCGCAAGCTGTCTGTATAGGCTTCTATATCACGTTGCTGTCTGTTTATCTGAGAAATTAGTTTTTTATCCAATGTGGTCTGCCGGGTCGTGACTGGCAGCTGTACGGTTTCCTTACCACCGAAAAGTCCGGCTATGCCTTTCTTTTTGCGGGTAACGGTTTTTGTAGCCGTATGCGTGGTTATGATAGGTTTCTGATTAAACAGAAGGCTGTCGGTTTGCCTTTGCTTCCATGAGGCTTCCATTATATTGAACAGATGTTCTTCTTTGGCGGCCAATAATGTACGAAGTGAATCTATTTGCACAGGTTGTATAAAATCCCTAGATTGTGTACGCAAGACTTGCAGCAAGGAATCAGTCCGTACACGGCGTTCCCGGTAAGCCAGGGAATCCTCGTTGTTCCATACCATGACGGATTCACCATAAGTTACCAATGCGGTCACATAGCGGTGGGCGGTATTGATGTCGTGCTGGGTTTGGAAAATGGAAATCGATTCGTTTTCTATTTTTTGCACACGGCGACGCTCGTGCAGAACAATAGCGACCATACTGCCGATGATTGCCATTAAAAGGAAATATCCTATGAATATCTTATGCTGCAAAAGTATCTTCATTCATCTTTGCGTTTTTTACAATCCATATACTCACTTCATACAACATCCACATTGGTAATGTAACCAGTGAAAGCGTAAACACATCCGATGTCGCGTAATAACCGCCGCAATCACAAGAATGATTACAATGGCGTGTTTGCGGTATTTGCGCATGAAATCCGCTGAAAGGAATCCCAATTTGGCGAACAGCCACGAGAGGATAGGTATTTCGAAAACAATGCCCATTGCAATACACATCATTACAAGTGTAGAGATATACGAATCAAGCGAGATAAGATTATCCACATCACCGCTCACCTGATATGTCCCCAAAAAACGAAATGTCAGCGGAAAAATCAGGAAGTAACTGACAAGTACCCCCAGCGTAAACATCGTATAGCCGCCTCCGACCACCCGAACCGCATATCTCCGTTCATTGTCATAAAGTGCGGGAGAAACGAAGCGGAACAACTGATAGAGTATATATGGCGAAGTGCATAATACTCCGGCACACAACGCGTCTTCATATGTGTAAAGTATCAATAGATACGCTACACTTTTTCTTTTCGTAGGCAAATCTTAATCCGTATCTTCGTTGCATGAAAGAAGATATACGGAAAATACGGATGCGCCAAAAATGGCTTGAGCTATACGCCGAAACGGGTTCTGTGACAAAAACTGCCCTTCGGTGCGGGATTGCCCGTTCCACGTTATACCGTTGGATAAATCGCGAGAAAGAACAAGGTAAGTCGGAATTGTCCGACAAGTCTAAACGCCCATCAAGACTTGCCAATATGAAGATAACACCTGAAATTGAAACCATTATCCTTAATCTGCGTGAGACGAGAAGATGGGGAGCGCAACGGATTGCCAACTATCTGCTTAGGAAGAGAATAAAACTCTCAGCTATGACGGTGTGGCGTGTGCTGAAAAAGCATCAGGTCAAAGCTGTTGTGAAACGGCGTAAAAAGTCAGACTATATCCGATATAGTAAAGAAATTCCCGGGGAAAGGGTTCAGCTGGATGTAATGAAAGTACGAAACGGAGCATACCAGTTCACGGCCATAAATGATTGTACCCGTTTGAGAACCATTCGTGTATATCCCAATAAAAAAGCGGAAAGTACAATTCATTTTTTAGGAGAGATACTGAACACCTTTCCTTTTCCCGTTCAGCGGATACAAACTGATTGGGGAACAGAATTTTTCAATTATGACTTCCAATATGAACTGCATGACCATTTTATCAAATTCAGACCAATCAAACCAAGGACTCCGCATCTGAATGGCAAAGTTGAAAGGTCTCAGCAGACCGATAAGACAGAGTTTTGGAATCTTATAGATTTGTCGGACAAGACACTTGATTTGAATGTGATGGCTATGGAATGGCAGGAGTTCTACAATAAGAAACGACCACATTCCTCACTGGACGGCAAGACTCCGATACAAAAACTCAAGTCTGTCGAGCACCTTGTTCCGATCCAGCCCGATGTGAGTGAAAAATTCTGGGAGTCAAACGAAGAAATTCTTCCACGTAATTACAAGTATCTTAAATTCATAAAACATCGAAATAAGAAAACTGTTATTCGATAATCCGTGGAGAATCAAAATATATCGCAGATTATTTTACGTTTAAACTCATCGGTCGGGGAACGGCCAGCGCCAAGGGGCGGGACCACCCGTCCCGACGAGCGTAAAAATCCAGTAAGCTAATGTAGCGAATCTGTTGTTATAGCACAGTTTAATATACTCCGTGCCAATCATCTGCTTATAAAACCTGTACGTTCATATCATGTAACAACCAACTCATATCATCGATTTCAAAAGCACAAGAATCTAGTGGAAAATATGGAAACGACGCATCCGGAAGAAATATGGATGCCTGATATTACTTATATCGGTAATAGAAACAGCCATATGTCTCTCAATTCTTTGGATACTCAGAGCTCCTTAAATATCTTAAAGTTGGCAAACCGTAACCGATTGTATATAGAAGCTCCCTTGATACATCACTCAAACCGTGGTAGACCTTCTTTTCTCATTTTTGCACACATCTTTTTTATCTTGAAGGCAATGGCAAAGAAGGAGAAGTCCATAAAGACCTTATCCTTTCCAAAATGGCGGAACGTTTGTAGTCCATATTGTATTTTATTTGTCCGAACACAGCTTCCGGTTCTACGCATCTCTGTCCTCTGTGTTTCAGTCCTTCCTCGAAACAGAGCAACTCTTTTGCTTTCTGCTTGTATTTTCTGAGCCTGTGATTCAGTTCTATCGTCCTGTTTCCTTTTGCTTTAAAACATCGGCATCTTAGCGGACAGCCTTCACATCTGACAGCTCTGTACTTAGTATTTTCACTTACATATCCGGATGTAGTTTTTAGATGTCTGATGTCTGATCTCTATCCTCTGCATCCTTTGTCCCATGGGGCAGATACAATAGTCATGTTCTTCATTGTAGTAGAAGTTTTCTGCCTTGAACGGATCCGGTTTGAATCTCAGCCGCTGTTCCATATGGAAGTAGTTGTATTTGATGTAGGCTTCCATACCGTTTTTGACATGAAGCGGTAATTTTCTTCAGAGCCATAGCCGGAATCGGTAACCACTGAATGAGCTATCCGGTCATATCTGTTTGAAAAGGATTTCAGGAAAAGTATCATGGTTAATGTATCCATAGGGTTCGGGAAGAGTACAAAATCGGTAATGAATTGGTTCTCAGTACCGATCTGAAGATTGTAACCGGGCTTCGTCTGACCACCCAGCACGACATCTTCCTTCATTCTCATAAAAGTAGCCTCCTTGTCTGTTTGGGAATAGGAGTTCTGCTCTTGCGGAGTGTCCAGATAATTGTCGTATTCCTACAGTTTATCTCTGTGTGCTTCCAACTCCTTCAGCTGTTTGCATTTCTTTTTCAGCATAGTCTTTTCCTCTTTAGTGGAAGGCTCGGAAACTTTTTCAAGTGTATGACGTAACTCTCCCGCCATTTCAGTCAGCATAGCCGGAGTAAACTCAACTTCATCATTACTTTCCGATGAGTTCTCCTGGGCGATGACATCGTCTATCTGCTCTAACAGAACGTTTATCTTTTTCATCAGGCGTTCACGATTCCACTCAACTATTTTTCTCCAGGCGAAAGTGTACTTGTTGGCCTTGGATTCAAGCTTGGTTCCGTCAATGTATTCCACATTCAGACTGATGGAGCCTTTGGAAGAGAGCAGAAGTACAGTTTGGGTAAACACCTCATTGATTTTTCTTCTTCACCCAGTTACGAAAACGGTTGTTGGTAATGAAATCCGGTTGCTCGTATCCGCCCAGCCAAATATAATAAATGTCACGATAAAGGAGCTTTTCTATTTTCCGGCAGGAGTATATGTTGTTCATGTAGGCATACAGAATGACCTTGAGCATCATCTTGGATGATAAGGGCTGCGACCGCATTCCTTATATAACTTCCTGAAGCTTTCAAGACTCAGACTTTCAACCAGAGCGTCAACTATGCGCACCGGATCGTTTTCTGCTATATCCTCATCGATTCTTTGAGGAAATAGAACTGTTTGGTTGGGAATGTAAGGACGAAAATGTATCTTTGTCATAGTAGAAGTATTATGCTTAAAGATACAAAATCTTTAGGTAATAACAAAGCCCCGGCTTGGGAAAGTCGGGACTTTTGTGCGTAAAAAATAAAGGTGTGCATTTTGACACACCTTCTGATAAAAGTGTAGCGAGTCTTTTCCCTCGAAATAAGGATTGAACTGAAATAAGCCAGCTAATTGATGAAATAATTCCTAAAACCGTCAAACTTGTCGGCAACCTGCATCATATCCTGCTCAATTTTCTTGTTGGTGATACGCGCATAAATCTGTGTTGTTTTTATATTGGTATGTCCCAGCATCTTCGAAACGGACTCAATGGGAACACCCTTGCTGAGCAACATCGTTGCAAATGTGTGTCGGGCAACATGGTAGCTGAGACGTTTCTTGATGCCACAAAGGTCGGCAATCTCTTTGAGGTAAGCATTGATCTTTTGATTTGACAAAACAGGTAGTAGTCTGTTCTCCTTGATCTTTCCCTTGTACTTGTCAAGAATCATCCGCGGTATCTCCAGCAATGGGATATTGCTCTGTACATTGGTCTTCTGACGATTGATGATAATCCACGGACGGTTATCAAGGGTAATGATGTTTTCCTGCGTCAGGTGAGCCACATCGATGTAGGCAAGCCCGCAGAAACAGGAAAAGATAAAGACATCCCTCACCATCTCAAGCCGGGGTATCTCAAAATCTTTCTGCATGATGCGTTGTATCTCTTCATCCGTAAGAAAACCCCGGTCCACCGGTTCCATGTGAAAGTGGTGGTTCAAAAAAGGGTCGTGTGTCATCACACCGCACTTCTGGGCAAAGATGACTACGGTCTTGAAGAATTTGAGAGTCTTGGTAGCCGAATTTGACCTCAGGGAAACCACCGTCTTCAGGTAGATTTCAAAATCATGGATAATCAGATGGGTGAGTTCACTCGGCATCAGATCTCTTCTACCGTATTTGACATGGAGGAAATTCACGAAATGGTTTCGGGCAGCCGAATATTTGTGATATAAGGCTATACTTTTACCTGCACCAACTTGTGCCTTGATGTCCTCCAGATACTTGTCGTAGAACTCCACAAACGTAGTCTTGACCTTGTTCTTACCCAAAAAGATACTCTTGATCTTGTCAAGGGTCAGGTCTTCGTCAAATTCATGCTTCTTAAAAATCATCTGCAGCGAATTTGAGATGTTGTCCAACTGAGCATTCAGATTCAAGGATTCGCTTCCACGCCCCTTTACCCGGTTGGTGGAATTGTTCCATAGCTTCTTGTCAATGTAGATACCGGAAGAACCGACATTCAGCATTTCACCATTCAGGAAAATCCGGATCATCAAGGGAGACTTTCCCTGCTTGTTTTCGTAGTTTGAACGTACATAGTACGACACTTTAAAAATCATTCTCATAACGACTCAAATTTAATGTAGCACCATGGCTACAAAGTTCTACATAATCAGTTATGAATCAATGATTTTATAGGCTTCAAAATGGGCTTCATTTTTCGGTCACTGCTACATTTTTTTGAGGGGTCTTCAAAGTGTAGCAGTAAATGTAGCAAATAATGACCGAACTTTGAAGGCTAAACCCTACATTCAGGCCTTCACCTTGTTGGGGCGCAAAAATAAAAAAGCACCGTAATCAGCTGATATACGGTGCTTTGAATGACTTTTTGAAGGCTTTTGTAAAGTCCTTCGTTCTTGTTTCAGCGGAGAGACAGGGTTTTGAACCTATAACTCTAACCGCTTATATTTCAGCTACTTTGCTTTCAAAATTTCAAATAGGTAACGAAACAGTAACGATTTTCAGATGTTGGGCTTGTCCAACTTTGACCGCTGTTTGTCTGCCTAACTTTCGGGTTCAAAGATACGGCTTTCTTTTGAAACTCGCAAATATCTGATAATAAATATTTTTGGGTTAGTGCAAGGTGCAAGCTATATTATATAAATATATACTTGCACCTTGCACTAAAAAAAGCACTGGGGTACAAATGCTTAAAACAAAATCCGTATCTTCGTAACCGATTAAAAACAAACGTGTATGATAATAACTAACCGTGAAGAAGTAATAGATAAAGCGTTCGGCGTATTTGTCAGGATGAACTACGAGAAAGCAAGCATCATCACGCTTGCCAAAGCCTGCGGGGTGACAAAAACGGGTATCGTTTATTATTTTCCGCACAAGTTGGATTTATTCATGGCTGTGGCGGACAAATACGTGTTGCAAATGCACGAACCGGAAAACAAGTTTGCCGCTCCTGCCGATACGTTGACGGAGTTCATCGGGCAATACGTGGCGGGGGTAGCCGCTTCCATGAAAAGGATTGTTGAACTGATTGGTGATAATAGTAGCCCACATGATTGTAGTCCTAACTTCTACTACTTTCACTTTCTGTCACAAGTGCGCATGTACTATCCGGGCATCAGGCAGAAAATTGAGAAAATCTACCGACAAGACTATGACCTATGGGAGAAAGTCATACAGAAGGCAAAAGAAAGCGGGGAAATCAGGAGCAACACGGACGTGAAGAAAACGGCTATCTTGTTCCGGCAAATGTTTTTAGGACTGTCATACGAACAAGCATTTCTGAACGGTCTGAACGTGGACGAACTGGCAGAAAATTTTCGCCATATCTATTCGCTGCTTAAAGCCTGATACTCTTTTGTTTTTTTAACCTCTATTATTTTTGAACAGATGTTCAAATAATGGTATTTTTATCTTATCTTTGGAGCGAAGCAAAATTCAGCGACATGGATAAGGTTCAGAAACAGAGAGGAAGCATCGTTCTGTACAAGGAAGAAAGAAACGGTGCGGACTACATACGGATAGAGTATGTAAACAGTCAGGCTGTCGCCCTGCTGCTCGCCCAAGATACGGACGTGGAAAAGACAGGCAATAGTTCTGCTACATACCTGCCACCGCTTTTAAACTGCCGGATTTCTATGACCGCTATTCGCCCCACGCCTATATTGATTACAGCCGGGTTTACGTGCGGCATCCCAAACCTAAAAGGGAATACATACTGCCGAGAGGCTACCTCGAACTGCTGGAACAGAAGCGGTACAGCCTTTCCACCATAAAAGCCTATAAAATCTATTTCAGCGACTTCATGGAATACCACAAGGGGCAAGACCTTGACCTGCTGACGGTCGAGGACATAAACAGCTATATGCTCCACATGGTAAAGGAAAAGCACATATCCGCCACCCAGCAGAACATGCGCATCAACGCTATCAAGTTCTATTACGAGAAGTCCGGAAAGGCAAGCGGCAATATTATGGCGGGATAGCCCGTGCAAAAGAGTACAAGGCATTGCCCGAAGTATTAAGCCGGGAAGAAATGAAAAGCATCTTTGCACAGTTATCCAATCGGAAACACAGGTGCATGATTTCTCTTATTTACTCTGCCGGACTACGCCGAAGCGAACTTCTGAACCTGACACCCCAAGACATCATCAGCGAACGGATGCTAATCAGGATTGCCGGAAAAGGCAAGAAGTGCAGGTATTCCCTACTGTCGGAAAAGCTGCTCAACGAACTAAGGGCTTACTACCGGGAATACAGACCGCAAAAATGGCTTTTTGAGGGCGAACAGGCAGGCGAACAATACTCGCCCAGCGCATTGGTTAAGATATTGAAAGAAGCGGCAAGGAAAGCCGGAATAAAGCATCGGGTACACCTGCACATGCTCCGGCACACGTTCGCCACCCACCTGCTGGAACAAGGGACAGACCTAAGAACCATACAGGAACTTATGGGACATACCGATATAAAAACAACGGCAATTTATCTGCACGTATCGAACGCCTATAAAGCAAAAATCCCCAATCCGCTGGATTGTTTGGATGATGATTAGACAATGATTTAATAGTGAATAGGAACTACACCATAAGGTGCGTTTATCGAAAAATTATAAACAATTTGATATTAACATTATGAACTGGTATATCTATTGGTATTTTACAATCAAGTATTTCTTCTGGGGATTGCTTGGATATGGTAGAGCCGGAAATTACATTGGCTTTTTGTTTTTCTATCTCCCATTTATTGCATTGATAATGGCACTGATAGCACCATTGCCTTTTGTTAATGACAACAAGATTCTTATCTATCTCTCTTGTTCTGTTTTATTTATATTCATAAATGAAATCGTATTTTGGGATGAAACAAAAAGATACCGAAGGTGGAACAACCATTACAGGAACAATAACAACAACAGGAAAAGTTGGTTTTTTGTTGCTATCTCTATAATAGGCACTGTAAGTTGGTTTTTCCTCCCGCTTCTACTTAAAGACTATTATACCAATAGATAAAATGAGTTTATAACAAAGCGTGATAACGCTTAACAGCGTTCCTCGCTTAGCCATTAATGGTAATTAAGTATGATAGATTATTTATTTTTCAAATTTTATAGGCTATGGAAATACAGTTCTTATTCCGAAATAGCGGTTTATGCAGCTTTGTTAATTCTCGCTGTATTTCTGAATTGT
>ENA-OQCK01000899-OQCK01000899.1-human-gut-metagenome-genome-assembly--contig:-NODE-899-length-13238-cov-6.644573_pt1 | contig 13238 bp, 13 predicted proteins | sample MGYA00242498_ERZ504578 | MGnify/ENA primary metagenome ERZ504578 (study PRJEB26092, sample SAMD00036229) | human gut metagenome | host: Homo sapiens | study: EMG produced TPA metagenomics assembly of... | reverse complement strand
ATAAGACTACATTTTGTAACTGATTGGATATTAATAGAATATACATCCTTTCAGGACTAGAAGAATTATCCATCATCCTGTGGAACATCCTTTGACAGACAATTGGTTCGTATTGCGAGACTTGACCCGTCCCAATGCTAACGCCCGGCCTATAGGTTGCTAGAGGAAAAGGGCATTGAGATTTTCACTCCTATGCGTTGGCGGTTGGTCGAGAGGAAGGGTAAGCGGATTCGTGAGGAGGTTCCTCTTCTGCACGATTTACTTTTTGCCCATACTACCCGTACCTGTATGGATCCAATCGTAGAAGAGATCAGTACCCTCCAATATCGTTATTTGCGTGGTGGCTACCGTAAGCCGATGACGGTAGGCCATGCGGAGATGAACCGTTTTATCCGTGCTGTCCATTCCGATGATTCCCCACGTTATTTCTTGGTTGAAGAATTAACTCCTGCGATGTACGGTCGCATGATCCGCATCGAGGGTGGCCCATTGGATGGCTACGAGGGTCGTTTACTCTCTATACGGGGGTCCCGTGTGAAACGTTTGATCGTGGAGATCCCCGGTCTGTTGGTCGCCGCTGTAGAGGTCGATCCTGAATATATTCGATTATTATAACATATATTGACATGATACAGATTTACTTCACACGCAATTAACAATTAAAAGAACGTGTGTAAGATGTCAAACAAAGCAAGAGAACGTAAAAGTTACAGCCATGATTTCAAGCTCCGTATGCTGAAGGAGTATTATGAGAGTGGCTCAACCAAGTACAGCCTATGTAAGAAATATTCGGTTGATTACGTGACATTCAGTCGCTGGGAAGGTTATTTTGAGTCAAAAACGCTATCTTTACCGTCCGATCTGACAGAGTTAGAGCATCAGGTATATATGGCACGAAAGAAATCCGAATCATCCAAGGTGACCGGTCCCCAAACGGAGAGTGAGAGGCTCCGGGAGGAGAACTTGCGCCTACGCAAGGCGTTGGCCTACTCAGAGTTGCGCAATGAGGCTCTGCATGAGCTTCTTAAGATCGGGCGGGAACAATATGGCATCGACCTGCTAAAAAAAGCTGGCGCCAAGCGGTAGACAACCTTCGGCTCAGGCATCCCAAGGAATCGATCGGTAGCCTGAGCGGGCTGTTTGGCAAGACAAGAGAAGGTTATATTACTCCGTGAGCAAGGAGAAACGCATGCGCAGGGAGTTGTCAGAGAAAGAGGTACTTGACACCGTGAGGGATATCCGGCATGAGGCTCCGGGCATCGGGGCGTACAAGCTGTACCTGATGCTCAAGGAACTCTATCCGGACGAGATGCGTGGCCGGGATTGGTTCCACGGGCTGATGCATGAGTCACACCTGATGCTGAAGCCCGGGAAGCGCCGTCACACGACAAGCTCCAACCATCCTTACAGGAGGTACAAGAACATGATCAAGGAATTGACCGTCAACAGGATCAACCAATTGTGGGTGGCCGACATCACCTATATCGACACCGATGAGGCGTGGCCTACCTGCATCTCCTGACGGATGCGTTCACGCATGAGATCATAGGCTGGGTCCTTTCCTACAGCTTGGTCGCCTCCAACACTGTGACGGCTCTGGACATGGGTATCTCGCACGTGTCACCCCTGGGGTTCGATGGACTGATCCACCACTCCGACCGCGGCGTTCAATATTGTTGTAATCAATATATTGATCGTCTACAGGCCATTAAAGCCACGATCAGCATGACGGAGGACTACAAGCCTACCGACAACGCGATCGCCGAGCGGGTCAACGGCGTCATCAAGCAGGAATGGCTCTACAGGATGAAACGCCCCCCGGACGTGGTGACCGCAAGGGAGTTGTTGACGGGGATCATAGACTTCTACAACAATAGGAGACCGCATAGGAGCAACAGGGACATGCTCCCACCAGTCAGGCTCCGAGAAGCTCAGACTTGTATGTGATCGCTCAATGGAGGCTTTGCGCCTCCAGCCGCGAGGCTTCCTCCGCAGTGGTTTTTTCATGGTTGTTTTGCATGGAAAAAGAAAAACGGTATTTTTGCCGCTGTGAACCGGTTCAGGAAACAACTTTCAACCCTGTGAAGTTTTTCAGGAGAAGCTTCTCTAAGATGTGAAGTACCTTAGAAAATAACAGTAAAATCTGTGAAGTAAATTTAGGCATAGTCATGGATACTGTAAGTCCTCAATTAAAAAATATACTGCATATGCTTGAGAATATATACTTCATCGAGGAAGTAATATATACTTCGTTGAATTAGTAATATATACTCCTATTCTGGGTAAGACAGACAGAGGTTCGTATGGTAAGTAAGCACTCAATGACGTTTTAGGATGATAAGTAATCGGAAAATATCTTGCGGATGAAGATGAGGCGCATGAGTATGAATCGGGAAGAATCCAAAGAAACTATACTTGTCTGATATGGTACGTGAAACGTTTTTGGAAACAATCTGGGAGTTGAAGGAAAGCGTGCGGGATGCCAATGATATGATAAAGTCTTTGTAATCTGAATTAGATTGCGGCAATCGTCTTTCCGGGCAATATCCGGCATTGATAGCGGATTTGCAGAAAAAGCCGGATGGCGTGAGAGGGAAGCTGCGGACTTGCGTGACCTGAATAATCGTCACAATAAGATAAGTTTTGACCGTAAATCTACGAGCCGTAAATATAAGCCTTGAATTACAGGAAAGACGGACGATACACGATAGACAACATGCTTGTGGAAAGTGCCCATTCACGGTACATCGGAAAAACTCATTGTTTTTTTAGTAGCGAGGAGGTTGTTGAAACTGCTCTGACGTTTTTTACTCTCATTAAAACCTGCAAGAGTGTAGGTCTCAATGCTCGTGACTATATCGCAACAACCATGAAACAACTAATGGATGGGAACAAGAATTATGATGATCCGGTTCCCATGTCACAGGCTGTATAATACATTATAAATCGTTAAATTTAATAATACTCATAGACTTATCTTGCTGATTTTTAGTAAGGTGAACACTATTGAGTGCTTACAGTGCTAGTCTTTCTTTTGTCCAACATGCTTGGTTTTATATCATTTTTATTATAAACCTGTCCTACAGTATGTGTGGGACGCTTAATATTTACGTATGAAAGCTTGTTTTATGGGGTTGGGCTATATTGGCCTGCCCACTGCAATTATTGCCGCTAAACACGGAATTCAGATTATTGGAGTTGATATTAATCCTAAGGTTGTAGAAATGACTAATCAAGGAAAATTGCATATCATTGAACCTGGTATGCAAGAATTTCTTCAAGAGGTTGTTGCCTCCGGTCAGTTGAAGGCTTCTACTACTCCGGAAGTGAGTGATGCATATTTCATGGTTGTGCCTACTCCTTTCAAGGGAAATCATGAACCTGATGTTTCTTATGTGGAGGCTGCTACACGTGCCGTGATTCCTTTATTAAAAGAGGGGGATTTATATGTTATAGAATCTACATCACCAGTGGGAACTACAGATAAGATGGCGGAGCTGATTTTTGAGTTGCGTCCGGAGTTAAGAGATAAAATCTATATAGCTTATTGTCCGGAACGTGTATTACCGGGAAATGTCATTTATGAACTGGTCCATAACGATCGTGTCATTGGTGGGATCAACCCTGAGTCGACGGAAAAAGCGATCGGGTTTTATAGCCGGTTCGTTAAAGGAACCCTGCACAAGACAAATGCTAAAACGGCGGAGATGTGTAAGCTAACTGAGAATTCTTCTCGTGATGTGCAGATAGCCTTTGCTAATGAGCTTTCTCTGATTTGTGATAAGGCGGGAATCAATGTCTGGGAGTTGATAAGTTTGGCGAACAAACATCCTCGTGTGAATATCCTTCGACCAGGATGCGGTGTGGGAGGCCATTGTATTGCAGTAGATCCTTATTTCATCACGGCAGAATTCCCTATGGAATCCAAGATAATATCCACTGCGCGAGAAATTAATAATTATAAAGCATTCTGGTGTGCTGAAAAAGTACAAAATGCCATGCTTAAATTTGAGTTGGAACATCATCGCAAACCCTCTGTTGCCATGATGGGATTGGCTTTCAAACCTGATATTGATGATTTGCGTGAAGCGCCTGCTAAATATATCACAACGAAAGTGATGCAAAGTTGTAACAATGCTAACATATTGGTTGTAGAACCTAATGTGCAAACACATAATGTATTTAAACTTACAGATTATAAAGAGGCTTATGAGAAAGCGGACATAGTTGTTTTTCTGGTTGCCCACTCGGTATTTAAAACTTTGTCTTATAATGACCGGAAGGTAATTCTTGACTTTTGTGGAATCTATAAAAATAATTAATCGTTGTAGCATGAAGAAAGTTCTGTTGGTTTTCGGGACCCGTCCCGAAGCCATAAAAATGGCTCCTTTAGTAAAGGAATTTCAGAAACATCCCCAAGAGTTCAAAACAATCGTATGTGTCACTGGGCAGCATCGTGAGATGCTTGATCAGGTATTGCGTATATTTGAAATCACTCCGGATTATGATTTGAACATAATGAAACAGGGGCAGGATTTATACGACGTGACAGCCCGTGTTTTGACGGGTATGCGTGATGTGTTGAAGGATGCGCAACCGGATGTTGTTTTGGTTCATGGTGATACAACTACATCAACCGCTTCGGCTTTGGCCGCTTTCTATCAACAGATTCCTGTAGGCCATGTAGAAGCAGGGCTTCGTACTCATGATATTTATAGTCCTTGGCCTGAAGAGATGAATAGGTTGATAACTGGTCGTATTGCCACTTACCATTTTTCTCCAACGCCGTTAAGCAAGCAGAATCTGTTGAATGAAGGGGTAAAAGAAACTTCTATTATCGTAACCGGCAATACGGTGATAGATGCGCTCTACATGGTTGTAGATAAGATAAAGAAAGATAAGAAACTTGATGAAGAGTTGGAAGGGATTTTGCGTACTTCTGGTTATGATATCAATCGTTTGCAAGGTGGAAAGAAATTGGTTTTGATAACAGGACATCGGCGTGAGAATTTCGGTGACGGATTTATTTCTATGTGTAAAGCTATTCAGACTCTTACAAAGCGATATCCGGATGTTGACTTTGTCTATCCGATGCACTTAAACCCTAATGTACGTAAACCTATTTATGAAGTGTTTGGTGAAGGTTTGTCCAATTTGGGGAATATGTTTTTCATTGAGCCTTTGGAATATCTTTCTTTTGTTTACCTAATGGAAAAATCGACTATTGTTTTGACTGATAGTGGTGGCATTCAAGAAGAGGCTCCCGGACTTGGTAAGCCTGTACTTGTGATGCGTGATACAACAGAACGTCCGGAAGCATTAGAAGCTGGTACGGTGAAATTGGTAGGAACAGATTATGATAAGATTGTAAATGAAGTTTCTATTTTGTTGGATGATAAAGTGCGTTATAAGGAAATGAGTAAGGCGGTGAATCCTTATGGGGATGGAGAGGCTTGTGGAAGAATAGTTCTATTTATGCGGTAGATAAATTATGTTTGAGAGTCGTATTATTGATTTGCCTAAATTCTTGGATAAGCTGATCGATTTGTCTCGGTAATCTGAATTAGATTTTGATCGTTCGTTTCTGTGAGATGAACGGCGTAGTGTATGGTCTGTCTCATTCGTGAGCTGATGCGGGGAAATGAAGACTATGAAAGCCTCCTTCATTTAGGCTATAAAAAGAAAAATCAATCTTAAATGAGTTATTTCAATCTGCTATCTTGTTGAAAACAAAGGTAGTGGAAGTGATAGAGTACTTACTATTTACATGAGATATGTCCGTAAAAGACAAAGTTATACGTGGTGTGGCATGGAGTGCCGTTGAGAAGTTTGCTCGTCAAGGTTTGGTTACTCTTTTTAGTATTTTGATTGCAAGGCAACTTTCGCCATCAGATTATGGTTTGGTAGCGATGTTAAACATTTTTTTGGCAGTGGCTCAACTATTTGTTGATTCAGGTTTTGTAGAGGCTCTTATCCGGAAACAGAATCGTACGGAGACAGATTTTTCTACTACATTCTGGTTTAATGTTGGAATCGCATTCTTAATTTATGCGATATTATATGTTGTTTCTCCGTTAGTCGCTCATTTTTATAATGAACCTAGGCTTGAAAAGATTTTAATTTGGGTGTCGTTGGTATTTGTTATTAACTCATTTAGAGTTGTTCAGCAAGCAAAGTTGCATATAGTGCTAGATTTTCGTCGTCAAGCCTGGATATCACTCATCTCTGTTTTTATTAGTGGAGCAGTCGGGCTTTGGATGGCTGGAAACGGTTATGGTGTTTGGACGTTAGTTTGGCAGATGTTGTTAAATAATTTCCTAAATGTTATCTTGTTATGGATATCGTCAGGTTGGATGCCTTCTTTGGTGTTTTCTTACGATTCCTTTAGGTCTTTATTTAGTTTTGGTTCAAAGTTGCTGATAACTCGCACTTTACATACATTGTACACGAATGGAAGTTATTTGTTGGTAGGGAAATTCTATTCACCAGTTTTAACAGGATTATATAGTCAGTCTGTCCAGATGACCAGTTTTCTACCTCTTTCTGTTAATGATGTAGTAGCTCGTGTGGCTTATCCAATAGAATGTGAATTACAATATGATGATGATGCCTTGCAACGAACTTTTTACCGTTTCCTTCGGCTTAATGCTTTTATTGTATTTCCTCTGATGATAGGGCTTGCAGTATTGGCAGAGCCGGTGGTACGCTTGCTATTGACGGATAAATGGCTGGATGCGGTACCCTGATGCAAATACTTTGCTTTGGGTGGATGTGGCAACCTCTTTCCGTTGCGACTTGGCAAGTCTTGAATGCTAAAAATAGGAGCGACTATTATCTGAGATCGGAAATTATCAAGAAAATAATCGCTTTCGCTATTTTGTTTTTCTCAATGTTCTTAGGAATAACAATGATTTGTGTAGGCTGGGTTGTATATTGTGTAATTGATTTATATATCATAACATTATATACAAAACGATTAATTCCTTGTATTTCTTATAAAGGAGAGATGCGTGTATTATTACCCATTTTGTTAAGAGCGTTATTAATGGGGGGCATTGTTTATTCGTTAAAGTATCTGATAAGCTCAGATTTTTTGCAGATTGTTTTAGGAATATTATTGGGATTCATTGTGTATATCGGTATATCTTTGTTGACAAAATCCGAGGAGATTTGTTGGATAATTGGAATGGTGAAGGGCAAAGTGTTCCATTGTAAGTGAGAGTTCGTTATTGATAAATTGGCAGAAATATTATTCTTGTATGTTATTCGTTGCTCTTTCTTGTATGTCAGTTCTATTATTTGCAGTTAGAAAAACTGATAAATCATTGATAAATCCAGCTTTTATAACACTTGCTTTGTGGATTTTATTTCTGATTGCTTATTCAGTGATAGATCTTGGATTGTATGGCTTAAGCGATAATTTCTATTGGATTTTATTACTGTGGAATGGGATGTTTTCTTTAGGATATTTTGTGGTTTATGCTATTCCAGTGAATAGATTTTATCATTTACATAGAGAACCTATACATTTTCTATATAGCAAATGGGTTCCTGTTTTTTTTTCGATATTCTTAGTTATTAGCTTGTTTTTTCGATTGAAAGAAGCTCTAAGTTTTGATCCTCATAATTTGTTTTCTGCAGTTCGTATAATTAGTCTAGCAAGATCAGAGGGCGAGATTGAATCAGTACCTATGTGGAGACTACTTTGTAATAGAATAGCTTCCATCTCTTATTTGATATGGTTTTTTTATCAATGGAACAATATAAAGGTTCGCAATATATATATATTTAAATTATTGGCGATTATTTCTTTGTTATTTACAGTGAATAAGTTCTATTTGACAAAATTTCTAGTAGGTGTTGTTGTTATTATGGGATACAAGAAAAAATTGAAAATATCTTCTATTATTGGATTTATAATTGTTGTATTTGCTGTTTTTATCATTATACAAATTATGCGGAAATCTGATAGTAGTGAATTTGATTTTATACGTTTTATATGTTCTTATATATTTGCACCTCTTACAGCCTTTGATAGTTATATATTGCAATCAAATTCCTTAAAATCATTGAGTTCTACTGATTTTGGGGGACATACGTTTGCGGCGTTGTTTGATACAAATATACCCCCTAATCCAGAATACTTTGAAAATGGTAATTTCGTTTATGTACCTACTCCTACTAATGTTTTTACTGTATTGAGTGCTTATTTTATAGATTGGCAATGGGCAGGTATTTTATGGGCAGGATTATTTTTTGGGGTGTTTTTTAGTTATATTTATCAAAGATCAAAGGTTCAAGATGCGTATAAACTTTTATATGCATCATTAGCTTATGTGTTGGTATTACAATTTTTCTTTGATTTTTTAATCACTAGACAAATATGGAGTAATATAAAAGTAATTATTATATTGTTTTTTGTGTTTTATCCTCCTATTATTTATGATAAACAATAAAATATACTCTTTTGATATATTCGATACCTGCCTAGTTCGTAAATGTGGATCTCCGGATCATTTATTTCGTATATGGGCGGATCGTGCGTTGGGTAAGGTCGCTCTGTCTTATCGGAAAGAGCTGATTAATTCTCGTTTGAGGGCGGTGAAAGCAGCGATGAAAAAGTCTGGAAAAGAAGATGTTACCTTGGATGAAATTTATCGCCATCTTCCTTTAGACTCATTTCAAAACCTGACGATACCGGAACTTAAGCGATTGGAGCTTGAGGTGGAGCGTGAGAATTTATCACCGGTACGGCAAGTGTTGGATTTGATCCGAGAATATCGGAAAAAAAGTAAACGAATATTGTTTATATCGGATATGTATTTACCTTCCGATTTCTTGAAATCTTTGTTACAACGGTTTGGTTTTTGGGAAGAGGGGGATCGTATATATGTGTCCGGAGAGATCGGTTTGACCAAATATTCTGGAAATTTATTCCGGTATGTCCAAAAAAGGAGAATATCATGAGATGTTCGTGGGTACATATGGGAGATAACCTCTATAGCGATTATTATGTGCCTAAATTCATGTTCATATGCTCCAAAAGAATTTGTCATCCTTATACATCTTACGAGAATCTTTGGCGGAATGAAGCGAGATTGTCTAATGAGAAATTTTTACCTTCTTATTTGGCGGGATTGGTACGGGCTTATCGTCTGTCGCTTCCTCATTCGGATCGTCTGAATTTTTTTGTGAACGTGTTGCTGGTCCCTTATTTCTTATTTGTGTATAAGGTTTTGCATGACGCTAGCGATATGGGGGTGGATCACTTGTTCTTTCAGGCTCGGGATAGTTTTGTTTGGTATCGGATGGCTCTGAGATTGCAACCCTTGTTTCCGGAGATGCGTTTTCACTATCTCTATATATCGAGGAAAGTGGTGTTTGTCTCTTGTTTATATGATTTATCAGACTATGAGTTCGATTTGCTTTTTCCTGATATGGTTGGATATACCCCTCGCCAGTTACTTTCCTCATTGACGTTGGAGGAAAGTGAATTTGTACATGAATTTGATGTAGATGAGCTGGATGAACCTTTAAATTTGGAGACGCTAACTCATTTTTATGATCGGATAAGATTATCTTCTTTAGCCAAGGTTCTGCTGGATAAGTCGAAAGAAGCTAGGCGCTTGTTGTTGTCTTATTTACGACAAGAGGGATTCTTAAACAGTCAAAATCCGGGTATGGTGGATATCGGCTGGAGGGGGAATATGAACCGTGTGATTAATTACATCTTGTGTCGTGAGGAAAATTCGCTTTCTTATTTGTCTTTTTTCTTGGGTGTGAGAGATAATCGTCATACGATCTCAAGTATGGGAGAGTATGAGGCAGGATATTATTTTGAGGATTATATACGGAAACCGGAATACACTTATAATTTAAGTGCGTTGTTGTATGTGTTGGAGAATTATTTCTCAGCCTCTGATGATTCTACGTTGTTAAGGTATCGTGAGGAGAAAGGAATAATATATCCAGTATTTTCACCAGATGCAATATCCGATTCTGTTAAGGGAAAAAATCAATATATTTTAAGTTTAATAGATGGCTTCTTGGATTTGGTAATGAAAACTGATGTGCTGCGATATGATCTATCTTCCCTTTTTGAGGATATAGGAGTGGCTACTTTACTTCGTTTTGCTTCATGTCCGTCAAAATTAGAACTAAATATTTTGAGAGAGCTTACTTTTAATGATATTTATGTAGGAGACAGGAAGGTTGTCATTAAGTTGTACCCATGGACTATTTGTGATTATGTGTTCAAAAAATTGAGAAATAGGAAAAATGATAAATATATATTCACATGGTTTGATGCCTCGATTATCTATACTTATGGTTTTTTGTCAAAACCATTGTTGAAATTGAAAAGAAATATATTATCAGATTCGTTAATTCATTTATTGATTAAAAAGTTGGTAAAATCACGGAAATGAAAGAACTTATTTAAACTTTTGTGGAGTGGTTCGATGAGGCTGACGTAAGCGTGTTTACTTCAAAGACGAAGTTCAGAGAGTTAGAGGAGTAATCTTTGTTGACGGCGTTGTCCGTTATTGCCATGGAAAGATAAGGTGTATGAAATGTGTAATTTTAGGATTATAAATATGAAGAAGTTAATTCTATTTTTTTATTTAAACTTGATTTGTAAATTCCCTTGTTTAGAAATATTAGTACGTCATATATATTGGTATAACTATTCTTTATTTAAGAAATTTAAACCAGCATATAAATCTGTTTGTAAGAATGATGAGTTGAATTTTGATTTAATATTGAATATTCTGAAAAGCTATTCTTTGGAAGGAAAAATAGTGATAGTCCATTCTTCTTATGATGCGTTAAAAAATACAGGTCTATCTCCTGAATGTATTGTTGATAAGTTAATCGAATTAGTAGGTAAAAATGGAACTCTAGTTATGCCCGCTATTAGAAGATATAAGGAAGTGAAAGAATATAAGTATAACTTATCTCTTGATGAGAATCTTTTATCTGGAATCGAGTGTGTTTATAGACCTCGAAAAACTATGATAACTACAGGCCTTTTGCCATATACATTGTTACAGAAAAAAGGGAGTTCTGTAAGTTTGTTTCCTCTTTCTCCCGCAGTGGCATATGGTAAAGATGCAGAAGCAATGATGAAACATAATTTAGATGGATTTTGTCCCTCACCTCATGGGCCTAATTCTGCATGGAAATATTGTGTTGATAATAATGCGGTTGTTATAGGTTTAGGAGTTGATTTAAGTCATTTCTTAACGGTAATGCATACTCATGATGAATGTTCATTAGATTGGCCTATAAAAAAATGGTTTCGATATAGAAAGTTTTTCATAGATGATTCTAGTACTAAGAGACATATTATAGTACGAGAGCGTATACCAAGATGGGGGCAATTGTTTAGTGCAGATGGTCGTTTTAAAAATGATTTATTAAGCAATAATATATTGCATGTAGATAACTTGTCTGATTTTGAGATAAGCATTGTAAAATCGAAAGAATTGATAGATTTTATGGATAAGCATAAAGACAAAACTTATCCTTATTATATACCTAAAATTTTTTATAAATAGTAGTTTGATATGGAAATAAAAGAATTTATTCAAAATTTTGCGGAACAGTTCGACGATACTGACGCAAGTGTGTTTACTTCAGAAACGAAGTTCAAGGAGTTAGAAGAGTGGTCTTCGTTGACGGCGTTGTCCGTGATTGCCATGATAGATGAGGAGTATGATATTGCTATCAAAGGTGATGACATGCGTGCCGCAAATACAGTCGGTGATCTGTTTAATATCGTTAGCAGTAAATTGTAATGGCTTTTTTTGCTATTAAGAACGTGGAAATAAGGGGGGTCTCTGCTTGTGTCCCCCCCCTTGTGGATGAGAACGCTTCTTCTTATTTGATGCCTCCGGATGAGATGCAAAAAGTGATCGCTTCAATAGGTGTTGAACGGAAGCGTATTGCAGAGAGAGATGTTTGTACGTCCGATCTTTGTTGTAAAGCTGCGGAGGTATTGTTAGAGCGTTTGTGCTGGAAAAAAGAGGAGGTGGATGCGTTGGTTTTCGTATCTCAGACGGCTGATTTTATCCTGCCGGCTACTTCCTGTATATTACAATCTCGTTTAGGCTTATCGATGGAATGCTATACGTTGGATATCTCTTTGGGATGTTCTGGATGGGTGTATGGGTTGAGTGCGATATCGGGTTTGATATCTTCCGGTGGAATCCGAAAGGCTTTATTATTAGTAGGAGATACAACATCGAAAACAACCTCGGAGGAGGATAAAAGTTCTTGGCCTCTATTTGGAGATGCGGGAACGGCTACTGCGTTGGAGTATAAGGAAGGTGCTTTAGGTTTTACATTTCACATGGCTACGGATGGCTCTGGTTGGGATGCGATTGTTATTCCGGATGGTGGTTATAGAAATTCATTTTCGGATAAGACTCTTGTCATGGAGGAACATGATCCAGGTGTTGTTCAAAATCGCTTACATTGTCGGCTGGATGGAATGAGTGTTTTCTCGTTTGCTATCACAAAGGCTCCGAAAAGTATTAAGACCTTGTTGACCAGGCTTGACAAGAAATGTTCTGATGTAGATTATTTTGTTTTTCACCAAGCCAATTTTTTTTGAATGAGACTATCCGAAAGAAATTAAAGCTTACGAAAGAACAAGTCCCTTATTCTTTGAAGGATTTTGGGAATACGAGTTGTGCGTCTATTCCATTAACTATGGTTGCGGATTTAAGGAAGGATCTGTCGACCCGTCCCTTGAATTTGGTAGGTTGTGGTTTTGGTGTTGGTTTGTCATGGGGAAGTGTCTATTTTGAGACTGAATGTATTGTTTGTCCAGAGTTAATAATTTATTCTTGAGGTATGTATAATCCGTTTTCATTAGCAGGGAAAAAAATATTTGTAACGGGAGCCTCTTCCGGCATAGGAAGGGCTACAGCCATAGAATGCTCAAAAATGGGAGCAAGTTTAATCATCAACGGACGTGATGAAGAACGTCTAAAAGACACGTTGTCTCGATTGGACATGGGGGTACATTCCATGTTTGTGGGTGATTTGACAGTAGAGGATATGTTAAAACGTTTGTTGGACGAATTACCCGTATTGGATGGTGTCTTCTTTTGTGCTGGCGTGACAGATACGACCTTGGTTAAGTTTATAGATAAAGCAAAAATAGATCGAGTTTTTAATATAAATCTGTTGTCTCCAATATTGTGACAAAAGTTTACTAAAAGAAAAATACG
>ENA-OQCK01000898-OQCK01000898.1-human-gut-metagenome-genome-assembly--contig:-NODE-898-length-13252-cov-3.063314_pt1 | contig 13252 bp, 15 predicted proteins | sample MGYA00242498_ERZ504578 | MGnify/ENA primary metagenome ERZ504578 (study PRJEB26092, sample SAMD00036229) | human gut metagenome | host: Homo sapiens | study: EMG produced TPA metagenomics assembly of... | reverse complement strand
TACTTCCAGAATTTCTTCTGCGTATGTGATTTGGGTCAATCCCACTTTTCTGCTACCTGCGGACCTACTTGCGCCGTATCCCCGTCGATAGCCTGACGACCACCAATAATAATGTCACAGTTACCTATTTTGCGGATAGCAGTAGCCAGCGCGTAAGAAGTAGCCAGTGTATCTGCACCGGCGAAAGCACGGTCGGTCAGCAAGTAACCGTTATCTGCACCACGGAAAAGTCCTTCACGAATAATGTCGGCAGCACGACCCGGTCCCATTGTCAGAATGGTAACGGTAGAGCCTGGATGGGCATCTTTCAGTCGAAGAGCTTGCTCGAGAGCATTCAAGTCTTCGGGATTGAAGATAGCGGGGAGTGCCGCACGGTTAATGGTTCCGTCGGCTTTCATGGCATCTTTCCCAACATTGCGTGTGTCGGGAACTTGTTTTGCCAATACAACAATTTTCAAACTCATGTTATTAATTTTAGTATTAGTATTTCTACAAGTAGGTAGTAGCCAGTAGTCAAGTAGTAATCTCTTGCTATTCAAACTATCCGGTTAACTATCAGCGTGCAAATTTACGCAAACACTTGGTTCTGACAAGAAATCCGAGTAAAAAATGCACAGGTTTAAGGATTTTGAGCAAAAGAAGAAGGATTTTTATAGATTTGGTTGGGGGGTGAAAGTATATTTATTGAATTTGTTCTTGCTCGATATTACTACTGCTTTTCTGGCAAGTTGCTTATTTGCAGAGTGGTTAAGCAGGACTTTATAGGAAAGGAAACCGGTATAGTACTGTCGGAATGCCGGTATAGTACTGTTAGAGTGCCTTCATCTTTAGTTTGTCACGGCCGTGGTAACTTCTCGTCACGGTCGTGACGAGAAGTTACCACAACTGTGGCGAATTCTTTCCACAGCCGTGGCGAGGTAACTATATCGGTATCCCGACAGAACAATACTTATTGGTTAACAGAAGTATAGCGGTTGTATAACGTATGTTTAAAGGGGGCTTGTCACGGAAGGTAAGTAAAGCCGGACGGACAGTAACTATGAGGGAGTAATAAAATCATAGGCTGACAATAAAATGTATAAGATAATATTGCCAGCCTATTGTCAGGGCTTATCGTCAGTGTCTAATGGAAATCAATATGCTAAGAATAGAAATGATGGTCTGACAATAAGAACTGCTAAATTTGTATGTAAGTATAAAATTCTTTTTTTTATGTTATTGTATACCGATCTCGGCCAATCCTAATGGTTCTCCGTCATGTATCATCCTCGTTGCTTTCAGCTGGACATAGCGGGCTTTGAGTGGGGTGAAGTAGACAGATTGCAGGATCGGGTTATTCTTTATATTAGAAAATTCGTCTTTTGCTACCACTTGATTGACAGCATTGCTATCCATACCGACAGATATTTCGTATGCGGCGATTACACCTTTATTATATTCGCTTTGGTCGGGAAGATAATGGAATGAAGTAATCGTACGTTCTTCTCCCAAGTCGATTAACAGTGTGTTCCATTGACGAAACAGGCCGTTTGGTCATTCTTGTCCATGCATTTTTGTGCTTCTTCTGTGTCTACTCCGCTGAGAGTGAACGGGAAACTCTTCAGTTCTTCCGCTTTTGCAGAGTATGTATCGGAAGTTGCTCCTGCGTAGAATGCTTCGATGTTATTGATGCAGAGACATGCACGTGAATCCGTGAAACGGACACGGAGCTTATCGGTCGTGATCGTTTCGAAACGGAGGAGACGTTTGTAACCAACGGTTGTTGTCTCTTCATTGAGCTTCACGGGAAGCCATTCACCTTCCTGGTTATATTCTACTACGAATGATTTCACACGTTGTCCCAGAGGGATATATTCCTGTAACATCATTCTATTGATCTTCTCCGGTTGAGGCAAGTCAAATTCAATAGTGGCGGAAGTTACATCATCGTTGGTAGCCCAATAAGTATCATAGTCGTTGTCTGTGACAGCTTTAGCGGAGAATGCTTTTCCCCGTTCGTCCGATGCTTTGGGGGAAAGGCCGGCCAGCAGATTCTTTTCTAATTGTTTCTGTATGTTCTTATGGAAGTTAACGGCGTTGGCGGAGTCTGTCGGATGAATGAGTCCGTCACGGTCTACGGGGAAGTTCAGCAATAACGTTGCGTTATGTCCTACGCTACGGTAATACAAGTCGGTCAGTTCGTCCACTGTTTTCACACGGCCGTCTTCTTCCGGATGATAGAACCAACCCGGACGGATAGAAACGTCACATTCGGCTGCCACCCATTGATTACCGTCAGCATGGCCGTATTGCAGTTCGCGATAGTTGGGATAACCGGGATAAACTTCTCCGGCACGGAGGAAAGACCAGTTGGTGGCTCCGGCAAATCCTTTCTCGTTTCCGACCCAACGGCAACCGGTCCCCATCGGAGAAAATAACTGCTTGCGGTTGCAGTTCGTCAATCATTTTATAGGCTCGCGGATAGTTGTAATATGTTTTGCGGTCGATAGTACGTGAATCTTTCGCTCCGCCATACCAGCCATCGCCTCCGTTGCGCCGTCGAACCAGATTTCAAAGACATCACCGTAGTTGGTCAGTAGTTCATGGAGTTGTTTATAGAAATAATCTACATATTCGGGAGTTCCGTAATTAGCTTGGTGTCTGTCCCAGGGGGATAGGTAAACGGCGAATTTGATACCATATTTTTTGCAGGCGTCCGATAACTCGCGCACAATGTCTCCTTGTCCATTCTTATAGGGAGTGTTGCGGATACAATACTCTGTCAGTTGGGTAGGCCACAGGCAGAAACCGTCGTGATGTTTGGCAGTGAGGATTACTCCTTTCATGCCCGATTCTACAAAGGTCTTTACCCATTGCTCACAGTCGAGCTTCGCAGGTTGAATGTTTTAGGATCGGAGTCTCCGTATCCCCATTCACGGTCGTTAAAAGTGTTAAGTCCGAAATGTACAAAAGCGTAGGTTTCCATTTTCTGCCATTCCACTTGTTTGGCTTCGGGAACGGGTAAGATTGCTTCCGGAGCTTTTACCGGATTGCAGGCACTCAATAAAAGAGAAGTAATTCCTGCGCAAAGAATCAAGGGGTGTTTTTTCATGGGGGTAATTATTAGTGATTTATTAATAAATATGTCTTGCTATAAACTAAGTCCGAAAACGAAATAGACTTGTTCTTCGTAGGGATTGGCTATCAGTTTTCCGAAAATAGGAAGGGAGAAGCCGGAAGTGATCTTTAACTCTTTGGTTGCGGATAATCCGATGTTGACAACATTGAACTTGTTAGAGTAGAAACTTCCCACGGTGTGAAGCCGGCTTCAATACTCATATCGACATCTTTCACACTAAAGGGATAGCTTAGCTCGCAATAACTGGACCAGGCGCGTTTATCGTTTTCCCGGTAATCATTGCCGGCAAACGTTGTATACCAGCTGACGGAAAGCGGGAACTTTTCACTAAATATATATCCGGCTCCGACTTCGAAAGTATGTCCGGTGGAGTGTGAACTGTAATTGAAATATTTGAAAGGTTCTTCTTCTGTCTGGGTAAAATAGTTGTTAGCATAAAGGGTTAGATTCTTGTATTCATATTCTAGCGACAAGTCAATCTCATTGTTTTTGTTGCGAAACTCTGTTGAACCCCAGGCATAAACTGTCAGTCCCTTCCAATTAAGACCTAGTGTTGGCTGGATACAGGCATTGCCCGAGTCTATTCCCCGCCAAATGTAACTACTGACAAAATCGGCATTTACAAAAACTTCTTGTGCTTGTGCAAAGGCTGTACAACATAAGATTGCAATAAGTACGATTTGCTTTTTCATTTTATCGAGTTGTTCTTCCTGATTTACGGGTGACAAATATACGGAATATATGGCTGATTAGTAACAAATGAAACAAAAAAAACGGCTGCATTGAGCAGCCGTTCCTTTATTAATGTGTAAATAATAAGAGTTATTTAGAATGTGACGTCCATTTTCAGCACAAAAGTACGGGGAGCAGCTACTGCCATTGGGCGGTAACTGTATTCTTTATTAAACAAGTTGTTTACCATAAACTGGAAAGCAACTTCTTTCGTTGCTTTTACACCGAAACGGAAGTCAACGGTTGCATAATCTGTGTTATGCTTCTTCCAGTAGGTAGCGAGTGTTTCTCCTTTTGAATAACCGAAAAGGATACCGCGTACATAATCCATTAAGTCGTTTTGTGTTTTAGAACGCTCGTCCAGCATCAGATAATCCACTGCAAGGATTTTGCTTTTCCATGCCACATTGGCACCCACATTGATGCGTTTCCACTGGAAGTCTACCGTTGTTTTGAAACTATGTTTCGGACGATATTTCAGATACTTACCCGTATTTGATTTCTCTTTCATCTGAAGCGGGTCGGTATACAGTCCTTCTACAGCATTGCGTTCCTGGTAATCCGCGTCACGCGGTTCGGTATATACATATCCCAGATTATAGAATAATTTTGTGTTCTTGTTGAAGTTATATACACCGTTTGTTGAAATCTCCACTCCATAGATCTGTGCTTTCGATACATTATGGAATTGTGCTCCGATACCGAAGCCCTTGCCGTCTGTCAACATCTGAAATACATCGCCAATACTATTTATCATCGTATTGTTTGCATTATTGAATAGGCCGAACTGGAATTCTACCATATCTTTATATTGAGTATAGAATCCGGCAATATCGACAAATCCCTGGAAGTTACCGATCTTGTATCCTTGCTTGAAACCTAATTCTGCATTAAATCCTTTCTCAGGTTTAATGTTCGGATTCGGATAAACACCGACTCCGCCAATGTCTTTACGGAGATATTTCTCATTGATAGACGGGTTGCGGTAACCTTGTCCGAAGCTGGCGCGGATAAAACTGTAATCGGCTAATTGATAATTCAATCCGGCACGGAAAACGGGGCGGAACGGAATTTTTGTTCCGAATACCTTTGTTTCTGCTTCGCGGCGGTGGTTGTTTACGCGGTAGTATTCGGCACGTACGCCTGCGGATACACTCAAACGATCCCAAAAACGTTGGTCATATTGGAAGAAGAGCTGCATTATCACTTTTGTACACTTCATCCATTACAGCAGAGTCATAACGGATGTGTTCGAAAGTCATTCCCATAGTGATCTGTGCGCCACCGTTCCATTTCTTGTTGAACTGATAGTCGAGATAATAGTCAAAGTTCTTGTCTGTTTGAGTTTTCGGGTTGAGTCGAGACGGATTGATAACATTAGACAGCCACGGTACGAGATCGCTTGGCAATTGTCCGTTCTGTATTCCGCTAAGATCAGGCAGCCCGTTATCCATAACCCATGAGATAAGGTCGCAATAATCGGCAGTTGTTGCATTGGGAAAGATGTTTCCCAGTGAAGTGAATGCACCGTTCATGCATCATCCAGATTGCCGTTGATAATTCCCGAACCGATACCGACCAATGCGGGGTATAGTGAGCTGTAATCGCCGTTTACGATATTTTTAATCGTATTCGCATCGGTTCCCATGTTTCCCAGAATATCTGTGATAGATGAACCTTCGGTTGGGCGGACGATATTATCTGCGCTATAATAAAAACGTCCTTTGATTTTATGTGAAGTTCCGTTTTCCGGGTTTACATAATTGATAAACGGGTCGATATGGAAGTTGTTTTCTTCGCGTCCCATATTGGTGAAAGGAGAAGGCTTGTATACTTCGGTCGGTGAACGCCAGATAAAGAAGTCCCCGTATTGATTGGAAAGGAAGTCTACATTAAAACCATAATTCAGAATTTTCAGTCCCATATCCGGTTGGTGATAGGTCAAACTGCCACCCATGCGGAAACGTTTGTTATATCCTTGCTGACGGTATCCTTCATCGGTGAAAAGATTGATCCCTCCACTAATGTCGAAATTACCGATACGACGGGAGTGGGAGAGGTCGAAACCTTCGTAAATCGGATTCCGTACTCCACTTAGGAGACTGCCACGCAGAATAGGTTTTACTGCATATTTATCATCTTTCCAGAAATTCTTATCGCTCCATTGGTATTCATCATTCTCTGCATCACCGTAGATGCCTACGTATGTGCTGAACCGTGTCTTGGGCGTTAAACCCGGGCGTGCGGTACGAATATTGATAATACCATTCAATGCTGAGGAACCGTATAGCACAGAAGAAGCTCCTTTGATAACTTCCACCTGTTCTACATTTTCCAAAGGTACGGTGTTCCAGTTGATTTCTCCTGTTTTCGGGTTCAGTGTACTCATTCCGTCTACCAGAATCTGGCTACGTGCACCTACACCGTAAGTCCACCCGCTGCCACCACGCATGGAAGGCTGCTTGTCTACAATGTCAACCCCCGGCAGGGTACGGAGGGTAGATGAAATATCTGTCGGTGCCTGGCGGGCAATGTCACCGGATTTCACCACATCCATAGAAACTGTTACATCACTTAGCTTCTGTTCGAAGCGTCCAGCACTCACTACCACTTCTTCCAGCAGTTTAGTGCTCTCTTTCATATAGACGTCTTTGGTGACTACTTCGCGTTTATTGATAACGATAGGCATCAGTACATCATCATAGCCTACATAACTGAATACGAGGTCGACTCCACCTTCGGGAAGTTTGATTTCATATTCTCCGTTAATATTGGATACTACTCCCTGATTGCCGTGGAGCTTGTAGGTAACAGCTGCTCCGACCAACGGTTCGTTGGTCTTGGCGTCGTATATATGTCCTTTCAGTGTTTGGGCAAAGCTTGTCCCAAAACAAGTAAGGCAGATTAATAAAGTTAGTATATATATTTTCTTCATTGTTTCTTACGTTTTATTTATTCGGAACAAGTTCTAAACCAAACTCTATTCTCTCAGGAGATAGAAAAGCTTCTGAAATACCATTTAAGAATGCTGAAATTATAAATCCCAGCCCTTGCATATCCTCCGGAAGCATACTAACTATTAGCGGACTAAGATCTGGTAGTAATTTAGCTATGGGAGTAAATCCTTCTTTATCTAAGTAAATATAAGTATGTCCTTCTTTTGAAGTAACCTGCATCGGGATTCCGGTAGTTAACCAATTGAAAATAGCGTTGAAGGAAGTGTCGTTGACATTGACCAAGAATCCAAGTGTTTCATTGTTTAAACTTTGATTAAGTGTGGTTAGCAATTCTTTCACTTTCATGGCATCCATTTGAGATACAGCATCAATGATAGCATTGATTATGTTCACATCCATATATGTATCGCTGCTGCTGGCTATTGAGGAAATGATATTAGCTAAGTTTAATTTTAATATTAACTTACCGTCTTTTTGAAACCAAGTAGCAAACCCTTTTGGAGAAGGGATATACTTACGGTCAGCAATGTTGGGAGTAATCATCTCCTGTGTTAATGGAGTTTCTAGAAATCCAAAAATAACGTCTATATCTACTCCTGACAACGGATCATTTGAATAGGAAGCCGTTACATTTCCGTCTGCTCCTAAAGTGATGTCTTGCAGAACTTGTGGCAAAATGTAACTTACTATATTTTGGATTCCATTACCCCATGTTTGGGTTGTAGCTCCGCTTTCTGTAGCTTCTACATCTGCATGGAAATAGCATGACGCATTTAATACTTGGCCATCAACCTCCTGCCATGTATATTCATTTCCCCAAGTGTCACCAACTAATATTTTTTTTACGCCGTTAACGACTTCGGGTAACTTATAAGTATTTGCCCACAAATCGGCATTACCCATTTGGATATTGGATATGTTTAAGGTGAGTTTTCCTTTTGTTACACGTCCTTCGTATCTAAAAGTAGTCAATGTTTCATTTCCCATACCATTACCGGAAAAAGAGTATCCTTCTGTATCTCCGGAAAGGGGAATGGATGTAATCTTTATTGCCTTTCTCCCGGAAGAATATCGTAGAGAGTAATGATAGCAGTTTCTCCTGTAACAGTACTGAAATCAACAGATTTCCCGTTCATTGCATCACCGTTGTATGTAAGAACTAAATTGGGATTAGGATTCGAAATCTTGTTTGAATAATTGGCTGTCACGTCTACTGGAGCCGGTCCATAGTGGTCTTCGTCACAAGATGTTAAGAATGCGGATATTACGGTAAGGAAGCTTATGAATAAGATAGATAATTTTTTCATCGTTTTTTATTTTAAAATGATTTATTTTTGGATAGTAAGTCTACGCCGATTTCCATTTTGTCGAATAATGCTACAACCTCATCTAAGTTTGTTTTTAATAAAATATCAATGATATTGATAAATGGAGTTAGTGTCTCTTTTTTTAAATAGATATAAGTATGATCTTTTGTAGCCTGACTAATACCCATTGGAATACCATTTCTCATCCATGAAAGTAAAGTTACAAAAGTGTTATCATCCATTTTTAAATATAGGTGATTATCTCATTGTTTAAAATCATGTTGAGCGTACTTAATGCTAGCTCAATCGGGCAGGGTCCGATTTTAAAAGAGCTTCGCTGATACCTGCAATAAGTTGGGGATCAATTTGCTGACCGTTATTCTCGGCGATGAGTGAAATAATGGCTGGTATGTTCAATTGTACTACAAATGCCTTATCACCCGTCTGATTCCAGTAGGCCAAACCTTTCGGGGAAGAAACATAAGTACGTTGGCCGATTAATCCACGGAATTCTGCATCCGTCTTACCTGCATTAGCCACCTCCATGATCTCTTTCATGTCTATGGGACTTGTGGTGTAGTTGGCAGTAACAATACCATCTTTTTCTAATGTAATATTCTTTAGTACATACGGAAAGAGTACATCTAATATATTAGTTGCCATTTGCTGCATTTGCAAAACGATAGGAGCAATGGATTCGGCTCCTTCTTTCGTTGTAATATTCACATAGCTTGCTCCACTATTACGAATGGTTGCTTCTTCATTTGTAGTATGTGAATATGCAGGAAATGCATAAGTATGAGCCAGATTATTGGCATGAGCCATTGTGACATCCAGTGAGAGTTTCATTGCTTTTGGAGTAATGATTCCATTATACTTCACCGTTACTCCCCCCATCGTGATATTCGTTCCGCTAAAGGTATAGGCATCTTTTTCTCCGTTTTCATTAAGCTTGATGCGACTGATAGGAGTAGTAACTTCTCCCGGGATAATTCCGTTTAGTGTCAGTGTTCCCGTTTCACTATCTTCCGTTTTGAAACTGGCAGTCTTTCCGATTAGTTTCTCGCCGCTGTAAGTTAAATCCAGTGTATACGGCTTGATGTACGAGCCATATTCCTGGCTGATTTCTCCCGGCCAAAATAACTTGTCGTTATAGGTTTCTTCACATGATGTAAAGAAAAATACTGCGCAAGCTACACAAAATAGTTTTCGTAAGTTTTTCATTCTTTTTTGTTTTTATTGCGTAATTAATAAAACTTTGCAAAGTTCGGCTAACATCTATTAATTTACAAGGTCTGTTTTTATGAATTAATGTTCTATTTTTAATTATACGGAGAAAAATGATATAAAAGCATTTGAATTAATGTTCTATTTTTAATGTAATATGTTCTTCTTTTAAGAAACATAGTGAAGAATGGAATAAGATAGAACAAGACAAGGTATATGTATATAAAAGAACGGCGTCCCACACATTTCGCGTGTAAGAAACCGTTCTTATTTTTTCCTACTTCTAACTAAGAAAAGAGCCTTTTTAGAATATCACATCCATTTTAAGGTTTATTTAGATTCTCTACATGTATTTACAGGCAACTTTGTAAGTTGTGAAATTCGTCACTGATTGATGTACTGTCGTTGAAATATGTCCTTTGGTCGATTGTTTTTGTATGAAAGGAGTGTCGGTTTTATCTTTGTTTCTGCTAACATGGAACAATGAGGCATGGAAAGAGTGCGCAAGCAACAATTATTGGAACAAAGCATTTACGGAGTAATCTGGAGTGTTATTTTCTTTCTTCCGTTGATCGGAGAATATTTTGCCGTAAGTGGTGGACTTGAGAAAGAAGAAGTTCGCACGCTTGTACGTGACTCCTGGTTGGGAATTCTTCCTTTTTTTATGCTTTTTCTGTTGAATAACTATGTGCTGGTTCCTTATTCCCTTTTTAAAAAAAAATATTGGCAATATACACTTTCTTTAGTTTTTGCAATAGGTGTTATTTTTTTGATTGTTCCGTTTCCGATGAAAGGGCGTTTCCCGAAAGAATTCAGACAGGAGCCTGTGTATCATTCAGCAAAGGAAAGCCGACGGAATCAGATTATTGAAATGAGAGAAAAGGCGCGGAAGAAAGAGACGGCTAATTGGGAACTACCGGACCAGGTGAAATATCCCGTGGAAAAGTTTCAACGTCCGGAGGCTCTCCTTAAACCTGTTCCGTTTCCTTATCCTCCTATCACAGTTCGCTATCTTATTCATTTTATGATTGCCTTTCTTATGGTAGGATTTAATATAGCCATTAAACTTTTCTTCAAGTCTTTTCGCGATGAAGAAATGTTGAAGGAACTGGAACACCAGCGCTTGCAGTCCGAATTGCAATATCTGAAGTATCAGATAAACCCGCATTTTTTTATGAATACGCTGAATAATATCCACGCATTGGTAGATATTGATACGGGGAAGGCGAAAAGTACGATTGTAGAGCTTTCCAACTGATGCGTTATGTGCTGTATGAGGCTAGTAACAAAACAATTCTTCTTAAACGGGAGGTTCAGTTTCTGGAGAATTATATTGCCATAATGGGATTGCGCTATACTGATAAAGTCTCCATTGAAATGAAGTTTCCCATCGAAGTTCCTGAAGTACAGATACCTCCTTTGCTTTTTATTTCTTTTGTGGAGAACGCTTTCAAGCATGGAGTCAGTTACCGGAATGATTCTTTCGTCCGTGTCATCGTGCAGCAAGAGGAGGGAAACCGATTGACTTTTCGCTGTACGAATAGCAATAACGGAAGGGCTGACGAACAACACCACGGCATCGGGCTGGATAATATCCGTAAGCGGCTAAGACTTCTGTTCGGTAATGATTATACGCTTTCTATCACACAGGATAAGAATAAATTTGATGTATTACTTATTATACCTTTATTATAATGAAATGTTTAGCAATTGACGACGAACCGTTGGCATTGGCACAGTTATCGGATTATATATCCCGCGTCCCTTTCCTGTCGTTAGTGAAACCTTGTCAGGATGCGTTTGAGGCAATGAAGGTATTGTCCGACGAAGATGTCGACCTGATATTTGTAGATATCAATATGCCCGATTTGAACGGGCTGGATTTTATCCGTTCTTTGATAAGTCCTCCGCTGGTGATTTTCACTACCGCTTATTCCGAATATGCGGTGGACGGCTTCAAGTTGGATGCGGTGGATTATCTGTTGAAACCATTTGAGTTTCAGGACTTACTGAAGGCGGCGGATAAGGCCCGCAAACAGTTTGAATATAAATTGTTGGAGCAACAGAGTGAACTGGGAAATGCTTCGCAGGTAAAAGGCGATTCGTTGTTTGTGAAAAGCGATTGCAGGGTAGTCCGCATCGATATTAATAATATCCGCTATATAGAAGGTATGAGCGAATACGTCCGTATTTTTGTGGAGGGGGAGAACAAGCCTGTCATCACACTTGCCAGTCTTCAGAAAATGGAAGAACGGCTTCCCGCACATTTCATGCGTGTGCATCGTTCTTATATTGTCAACTTGCGTAAGATTACCGAAATCTCCCGTCTCCGTATTATCTTCGATAAGATACGTACATCCCTGTGGGTGATAATTACAAAGAACGGTTTACGGAATTTATCAGTAAGCTAAGCTTCTCTTAAACATTGGTCATGCTTTATCCGATGCGGTATGTTGTCCGGAAAATAACTACTTAAAAATAAAAGCCTCAGAAGCTATTTATAGCTAATGAGACTTTTATTTTAAGAAGTGGAGATACTCCTTTTATTTGATTCCCAGTTTTTTAGCAATTTCTTTAGGCAGTGCGTCTTTGTGTACAAGGATATTCATCGTTTTGTAAGCGACGAATGCTTTGGAAGCATACCATATACCGTTGTATTTACCTGATTTACCCCAAGAATTTTTTACCATGAAATATTCTTTTCCGTTCTGGTCTTTAGCGATACCGTAAATCACCATTCCGTGGTCGTCGGTAGTTTCCCAGTTGTCGAATGCCACCTGGCGCATTTCCTGAGTGACGTCAATTTCTGGATGTGGTTTGGTTGTCATTATTTGACGTTTGTTGGCAGTGGTCAGGCCAGTCCAACGGGCCATATCCGAACCGGAAAGTTCAGATTCTTTGTTTATATCCGGCATTACGGCAATACCATCACGTGTGAACCCTTGTTCACTGACGTCACTACCCCATGCAAAAGTATATCCCTTCTTCACTGCATTATCCATTACAGCCATAAACTCGTCGATAGGCAAGTTGTAGGAGAGGCCATTGCGCCAGTTGTCCTGAATCTCGATAGCAAATTGAGAATAGAACGGGTGATGTGTATAGGAAGTCAATGAAACATAGTCGTCCGGATTCAGTCCCAGTGATTCGGCAAAAGTTTTCGGTGTATATTCCTTTCCTTTATAAGTGAAGTTTTCAGGACATTTTCCTAAGTATGTGTCATAAATGGCTGCCAGACCGTTCTTCCATACCGGAGTCAGTTTACTTAGTTTACCTTTAGCGATAGCATTAATGTAGCCGGAAGCAACAGCGTCCAATTCGTTGTGTACCGGCAGAGTATCGCCGTACATGATTCCCGGCATTACTTCCTGTGGAACGATACCGTAATTTTTGATGCAGTACATCACATCATAGAAACTTCCTCCCGGCGAGAAAGAACTGTCACCGTGATAACGTACATAATTGGCTCCACGGTCTTGCATCGTTTTGTGTACCACAAACATTTCAGCCAGATCATATTCGCCTTTGCCTAAACGTAGCAATTCTGATTCAACGAATCCGAGAGTTGAGAAACTCCAGCAAGTGCTCGAACGGTTTTGGTTCTTGATTGAAGTAATCGGATTTTCTTTCACTGTCGTGAAAACGAAGCCCTCTTCGGGTTTTGCGTCTTGTGCCATTGTGCTCAGGCTGAATAGGCCTAGAGCAGCGATAAGGATACTCTTTTTCATTCTTATGACATTAATATTAAATTTGTTTTGGTTACAAAGATAGAGAATCCTTGGGGTAATTCCATATTCCTGTATACAATTTGCATAAAAAAAGAATAAAAAATAGTGTATATTCTATTTTTTCATGAACAAAAAGCGGAAAGAGAATTATTTTCAATTCACTTTCCGCTTTTTATTTATTTT
>ENA-OQCK01000897-OQCK01000897.1-human-gut-metagenome-genome-assembly--contig:-NODE-897-length-13267-cov-1.629224_pt1 | contig 13267 bp, 18 predicted proteins | sample MGYA00242498_ERZ504578 | MGnify/ENA primary metagenome ERZ504578 (study PRJEB26092, sample SAMD00036229) | human gut metagenome | host: Homo sapiens | study: EMG produced TPA metagenomics assembly of... | reverse complement strand
GCTGACGGACGGTGACAACGGACGTTATTCCGTCACGAAGAACGAACAGGACCGCCATCGTTTCAAGACGCCGACTCTGCGTAACGTGATGCTTACCCCGCCGTATATGCACGACGGTTCGATCGCGACGGTCGAAGATGCCATCCGCATCATGCACCAGTTCCAGATCGGTAAGAACATCTCGGACACGGATACCAAGAGCCTCGTGGCGTTCCTGAACACGCTCACCGGAGAATATAAGGGCGAGTTGCTGCAATAAAATCAAGAGCCTTGCGTTATTGTAAAGTAAAACGATAACGTGTATGCCCTTCCGCCTGGTACATATCATCCTTCTGTTGGTCGCTTTCGCGGGCACGGGGGATGTGTGGGGCCAGGAGGAAGGGCTTGCTTCTTATTACCACAACCGTTTCCACGGCCGTAAGGCCGCCAGCGGGCGGGTCCATGATGCGGATGAGCTGGTCGCTGCCCACCGCACGTATCCTTTCGGTACTTTCCTGCGTGTCACCAACCTGTCCAATATGAGACGGGTGATCGTCTGTGTCACCGACCGCGGGCCTTTCCGCAAGGGCCGTATCATCGATGTCTCTGCCGGTGCGGCCGAACTTCTGGGTTTTAAGAAGAAAGGTCTTGCCCGTGTCCGTATTGAGGTCGTTCCGGGCAAGATAGATCTTAGCCTCCTCGACCTTCTCTATCCTAAGATTCCTTTTTTGGAAGTGATCACTTCGGGTGAGGCCGCCTTACAGGATCGATCTGAAAAAATGATCTAATGATTTTCTAATTTGACCTAAGAGTATTCTAATCGGATATTCGGGGTGATTCATGTTGCAGGTCTGTACATTTGCCGCAAAAAAGAAGAAGCAAATGTGCAGACCTGTTTTATTGATCCTGTTGATGATCCATGTGTGGTCGGGGGCGGCACAAGAGGGGGCTGTCCGGCTGTCGTTGGATGATGCCCTTGAACGTTTCGCCGCTTGTAACCTGTCTTTGATCGCCGAGCGTTATAATATGGATATGGCGGAAGCGCAAGTGGTACAAGCAAAGCTGTTCGAGAATCCGGTCATTTCACTCGAACAGAATATCTATAACCGCAATAACGGAAAGTATTTCGATTTGGGAAAGGAGGGCGAGGCTGTGGTGGAGATCGAACAGATGATCTATGTTGCCGGCCAGCGTAACAAGCGGGTCCGCCTGGAAAAGATCAATAAGGAGATGGCGGCATATCAGTTTGAAGAGGTGCTCCGCACGCTTCGGGGAGAGCTGAAGGTGAAGTTCGTCGATCTTTATTATACCGGAAGTCCTTGTCGGTCTATGACCGGGAGATCGGGTATCTGGAAACGGTCTTAAGATGTTTATAGGAACAGAATGCGAAAGGAAATATCTCTCTCTTGGAAGAAGTCGCGCATACAGGCTTTGCTGCTTTCGCTGAAACGGGAGAGGAGCGGCATTTCGACTGAGGCGGTCGCCTTGGAGGGGGATCTGCGTTTGCTTTTGGGGTTGAAGAGAGGAGAGGTCCTGGAACCGCTTTTCAATGAATCGGTGTTGGACAGCATCAGGCTGGATAAGCTTCCGTTCGCTGAGTTGAGTGCACGTATTGCCGAGCGTCCCGACCTGAAACGGGCGGAGGCGGGCATACGGGCTTCGGAGGCGGATGTGCGTTTGCAGCGGTCGCTCGCTTTCCCTGAAGTGAGTTGAGAGGGGCTTATGACAGGGCGGGGAACTTCTGCAATAATTACTTTGCCATCGGGTTGAGTGTATCTGTCCCCGTCTTCAACCGTAATCAGGGAAATATCAAATCGGCACGCCTCTCCGTCCTCCGCAACAATAGTTTGGCGGAGCTGGCACGCAGGCAGGCGGATAACGAACTTTTTGCTTGTTACACGAAACTCGAAAAGGCATTGGAGCTTTACCGTTCCTCGGATTATGAGCTGGAACGGGATTTCAATCGCATCATCGAAGGGGTAAACGCCGGTTTCCAAAAGCGCAACATCAGCCTGTTGGAGTTTATCGATTATTATGAGGCTTATAAGGAGACTTGCTTGCAGTTATACGATGTGAAAAAGGGGGTGGTGATGGCGGTGGAGGAGTTGAACACAGTCGTGGGCGTTACTTTTGGATCAAGCCAAAAGTAATAGGACAGATAAGAATTTAAAATATATCTCTATAAATATGAATAAGAAAACTCTTTTTCTACTCTTTCTTTTCCCTCTGTTCTTTTCATGTGGCAAGCAAGCCTCTATGCCGGAACAAACGTCTACGGGCCTGATGTTGACAGACAGTCTCCGGCAGGTGGTTTCGGTCGATACCGTACGGAGGACGCCTTTGAATGACGAGTTGTTGTTGAACGGTCGTGTCGCCTTCGATGCGGGGCAGGTAGCCAGGTGTATCCTATCTTCGGAGGGACCGTTACGCAGGTGGAGGTTGAAGCCGGCGATTATGTGAAGAAAGGTGATCTCCTTGCCGTTATCCGAAGCAGCGAAGTGGCCGATTTCGAGAAACAGCAGAAGGATGCCGTCCGTCGGCTCGCCTTGGCCGACCGTAACCTCGAAGCGGTACGGGATATGCTCGGAAGCGGTACGGCTCCGAACGTGATCTCTTGCAGGCCGAGCAGGAAGCCGCCGATGCGAAGGCGGAGGTGAAAAGGTCCGCGAGGTGTATGACATCTACCGGATCGGTTCCAATTCGACTTACGACATAATTTCTCCTGTCTCCGGCTTTGTGGTCGGGAAGAACATCAGCCGGGATATGCTGATCCGCTCCGACCGGGAAGAGGAGTTGTTTACCATCTCCGGTTTGGACAATTGTCTGGGTGATGGCGGGATGTGTACGAAGGCGATATCCGCAAAGTACAGGAAGGAGCACCTGTCCGTATCACGACGCTTGCCTACGGGAAGGACAGGGAGTTTGCCGGGACGATCGACAAGGTCTATAACTTGCTCGATAGCGAGAGCAAGACGATGAAGGTCCGTATCAAATTGAACAATAAGGATTATATGCTTAAACCGGGAATGTTTACGAACGTGTATGTACAATGCCGGGTGGAAGGGCCGCTTATGCCTCGCATACCGCTCACGCCCTGATATTCGAGGGAGGCAAGCAGTATGTCGTGTGTGTCGGTACGGATAACCGCCTACGGGTGCGGGAAGTCGGTGTCTATAAGCAGACGGACGAATACTGCTACCTGAATGCCGGACTGAAAGAGGGAGACGTGGTCGTGAACAAGAATGCTCTGCTGGTCTATAATGCTTTAAAATAAGAAACAAGATGCATACTTTTATAGACAGAATCATCACTTTCTCGCTCAGGAACAAGTTTTTCATCTTTTTCCTGACCGTGATAGCCGTTATCGCCGGGGCGGTCAGTTTCCTGCATACGCCCGTCGACGCTTTTCCTGATGTGACGAACACGAAGGTGACGATCATTACCCAATGGCCGGGACGGAGCGCGGAGGAGATCGAGAAGTTCATCACGATCCCGGTCGAGATAGCCATGAATCCGGTACAGAAGAAGACGGATATCCGGAGTACGACACTGTTCGGGCTGTCGGTCATCCATGTGATGTTTGATGACGATGTGGACGATTTCTATGCTCGCCAGCAAGTCTATAACCTCTTGAACGATGCAGATCTGCCGGAAGGGGTGACACCGGAGGTACAGCCGTTGTACGGGCCTACGGGGGAGATTTTCCGGTATACGTTGCGCAGTGACAAGCGGACGGCACGGGAGTTGAAGACTTTTCAGGATTGGGTGATCGAACGGAAACTAAGGGCGGTCCCCGGAGTGGCGGATATCGTCAGCTTTGGAGGGGAGGTGAAGACCTTCGAGGTGAGTGTGAATCCGAACCAGCTGATCAACTACGGGGTGACGACACTCGAGCTCTATGACGCCATTGCCAAGAGCAATATCAACGTAGGGGCGACGTGATCACCCGGAGTTCGCAGGCGTATGTCGTCCGGGGGATCGGTTTGATCAAGACGTGAAGGAGATCGAGAATATCGTGGTGAAGAACATCAACGGTACGCCTATCCTGGTGAAGAACCTGGCAGACGTGCACGAGTCCTCTTTGCCCCGTCTCGGACAGGTCGGAAGGATGGAAGAGGACGACGTGGTACAGGGAATCGTCGTGATGCGGAAAGGGGAAAACCCCAGTGAAGTGATCGCCGCCCTGAAAGACAAGATCGCCGATATCCAGCAAAACTCGTTGCCGGAGGATGTGCGGATCGTCCCCTTCTATGACCGGGAGAATCTGGTGGACCTGGCGGTGCATACGGTGACTCGCAACCTGATAGAGGGAATCTTGCTGGTGACTTTCATTGTGTTGATTTTTATGGCGGACTGGCGTACGACGGTCGTGGTGTCGATCATCATACCGTTGGCGCTGCTCTTTGCCTTCATCTGCCTCCGGGCGATGGGGATGAGTGCGAATCTGCTCTCGATGGGGGCGATAGACTTCGGCATCATTATCGACGGGGCGGTCGTGATGGTGGAGGGGTTGTTTGTCGCACTCGACAGGAAAGCTCGTGAGGTGGGGATGCCTGCCTTTAACGTGATGAGCAAGATGGGGATTATCCGGCATACGGCGAAAGACCGGGCGAAAGCTGTGTTCTTTTCCAAGTTGATCATCATCACGGCATTGGTTCCGATCTTCTCTTTCCAGAAGGTCGAAGGGAAGATGTTCAGTCCGTTGGCCTATACGTTGGGCTTCGCCCTGTTGGGGGCCTTGATCTTTACCCTGACACTTGTGCCGGTCCTCTCGTCGATGCTGTTGAAGAAGAATGTGAGGGAGAAACATAACCCGTTTCTGGTTTGGGTGAACCGGATGGCGACGGGGCTGTTTGACCGTTGCCATGCCCATAAACGGATGACGGTGACGGTGACGACAGCGGTGGCGGCTGTCGGGTTATGGTGCTTCACCTTGTTGGGGACGGAGTTCCTGCCGCAGTTGAACGAAGGTTCCATCTATATCAGGGCGACGCTTCCGCAGAGCATCTCGTTGGATGAATCGGTGGAACTGGCAAACCGGATGAGGCGCACGTTGGCTTCTTATCCCGAAGTCCGCCAGTCTTGTCACAGACGGGACGGCCGAATGACGGGACGGATGCTACAGGTTTCTACAACATCGAGTTTCATGTGGACATCTATCCGGAGAAGCAATGGGAGAGCAAGCTGACGAAAGCGGAACTGATCGAAAAGATGCAGGACCGTCTGGCTATTTATCCGGGAGTGGATTTCAACTTCTCGCAACCGATCAGCGACAACGTGGAGGAGGCGGCCAGCGGTGTGAAAGGTTCTATCGCAGTGAAGGTGTTCGGCAAAGACCTGTACGAGTCGGAGAAGAAAGCGGTCGAGGTGTATAAGGTCTTGCAGACGGTGGACGGGATCGAAGATCTGGGCGTGATCCGCAATATCGGACAGCCGGAACTGAGGATCGAACTGAACGAATCCCGCCTGGCGCGTTACGGTGTGGCAAAAGAGGATGTCCAGTCGATTATCGAAATGGCGATCGGGGGGAAGAGCGCTTCCCTGCTTTACGAAGACGAACGGAAGTTCAATATCATGGTACGCTATGAATCCTCTTTTCGCCGCAGTGAGGACGAGATCGGCAAGATACTGGTTCCTGCACGCGACGGGGCGATGATCCCGGTCAAGGAACTGGCGGATATCCGCACGATTACGGGACCGCTGATTATCTACCGCGATAATCATGCCCGCTTCTGTGCCGTCAAGTTTTCCGTCCGCGGACGGGATATGGGGACGGCTGTTGCCGAAGCGCAGCAGAAGGTGAAGGAGCAGGTGCGCTTGCCGGAGGGTTATACGTTGAAATGGACAGGCGATTTCGAGAACCAGCAACGGGCCACGAAACGGTTGGCACAGGTCGTGCCGGTCAGTATCGCGATTATCTTTATCATCCTTTTCGTCCTCTTCGGGAATGCCCGTGATGCAGGACTGGTCTTGTTGAATGTGCCGTATGCCGCGGTCGGGGGGATTCTGGCTTTGCTGCTTACCCGTTTCAACTTCTCGATATCGGCGGGGATCGGGTTTATCGCTCTCTTCGGTATCTGCATACAGAACGGGGTGATCATGATATCGGATATCAAAAGTAACCTGAAGGCGCGTAGCCCGTTGGATCAGCCATCAAGCAGAGTGTCCGTTCGCGTGTCCGCTCCGTCTTGATGACAGCTTCAATGGCTGCTATCGGTCTGATGCCTGCGGCGCTCAGTCACGGCATCGGTTCGGAAAGCCAGCGGCCGTTGGCGATCGTCATCATCGGCGGTCTGATAGGAGCGACCTTCTTCACTCTCTTCGTCTTCCCCCTGATGGTCGAAACCTTTTACCGGCGGATGCTGTACGATAAAGACGGAAAATTGTTGCAACGTAAATTATAAAGAGATTGGGAGGTAAAGAATCACCCAACAATCATCATTTATCCTATATTTGTAGTCCGATACACAAAAATATGTAATGGCAAAGATATTATTAGTAGAAGATGAAATAAACATCGCCTCTTTCATCGAGCGGGGCTTGCAGGAGTTTGGCCATGAAGTCCGCGTGGCCAATGACGGGCAAGCCGGCTGGGAGTTGGTTCAGCAGGAGGATTTCCAATTGTTGATACTCGACATCATCATGCCGAAGATGAACGGCCTGCAACTCTGTAAACAGTATCGCCAGACGTATGGCTACCAGTCGCCCGTTATCATGCTGACCGCCTTAGGGACGACGGACGATATCGTGAACGGACTGGATGCCGGTGCCGACGACTATCTGGTGAAACCTTTCAGTTTCCAGGAACTGGAAGCCCGTTATAAAAGCCCTTTTACGGGCGTACGGGGGCGGAACCTGCCGTACCGCTTCTGAGTTGTGGAGACCTGACACTCGATCCGTCCAGCCACCGGGCGATCCGTGGCAAGGTAGTGATCGACCTGACCGTAAAGGAATACCGCCTGCTCGAATATCTGATCCAGAACCAGGGGACGGCACAGAGCCGGCTGACCTTGCTGAAAAATGTCTGGGACAAGAACTTCGATACGAATACGAATGTGGTGGATGTCTATGTCAATTACCTGCGTAGCAAGATCGACAAGGATTTCGACCATAAACTGATCCGCACCGTAGTGGGAGTGGGCTATATGATGGAAGCATGAAGACCGGGAATAAGATTGCGCTTTTTTATACGGCTATCACGATCGGCATTATTTCGGTGGTGACAGTCGTTTTCTATTTTGTGGCGACCGACTATATTAGCCGTCTCTACTATTCCTATCTGACGGAGAAGGCATACGCGACGGCACAGAAGCATTGGGAGAAGGATGAGTTGGACGAGGAAGATTATGCCCGTATCCAGCAGCATTATGAGGAAACGTTGCCTGTTGCGGCGGAAATCTTGCTGAACGCCGACAGCATAACGGAGGCGCATAGCGTCTTGTCCCGTTACCTGACCGATGAGAAGATCGCTTCCCTGTATGCAGGCAATGTGGTTCGTTTCCATGAAGGGAAAGAATTAGGAGCGGCTGTCTACTATCCGGATAATGAGGGCAATTTTATCGTACTGGTTGTGTCGAGCAACCAGTACGGCGGGGATATCCAGCACCGTATCGGCTGGCTGTTGCTGGGGATGCTGGTGATCAGTGCCGTCCTGGTCTATTTCGTCGGTCGTTTGTATGCGACCCGCATGGTTGACCGTATCGATGCGGCTTACCAGAGTGAGAAGTCTTTTATCAGCAATGCATCTCATGAACTGAATAATCCGCTTACGGCCATCCAGGGAGAATGCGAGATCAGCTTGCTGAAGGAACGTACGCCGGCCGAATACCAGGCTGCATTGGGGCGTATCGCTTCCGAAACGAAACGTATCATCCTATTGATGAAGAACCTGCTTTTCCTCTCTCATGGGGATAAGGAGATCCTGAAGAATGCACGTGAGACGGTTTTGCTGGCCGACTTCCTGATGCAGTTCGTGGGTAACCGCGTTCGTTTTACAACCGACCATTTCGCTTTCGCTATCGAGGCGAATCCGCATCTGCTGAAGATCGCTATCGGCAACATCTTGAATAATGCCTGTAAATATTCGGGAGAAGCGCCTGTCGAGATGCAGTTGAAAGTTCTGTCCTGACCATTACGGACATGGGGATCGGTATTCCTGAGGAGGAGATCGCCCGTGTGTACCAACCTTTCTATCGTGCCTCCAACACACGGGAGTTCGCCGGGCATGGTATCGGACTCAGTCTTTCCATGCGTATCCTAAGAAGCTACGGGGCGGAAATCACGATTACGTCCGAGGTCGGGAAGGGAACGACGGTGGAAATCGAATTCCCGTAAGTTTTAGACTGTTACGCTTGGACGGATGGAAAGAATGGCTATCTTTGTTTTATTAGATAATACAAACACAAAACAGAAAAGAGAGACTGTATGAATATTATGAATATGATGTGGTTTATGGGGATGTGCTTATTATCGACAGTTATTATAGGTGGCTTTTTTATTCATCGGGATAATAAGCGTAATGCAGCTGCGAATAAAAAAGGACAGTCTTCAAAGGAAGGCTGAACGATATACTTCATTATAAAAACTATATATGGGTAGAGGTCCGGTTAAGCACTCTTTAGCCGGACCTTTCCTTTTCTACTACCCACCTTTTCTTTTCAACATTTAGGCCGTTTTGATTGTTAGATATAAAAACAAATAATATGGCATACAAAATTGCATTCTTTGGAGCTAAACCGTACGATATAGCTTCATTCGACAAAGTAAATGAAAAGTACAATTACGACATTCGCTACTATAAAGGACATTTGAATCCGAACAATGTAGTCCTGACGCAAGATACGGACGCGGTCTGTATCTTTGTCAACGACACCGCCGATGCCGCCGTGATCGATGCGATGGTGGACAATGGTGTCAAACTGCTGGCCTTCGTTGTGCCGGTTTTAATAATGTGGATCTGAAAGCGGCCAAAGGAAAGCTGCCGGTCGTTCGCGTACCGGCCTATTCGCCTTACGCCGTAGCCGAATATTCGCTTGCCCTGATGCTGTCGCTGAACCGTAAGATACACCGTGCCTACTGGCGTACGCGAGACGGTAATTTCTCGCTGAACGGCCTGATGGGGTTCGATATGCACGGCAAGACGATCGGTATTATCGGCACGGGAAAGATCGCCAAGATCCTGATCCGCCTGTTGAAAGGGTTCGGAATGCGCATTCTGGCTTATGACCTTTACCCGGACATGAAGTTTGCCGGAGAAGAAGGTATTTCTTATGTTTCGTTAGACGAACTGTATCGCGAGTCGGACATCATCTCCTTGCATTGTCCGCTGACCGACCAGACAAAATATATGATCGACAAAGACTCCATCGACAAGATGAAGGAAGGCGTAATGATCATCAATACAGGCCGGGGTCTACTGATCAACACCAACGACCTGATCGAAGGCTGAAGGAAAAGAAGATCGCGGCGGCCGGTCTGGACGTGTACGAGGAGGAGGGCGAATACTTCTATGAAGACAAGTCTGATAAAATTATCGACGATGATGTGTTGGCCCGTCTGCTTTCTTTTAATAATGTGATCGTTACTTCGCATCAGGCTTTTTTCACGAAAGAGGCCCTGCATAACATTGCAGAGACCACCCTTCAGAATATCGAAGACTTCCGCTGCCATCGTCCTTTGGTGAACGAAGTTATTCTGTAAAAAGACGATGTTTATATCGCTGATTTATTATATTTTGTAGCCATTGTCCGGTGTGAGCCAGGCAATGGCTATTATTTTTATGGTAAACAGATATGGAAATAGACAGTCGCACAGGTCTGGTGCTTGAAGGAGGAGGGATGCGTGCCATCTTCACCGTCGGAGTGCTGGACTGCTTTATGGACCATGACATTTGGTTCCCTTATACGATCGGTGTGTCTGCCGGGGCGAGCAACGGTATTTCGTATGCCTCCCGGCAGCGCGGGCGTTCCCGTTTCAGCAATATCGACCTGCTGGAAAAATATGATTATATCGGTTTCAGGCATTTCCTTCGGGGGCGGGGATATATCGACATGAAATACCTTTTTTATATTTATCCGGAAAAATATATCCGCTCGACTACGAGACGTATTTCAAGTCGCCGAACCGCTTCGTCATGGTCACCAGCAATTGCCTGACGGGTAAAGCCGAATATTTCGAGGAGAAGCAGGATGCAGACCGCCTGGTCGATATCTGTTGTGCCTCCTGCACGCTTCCGGTGCTTTGTCCGGTGGCGTATGTCGACGGTGTCCCGATGGTCGACGGCGGTGTCTGCGATGCCATCCCGATCCGGCACGCCATCGACGACGGTTTCCGCAAGAACGTGATTGTCCTGACCCGCAACAAAGGCTACCGTAAGGAAGAGAAGGACTTCTGGCTGCCCGGCTTCATCTACCGCCGATATCCCGCTATCCGGAAGCAGTTGAAGCTACGCTACCGCAACTATAACGAAGTGCTGGATTATATCGACGAGCTGGAAGCGAAAGGAGACGCGATCGTCATCCGTCCGCAAAAGAAAATGGAAGTCGGCCGCACCACCAACGACCGCAAGAAGCTGTCCGCCTTGTATGACGAAGGCTATGCCGTCGGTCGATCCAATCGTTGAAACAACCGGTTCGATTTCAAAACACCGGTGATTTGAAAACGAAACACCGGTGATTTGAATTCAAAACATATATGTTTTGGACATCGAGTGAAAAATGAGAGCTTAAAATTCGGATTATTCGAGGTAATTTCGTATATTTGTATATTAACACAACTAAAAGAATAAGTGATGATGAATAATTATGCAAATTACCTGTATATAGCTATTCGCGCCGCCCTCGATGCAGGCAAAGCGATCATGGATATTTATACCGATCCGGAATCCGATTTCGGCATCGAACGTAAAGCCGATAACTCCCCGTTGACAAAAGCCGATAAGAAGGCCCATGCGATTATCTCGATGGCCCTGTCCGTGACGCCTTTCCCCGTGTTGAGCGAAGAAGGAAAAGAGAAGCCTTTTGCCGAACGTTCAGGCTGGGACATGCTCTGGATCGTCGACCCGTTGGACGGGACGAAGGAGTTTATCAAGAAAAACGGCGAATTTACGGTTAATATCGCCCTTGTGAAGGAAGGGGTTCCGGTATTGGGCGTGATCTACGTGCCCGTGCGGAAAGAGCTGTATTTCGCGGCTGACTCGTTGGGAGCGTTCAAGCTGGCGGAGATAGACTACGGATACCAGCCTTCGATGGACGAGATAAAAACGAAAGCCATACGCCTGCCTATGTCGATGGGACACCAGGGAGTCGTGGTGGTCGCCTCGCGTTCGCACCAGACGGAAGAAACGACGGCCTTTATCGAGAACCTGCGCAAGCAGGGACAGCCGGTCACCCTGATCAGCAGCGGCAGCAGCTTGAAGATCTGCCTGGTAGCAGAAGGAACGGCCGATGTCTATCCCCGTTTCGCACCGACGATGGAGTGGGATACCGCCGCCGGACATGCGATTGCACGGGCTGCCGGATGCGATGTGTATCATATCGACGGCAAAACACCATTAAAGTATAATAAGGAAGACCTTCATAACCCGTGGTTCATTGTCAAACCGCTCTGATGAGCGGTTTGTTCCGTTTGCTGAAACTTTTGGTCTGTAAGCAAGATAATCCCTAAAATTGCTTATCGTAGTGAGATTAGATTTAATATTCTTATTACATTTGCAACCTTAACGGAATAATTGACAATGGACAATTGAAAATGGACAATTGATAGTCTCTGTTCTTAATTGTCAATTGTTAATTTTCAATTGTCAATTGAAAAGATGAACTTTGAAATAGTATTTGTATTGCTGGCGTTGGTCGGCATGATAGCAGCGTTAATATGGGATGGACTGAGACCCGGGATGGTGTTACTCACGGTTGTGGTGCTATTCCTCTGTGCCGGAATATTGACACCGAAGGAAATGCTCGAAGGCTTTAGCAATAAAGGATGATAACCGTCGGAATGCTTTTTCTGGTAAGCGAGGGCATTCGCCAGAGCGGAGCATTGGGACAGCTCATCAAGAAGTTGTTGCCGGAAGGAAAACAACCGTTTTCAAGGCGCAGTTGCGTATGCTTCCGCCTATTGCTTTTGTCTCCGCTTTTCTCAACAACACGCCTGTTGTCGTTATTTTCGCCCCTATCATCAAACGTTGGGCGGAGTCGGTCAAGCTACCGGCGACGAAATTCCTGATTCCTCTTTCGTATGTGACCATTTTAGGCGGTATCTGTACCTGATCGGAACATCGACAACTTAGTCGTACATGGCATGATCCTTGAAGCCGGATATGAAGGGTTTACGATGTTCGAGTTGGGAAGGGTGGGGATCTTATCGCGCTGGCCGCATCATTACCTGTTCGTGTTCTCCAACAACTGCTGCCGATTCCCGCACCGATCGTTACGAGGAAGATGAGGAAGACGGCAATCCCGGTAATCTGCACCGGGTGGAAGCGGTGTTACGTTCCCGTTTCGGGTATCAACAAGACATTGGGCGAGTTCAACTTTACCCGCCATTACGGTGCGATCGTGAAAGAAGTGAAGAGCGGGGGACAACGGTTTACCCGTGATCTCGACAGGGTGACGTTGCACGAAGGCGATACGCTGGTTCTTTGGGCGGACGATACGTTCGTTCCGACATGGGGTGAATCCAGCGTCTTCCTTTTGCTTGCCAACGGTACGGACGGTACGGAACCGGTTTCCCGTACGAAACGCTGGCTGGCATTGGGCTTGCTGATCTTTATGATCGTAGGCGCCACGATAGGGGAGTTGCCGGTGGTGAAAGAGGCGTTCCCTGAAATACGGCTGGATATGTTTTTCTTTGTCTGCATTACGACCATCATCATGGCGTGGACCAAGATTTTCCCTCCGAAAAAGTATACCAAATATATATCCTGGGATATTCTGATTACGATTGCCTGTGCCTTTGCCATCAGCAAGGCGATGGAGAATTCCGGTTTCGCTGCTTTGATAGCCCGTCATATTATCGGTATGTCCAGCAGTATGGGACCGTATGCCCTGTTGGCGATTGTCTTTATTATCACCAATATCTTTACGGAACTGATTACAAACAATGCGGCTGCGGCGCTTAGTTTCCCGATCGCCTTGTCGGTCGCTACGCAGCTCGGCGTAGACCCGACACCGTTCTTCGTGGTGATCTGTATGGCGGCATCCGCAAGTTTCAGTACGCCGATCGGCTATCAGACCAATCTGATCGTGCAAGGTATCGGTAGTTATAAGTTCACGGACTTCGTGAAAATCGG
>ENA-OQCK01000895-OQCK01000895.1-human-gut-metagenome-genome-assembly--contig:-NODE-895-length-13278-cov-3.236636_pt1 | contig 13278 bp, 16 predicted proteins | sample MGYA00242498_ERZ504578 | MGnify/ENA primary metagenome ERZ504578 (study PRJEB26092, sample SAMD00036229) | human gut metagenome | host: Homo sapiens | study: EMG produced TPA metagenomics assembly of... | reverse complement strand
GATATTGTGCCGCTCACACCAGGCATTATCAGCCATACCGCTCTGGCGGCATTCAGTAATAAGCTGGAGCCATTCTTGCTGAGAACGGCGGGGATTGTATCTGGCCATGATCGTCCTCCAAAATGAAGTATAGTGAAATACTACTTGATTACCATTATGGAGGAATTGGAGCTTATTTACAACACGCCCAATATTTCGGCGCTTACGATTAGAGCACCAGTCTGTGAGATAATAGGCTCCTAGAAGAATCTACTTGATGAAAAACTTTGAAACTTTTAGAAGTTTTTCAAGTAACCCAAAGGAGGCTACTCTCTATGAACAAGGTCGTCGAAGTACGTATGGCTAGTTGGAAAGCATGGTCCAAGAACGTAATGCCAGCGGCCTATCCATCAAAGAATGGTGCGCAGCAAACAATGTCAGTGAGTCACAGTATTACTATCGCCTCAGGCAGCTCCGCAATACAGCGCTGGCTGCGGCAGGCCAGACGTCCACGGAAAATACCGGTGGATTCATGCGGGTTCCCTTCTGCCCTACGGACCCTTCTTCCGGTGTTGCTCTCCGAATCCGTCGTGCGGATACCGTCATTGAAGTCAGCGGTGATGCGCCAGACAATATCCTCGCTTTTCTTAAGGCGGTGATGACCGATGTTGTCTAAGATGAATGGTTTCGAAGCAATTTATCTCTATGCGGGTAAAAGTGATTTGCGCAAGGGAATCGATGGCCTGGCCGCTCTTGTAAAGGAACAGTTCAATCTTAACCCTTTTCAGAAAAATGTCCTCTTCCTTTTTTGCGGGACCAGATCAGACCGATTCAAAGGGCTGGTCTGGGAAGGCGATGGATTCTGCCTTGTTTACAAGCGCATAGAAGCCGGCCGTCTCCGGTGGCCCCGCACTCAACAGGAAGCTGTACAGATCAGTCAGGCTGAATTCCAGCGGCTTCTTGATGGCATGACAATCCTGGAACGTTCGGCCGTAAAAAAGGTCGACTGCACGCAAGTATTCTAAGTTGGAACTGTTTTCAATTATTCAGTGGCTTTTCCCGTGCGATTCTGGTATACTTTCCTGAGTGAAATTCAGGAAGGGGGAGTTTTGGACGATGGCGGTAAGACTGGACGAACAAGAACTATCAAACCTTGACAAACAAACATTGATTAAGATGTATCTGGGACTTCAGGACTCCGTGGAGAAGCTCAGCCAGAGTATTGATATCCTTACGGAGGAGGTCATCAATCTGCGCCAGCATCGGTTTGGCCGCTCTTCCGAAAAGGGCCTGACGGAAGCGGAAGGTTACTTCCAGCTTGGTTTCATGTTTAACGAAACCGAGATGACGGTTGATCTGAATCCGGATATCCCGGAACCTACCTTCGAAGAAATCCACCCGAAGGCTTATAAACGTGGGAAAAAGGTGATTGGCAAGCGCGGGGAAGAACTAAAAGATCTGCCCATAAGCACAGTCAGCCATCCCGTCTGCGAAGCACAACTCCAGAGAGCGTTCCCAGATGGGAACTATAAGCAGCTCCCTGATGAAGTTTATAAGAGACTGGCTTTCCATCCGGCCTCCTTTGAGGTAATCGAGCATCATGTAGAGGTCTATGTGAGCACGGACGGCAAGACGTTCGTGCGTGGTGAGCGTCCCGCTAATCTTCTGCGAAACAGCATCGTGACGCCATCCCTCGCCGCAGGTATCTACAACGTTAAGTATGTCAATGCACAGCCAATTCAGCGGCTGGTAAAGGAGTTCGGGCGCTGTGACGTTTTTCTTCCGGAACCGACCATGTGCCGATGGGTGAATGTCTGTTCAGACCGTTACCTGAAGAGGATTTATGACCGTCTCAGGGAAAAACTCAATGACTATCATGTCCTCCACGCAGACGAAACACCGGTTGAAGTACGCAAGGATGGGCGACCTGCCGAATCTAAGAGTTATATGTGGGTGTACCGTACCGGATCACTGGAAGCACATCCTTTTGTCCTTTATGAATACCAGAAAGGACGCAAAGCGGATTATCCGAGGCAGTTTCTAAAGGACTTCAGTGGCATCTGCGTGACGGACGGATATGAGGTATACCATTCAATCGCGAGGGAACGGAAAGACCTTACGATTGCCGGATGCTGGTCACATGCCAGAAGGGACTTTGCCGATGTCGTGAAGTCTGCCGGTAAGGAAAAACGGTCCGTTCAGGAGTCCATCTGCTATAAAGCGCTCCAGATTATACAGACAATGTTCCGGTATGAGCAGGGTTATGTGGATATGCCTCCCGAAGAGCGTCTGGAACAGCGAAAAAGAAATGTTGCCCCATTGGTTGACGCATTCTTTGCGTATCTGAAATACGAGCAGGGTCACGTAGCGCCAAAAATGAAGACTGGCAGGGCAATCAGCTACTGCATCAATCAGGAATCGTTTCTGCGGGTATTTCTTACAGATGGTGCTGTCCCGATGACAAACAATGCTGCGGAGCAAAGTATTCGCCCCTTTACTCTGGGCAGGAAGAATTGGTATCTGATTGATACGATTGGCGGAGCAAAAAGCAGTGCCATTGCCTACAGCATTGCTGAAACTGCCAAAGCGAATAACCTGAAGCCATACGAGTATTTCAAATATCTGTTGGAGGAACTGCCCAAGCACGGAGAGTTCGAGGAGCCTTCGTATTTGGATGAACTCCTCCCGTGGTCAGAAAAACTGCCTGGTTGCTGCCAGAAGAAGCTGAAATCGGAATCTTGACTATATTTGTCCACAACACCGTCCGTTTGGGCGGTTTTTTTTGACGGGTACCGGCTATGAATCACTTACGATTGAACGGATGGGGATAGATAATGGGATAGAATGCAATTTATATTACTTTGTTGGTTATCAGGGTTATAACCAACAATTTTAAAACAATAGCTGTAAATCAACATAAAGAATAATTACGGTTTAGGAATCTGAAAATAGGGATTTTAATGATTGTATCTGTCAGATTGTTGATGTGGATAAGGATGTTTTTATTGTCGCAAATAATAATGAAGGGAGAAAATAAATGCTGAAAGTGGATACTAACAAATTAAAGACGATGAAGCACACAGAAGCTGGTCCTTCAAGGCTGTGGAGGAGAGTTGCAGGAATGGGTAGAGGGGATTAATGGATTATTAAAAGAAGAAGGTATCCTAATAGGTGATTCAAAGTTTCATGAGGTATTAGTCTTTGAACACGAAGGACTTACAAATTTACTATTTACTTTTGATGGTGTGTGCATAGATGTAGGAAGACTTGCTATATGGCGAATACGGACACGTACGCAGTTTGGCAGTACATGGCTGTCAGATTATGTCGAGAATCAATTGGGCGGTTTTTCGGATTCAGTACAAAGACCGGATTGTCCCCTTATCTTGGCTAATGGCAATATCTTTGATTTAATGGCTGTTGTGTCCCGGACACTTAAGGAACAGGGGCAGGATGGATTAGCTAAGCAAATGGTTGAACAGATTACAAATGGGGGCTGCAATAGTTATGAAGATGCATTAAACATTATAGGTGAATATGTAAACATCACATCAGTCAATAATCAGGCGGAAGAGGGTATGGGAATCAATGAACTTGAAATGTAAGTCTACTCAACTGAAGGTAGATTTACCCATGTAAGGGGACCGGTACAAATACATTCCATTGAAATCGGATACCACAAATGCCACGGCAACCAAAAAGCAAAGGACTGCCATAACATGAGCCGGATTCATGGAACACCAGCTGTTTTTGTTGATATAGAATGGAGATTACTGTATAAACAGGAGTTTGAGTTAATAAGATTCTGGAGATAATGGGTCCGGGAATAGAAAAGCTCAGCATGCTTCCGTTTCGGGTTTGACGCCATGACCACAGAGGTAGCCTGTCTTTCCACCGTGTGGATAACGGACCGGTCTGTTAAACAATGGTTCAGCGTTCATGGACGCTCTCAGGATTACTGTGAATTAAGACATGACAAAGGTGCGTCATATGATGGCCGTATTGAAATCGACCTGGGAGAGATTGAGAGTATGATTGCGCTTCCGTTCCATCCCAGCAATGTATTTACAATTCACAGTCTGTGCGGGAATGAATCTTTTCTGGAAGATGTCTTGGAGTCTGTAGAGAAGGATGCTGCTGTACGTAGCGGTGGTCTTACGCTTACGCTCAGGGACAAGATACAAATTCATCGGTTTACAGTGCAGCAGGCTGTAGTGGGTGGGTGTGCCTCTGAGAGTCTATACGGCAAGTCAGGCCGTACTCTCAGAAGCCGAAAAACAGGGCGTTCTGGGGGAGTTGATTCGCACCAGAATAACCATCCATTCCTGTATTTGTGGTCCCTGCTTTGGCAGTACGGATATACCATCTAATAACACTATTTCAGTACGCTATGTGAGCAGAAATTATTACAGTCGGGAAGTTTCCAGGCCGGACCAGGGACAGTTAAGCGCTTCCGCCCTGATGGATGCCCGAAGCATTGCTGCCACGGTCCGCAGAGGAGGCAGGTTGACAGCGGTAGCGGAGGTATTGACGGCCGGGATGGAGGATGGCATAAGGAATGTGGACTATGGATTTGATGATTCATACTATCATACAGCAGTATCTGGAGCCAACCAGCCTGCAGGCATATATTCCGGCAGAGGGCCGGATGCTTACGCTCTCAATCGGAGACATGACGGACGATGAACGTAAATTCTGGTAGCGGGCAGCATGATTAATTATTAGTAGGAAGTAATTTCCTGGTCTAACTCCATTTTATCAAGTTTTTTCCATAGAGTGGACCGGGATATGCCTAACTCCTGGGCGGTCTTCCTTCGATTGCCTTGATTCTGCTTCAGTCGTTTAAGAATCACGGCTTTCTCAATTTCGTCCAGTGTGCCAAAGCTTGTTACATCCTGTGGTTCCAGTGCCGCTTCCGTCGCTATATCCTCGTCAAAACATAGCTGGATTGAATTTTCTCCTTCATGTGAAAGTATGACATACCGCTGCATTACATTTCTGAGTTCGCGAATATTCCCCTGCCAGTTCCTGTTTTCCAAAAGACGGTAATTGTCTTCAGACAGGGCTGGCAGAGGCAGGGAATATTTCTGGCTGTAATGGTTAAGAAATGACATGGCGAGGGGGCGGATGTCTTCTCTGCGCTTGTCAAGAGAAGGAAGGGTCAGGCGGAGGGTGTTCAGCCTGTAATACAAATCAATACGGAATTTTTCCTCCCGGATCATTTTCATAAGGTCGCTGTTGCTGGCGGCAATGACCCGTATATCGATATAAATATTACGCTGGGAACCGATTCTGCGGATTTCTTTTTCCTGGAGCGTCCGCAACAGTACACTTTGGAGCTCTAAAGGCATGGAATTGATTTCATCCAGAAAAATGGTTCCCTTATGGGCAAGCTCGAACAGTCCCCGCTTTCCGCCTTTGCTGGCGCCTGAAAAGGCACCCTCCTCATAACCGAATAATTCGCTTTCCAGAAGGGTCGCAGGGATTGCAGCGCAGTTGACCGCTACAAAAGGTTCTTTTGCTCTGCTGCTGGCATTATGGATGCTCTGTGCCAATAATTCCTTGCCGGTACCGCTGTCACCACCGATTAATATATTGGCATCTGTGGCTGCATAGGTTTCTGCCTTTTTCAAAAGCTGCCGCATAATCCCGCTTTCCGCAATAATATCAGAAAAATGGTATCTGGCAAAGAAGCCGGTATTCCTTATCTCTGTCCGTACCCTTTGTTCCTGATCCTGGATGTCACGGGCTCTGCGGAATATCGCAACAATTCTCTTTTTACCCTTTTCTTCAAAATGGCTTTTTTTAATGTAGTAGTCCTGACCCAATATTTTCAGGACTTTTTCCCGCTCCCTGCTGTTTGTGAGAAAGTGCCGGATATATCCGGCAACCAGAGTGTCGTCCGTGTTGTCAACCTTTCTTCCAATCAAGGCCTGTTCATCTGTCTTGAATATATTTCCCATTTCTTTGTTGGCTACGATAAATTTTCCATCTTCAATTGAAAGAACCCCCTCCGTGATTGAGGAGACAGCCTCGGTGAAACATTTTAACTGCAGTTTTTCCCTCTGTCTGGCGTCAATGATGGACAGGGCCTGTTTAACTGCGTTTCTCAGCGCATGCTGCCCGGAGTAGACCGGTAATACTTTTATTCCGCATGAATTGCCGGTCCGGTATGCCAGGGTTCCTCCGCCTACCAGTACATCCATGCCGTCAGTGCTTCCCTGACGGACCAGGCGGATGATATCCTCCCTGGAACGGAAGGGGTACAGCGTCAGACTGTTGATTCCCAGAAGTTCTTTTGCTGCCTGAAGGTTATAACTCTTAAGATAATCTTCAAACATCAGCAGCCCAATCCGCGGACCGTGATTTTTTGCGGCTTTTAAGGTTTCCAGAAGTTCAAGGTCCCCTGGTTCTGCTCTCACAGAGACTGCTTCCGGTATATTCTGCTCTATCAGATTTGCGGTTGCGCCTCTGCTGATGATAGCATCAGGAACGCCAGTTTCCCGGAACATATTTCTCAGATGGCTGATTAAGGTATTCTCAGCAATTTCCCATTCTAAAATGGTTGGATTAATCTGGAGAGAGCCGCATACAGCGTTGATGTCATTCATCATTCCCGGATAAACAGAAATAATCAGCAGTTCATTTTCATACATGGTTTTACCTCGAAATTCATTATGTTATATGGTTTTGATTTAGGTCATTAGAAACAGTATATGTCTAATTATAAGACATAAGAGATAAAATGACAAACATTAAAAGATGGTTATTGCAGATATTAAATGACTTTTATAAGAAAAATAATTGGCATGTAAATTGCTATATATAACAACAGGATGGTTACATACCAGAAAGGAGAAGCATACATGATTCACATTAATTTAAATGGAGGTTTCCTGCGTGACGGAAATGTCTGCAGTTGCGGAGAAATCTCTCCTGAGGCCGGGCGTGAGAATACGATTGCGTATCAAATTCTTCGTTCCCACAGTATATCCCCGGACCCGGCTCAGATGCAGATTCATTTTGACGCGCTTATTTCCCAGGACCTGACCTATGTGGGCATTATCCAGACGGCCAGAAGCAGCGGAATGAAGCGATTTCCCATTCCTTATGCAATGACCAATTGTCACAATAGTCTTTGTGCGGTAGGAGGAACCATCAATGAAGATGACCATGTATTTGGACTGACAGCGGCTCATAAATACGGAGGAATCTATGTTCCTGAAAATCTGGCGGTCATGCATACATATGTCAGAGAAGAAATGGTGAAATGCGGAAACATGATTCTGGGATCTGACAGCCATTCCAGATATGGCGCGTTGGGAACAATGGGATTTGGCGAAGGCGGGCCGGAGCTTGTTAAACAGTTGTTGGAAAGAACATATGACATTCCGGCGCCGGAGGTGGTTTTGTGCTATCTCACCGGGAAACCGCCCAGAGGAGTGGGCCCCTTAGATATTGCTCTTTCTATTATTGGGGCAACATTTAAAAATGGAGTAGTTAAAAATAAGATTATTGAATTCGCCGGTCCTGGCATGAAAAATCTTTCTGCGGATTTCCGGTGCAATATTGATACCATGATGCTTGAAGTTCTTGTCTGTCTTCTATATGGGAAACGGATGAGGTGACTGAAAATTACTATGGAATCCATGGACGTTCAGCGTATTTTAAGCCGCTGAAAGCCTATGGAACCGCATACTATGATACCATCATTACAGTTGACTTAAACAAGGCACAATCCATGATTGCCATGCCGTTCCACCCCAGCAATGTATATACCATCCATGAGTTCCAGGAACATGCCGAGGAGATATTTGACTCTGTCCAAAAGGAGGCAGACGAGCTGTTTGGGATTGGAGCCCTTTCCTTTAAAGATAAGGTAAAGAACCACAGGCCCTACGCGGATCAGGGCAGTGTTGCCGGGTGCGCAGGCGGACTTTACGAAAACCTTATGGAAATGGCGGCCATACTTGAAGGGAAAAGTCTTGGAAATAACGGATTTAATGTAACTGCCTATCCGTCCAGCATGCCGGTAAACCTGGCTCTGACCCGGGCGGGGGCAGTCGAAACTCTTTTGAGTTCCGGGGTGATTATGAAACCGTGTATCTGCGGTTCCTGCTCCGGTTATGGAGACACACCTGCCAATCAGGCATTTTCTATCCGTCACGCAACACGTAACTTCCCCAACCGGGAGGGAAGCAAGCCCAATGAAAAACAGTATAGCTCAGTTGCGCTGATGGATGCCAGATCCATTGCGGCAACAGCTGCCAATGGAGGGCGGGTTACCGCTGGTACGGATGCGGCATATACGGTTCCGGATATGACATATACCTTTGACCGCAGTGTTTATGAAAAGAGAGTATTCTACGGATACGGCAAGGCGGACCCGTCTGTAGAAATCGTATCCGGGCCCAATATAGTGGATTGGCCTGAAATGGAACCGCTGGGAGAAAATTGCCTTCTGAAGCTCTCTGCTGTCATCCGGGATAAGGTGACGTCCACAGATGAGCTGATTCCATCCGGAGATACTGCTCCTACCGCTCTAATCCTATCCGTCTTGCGGATTATACCCTATGCCGCCGCGTACCGGGATTTGCCGGAATTTGCAGAGAGATTCAGGCTGATGAAAAGAGGCGTATGGAAGGGAATACGCCGGAGCATCTGATGAATGTGCTCTCACATTTCGGCAATGCAGAAGAGCTTGCCGGCAATACACAGTACGGCTCCTGTCTTTTTGCAGTGAAGCCTGGCGACGGGTCAGCCAGGGAACAGGCAGCCTCCTGCCAGAAGGTACTGGGCGGCCTTGCAAATATATGTGCGGAATATGCCACTAAGAGATACAGGAGCAACTGCATCAACTGGGGAATTCTTCCATTCGTGCTTCCAGAAGGCGGGGATTTGCCCTGCGGGACAGGGATATATCTTTATACCTGGTATTCGTGATATGATTAAGGAGAATCAGAGGGAGATACCCGCAAAGGTTCTGACCGGAACTGGAGAAACGTTTGATATGACGCTGATGATGGGCAATCTGACAAAGGCGGAACGGGACATTCTTTTGAAGGATGTCTAATCAATTATTATAAAGAGTTATCGGAGGATTAAGAAGATGAAAGATTATCAAATCAGCAGATTTTGCTGGCTGGAATTTAATATGGACAATCTCAGGGACAATTTTTTAGTCCTGAAAAAATGGTGGGTCCGGATGTAAAGATTATGCCGGCTATCAAGGTAAATGCCTATAGTCATGGTATTGTGGCCTGTGGAAAGGTTCTGGAAGAGTGTGGAGCGGATTATCTGGGCGTAGGAAGTATAGATGAAGGTATTTTGCTGAGAGAAACGGTGTTAATATGCCGATTCTGATTTTTGCAAGCAATCTGATTCAGGAGACTGCTAATTTATATGTCCAGTACCATTGATACCTACCATCTGTCCCTTGAGCCGCCAGGTCATTTTCAGAGGCGGTTTCAGAACCCTCCGATGTCTTTATCAAGATAGACACGGGAAGGGGAAGAATTGGTGTGAATGCCGAGGAATTTCCGGACTTTTTCAGGGAAGTTTCCCAAATGCCCAATCTTCATGTAGAGGGCGTATACAGTCATATGGCGGCGGTGAACTGGCCGGATGAGGGTGCGGATTACGCAGTATGGCAGTATTCCCGTTTTAAGGCCGCTATGGATGCAATTGGTGAGGATGCAAATCGGATTCCGTTCAGACAGCTGGCCAACACGCCGGGCTGCATTGCACTTCCTGATATACGTATGAGCGGAATTTGTCCGGGACGCGCAATGTGGGGATATTCACCATTGACGAGAAGAGCGGAACATCCGGAGCTGAAAGCACCCCTGGTCAGCTGGAAGAGTCGTCTGGTCCACGTAAATGAAGTAACAGGCGGGAAATTTGGAGAAAAATATAAGGCAGTGAAAATGGATACACCAAAACGAATTGGTATCATGGTGGGCGGCATGGGTGATGGAATCAGTCCTAAGATTGCGGGGGATATGTTCTTTTGCATGGCAGAAAGTGTCCGGTTGCCAGCACCGTTTCACTGGAACATACCATTCTTGATCTTACCGACTTCCCGGACGCAAAGCCCGGTGATGAAATTGTGATTCTTGGCCGCCAGGGTGAGGAAGAAATAACTCTTGAACAGCGTATGGAAGAATGGGGACTAACTGTTCCACGTATCTGGACCGAGATATCCGCCCATCTGGACCGCCACTATTACCGGGATGGAAAGCTGTGGGCCGTGGCAAAGGATGAACGATTCATACTGAATGAAAATTAAAAATAATGATTGTAAGGGGGAAAAACCATGAAGAAAAGGAAAATCAGTGACATAACAATGATTCTGATTGCAATGCTCTTAGGTTCGCTGGCAGGTATCATTATAGGAAAACCAGCGACATATATCGGATTTATCGGAGATATCTGGCTGAACTTAATGAAGATGTTTTTGGTGCCCATCGTGGTGTGTATGCTTGTAAAAGGCATCAGCAGCATGGACAGCCCGGAAGCCCTGGGCAGGATTGGAATAAAAATAATCGTATTTTATATTTTTACAACCATCTGTGCAGGAGTTCTTGGCATTGGTGTCACCAGTATCCTCAACCCGGGCAGCGGCTTTAGCTATGAGGCTGCCACAGAGGAGATTGTGGTTAATGAGATGCCCACAATTGCAGAGTTTTTTAAGAGTATGTTCTCCAGCAATATTTTTGCCACCTTCTCTTCCGGAGATATGATGCAGGTCGTTATCATTTCATGTATCATCGGTGTTGCCATTGTGCTGCTGCCGGAAGGTAAAAGGGAGCCGGTTCGGGATTGGTTTGTGGCTATGAGCGACCTTGTGATGTCTATTATCAACATTGCTTTAAAGCTGGCGCCTATTGGTGTGTTCTGCCTCATGGCATCGTCACTGGGAAAATATGGTGTCGGACTCCTTGTTACCATTGGAAAGATTCTTGGTACCTTTTATCTGTGCTGCGCGCTGCATTTGATTGTAGTTTACTGTCTGCTGCTTTGGATGCTTACAGGTATCAGTCCAATCACCTTCATAAGAAAGGCATTTAACACCTTTGCTACAGCGGCAAGTACATGCAGCAGTAACGCTGTTATTCCGGTCAGCATGGAAGTTGCCACACAGAATTTTGGATGCGACGAATCAGTGGCATCTCTGGGAATCCCTCTGGGAGCGACCGTCAATAAGGATGGCGTGGCAATCCTCTGTGGTGTTGTCCTTATTTTCAGCGGTCAGGCCATGGGAATCCCTCTCACAATCACGCAGATTATTAACATACTGTTTGTTACAACCCTGGTTACCAGTGCGGGCTCCGGCGTTCCGGGAGGCGGACTGATGAATCTTATGATTGTAGGAACAGCAGTGGGCATGCCTCTGGATATTGTTCTCATGGTGGGAGGATTCTATCGTTTCTTCGATATGGGAACCACCTCCATGAACTGTCTTGGTGACATGTCCGCAACCGTTATCGTAGACCGTATGGAGAAGCGCCGTGCCGCAAAGTTGGAAAAAAAAACTTCAGCGATGAAAGAGAGAATTTATGAATGCTCAGAATAATGGAAAAACCTTAAGCTGTGTAGACTGCGGCAGCTTAAACTGCAAGAAGAGAAGTGGAAAATATCCGGATTTCTGCCTGACGCAGGATGTTACACAGAAGGAGGCAGCAGAACTGGAGAAACTGTATATGGATGACAACGAGAACCACAGAGTGGCAATCGCGGGTGCGCAGGTAGAATCTGAATACTCGGGAATCTATACACGTGTGGAAGAAATCATGGAGTTCGCGAAACAGATAGGCGCCAGAAAGATTGGAATAGCCACCTGTTCAGGGCTGATAGAGGAGAGCCGTGTCTTCGCAAAAATCCTGAGGTTCAATGGATTTGATGTATATGGCGTAATCTGCAAAGTGGGCTCTAAGGACAAAACATCCATTGGTCTGGAGGAAGAATACACAAAGACAGGACCGTTATGTGCAACCCCATTCTACAGGCAAAAAAGTTAAATGAAGCAGGAACCGAACTAAATGTGGTCGTGGGACTGTGCGTGGGTCATGACAGCCTGTTCTATAAATATGCCGAGGCCCTGACGACCACATTGATTACAAAGGATCGTGTACTTGGTCATAATCCCGCGGTTGCGCTGTATCAGACAGCTTCTTACTACAAAAGGCTTCTTGAAAAACCGGTTGTGGAATGGAATGATTAAAAATTCTGACCTCTGAAAGCAGAAATTTTATTGGTATCATCTGAACTGATGTTGAATTAGAATTCCTTCAAAATCAGCGGGATGAATATACAATTATATCATGAATAGATTGTGATAATAGGGATTGCCACATGCGTGAAGGCAATCCCTATCTATTGGTGCGCCCGGCGGTGCACGTTTCTAACCGGTGTAAGTCGTGTGTTCTGAAAGCTGTCAACAGCTTGCCAGTGAAAGTCTGGTCGGAGTAATTGCCAGTGAGCTCCGTAACAAGCGTCCAGTGCTTTTGGGCAACTGATTGTGCTGAGGCGAAGTATGCCTATGTGAAATAGGTGCAAGTTAATAGTCCGTAACATTAAGTGAATCCTGTAGCATCGTTACGTTAGCCCTTCGGGGGAAAAGAGGGTGTCGAGTCATTGGCTTTCTGTAGTTTAACAAAATTTGAAACACTGTGTTTTATGATAATAAATATACAGCACTTCATTTTTAACTGTATTTTTGATATAATCAGCTAAGGTCGAGTCTGTATTAGGAATCTGTTTTGTGTATTGGTGGTTTCTTTCTCTTCAGAGGGAGTAGTGAATAATCGAAACGACAACTCCCATCTTATGGGACTGAAGATTTGAATTTATGGGGGAAGGTATTATGAATTGTCCATATTGTGGCAAAGAAATGATGGTTGGAAGTATTTCGCAGGACAGATATGCCTTGAAATGGGTCCCTTGTGATAAAGATATGGGAATTTTAAATAGTACGCCTTTGGTGAAAGGAGTTAAGTTGACTTCTATGATGGATAAAGTAAGGGTCAAGGTGTTCTATTGTGAAGAATGCAGAAAGTTTTTAATTGACCAGGATGATTTATGAGTGAGTAATTAAATCTTAGCCATTGGGGCTGGAACGTTGGAAGTTGTGGGGATAGACAAAATGAAAACCATTACAATTTGCGGTAGTATATAGTGGCTCAGTTGTCAAGACAAAAATCTAAGATTTTTATAATGAACTGATATGGTTGATATGTAACGAGGAACATGGGGAGGATAATGGAACACTCCCCAGATCCATATATGCATTAAGCTACA
>ENA-OQCK01000894-OQCK01000894.1-human-gut-metagenome-genome-assembly--contig:-NODE-894-length-13294-cov-4.389838_pt1 | contig 13294 bp, 16 predicted proteins | sample MGYA00242498_ERZ504578 | MGnify/ENA primary metagenome ERZ504578 (study PRJEB26092, sample SAMD00036229) | human gut metagenome | host: Homo sapiens | study: EMG produced TPA metagenomics assembly of... | reverse complement strand
TTGCTTTCCTGCCTTTTCATAAATAACTCCGTCTTTTATTTAGCGGAAGCGTTCCGCTTCATTACCTGCACTTTTCGTTCTGCAAAGACTTATCAGACTTTTTGTATGGGCCACTTGAGTGAAGCGTGCTCTCATTTATACTTGTGTTAGTGTTTTAGCACATTCAAAAACAATATATATGACATTTAAAGATTTAAATATAACCGAACCTATTTTAAAAGCAATTGAAGAAAAAGGGTATGCCAATCCTACCCCTATACAAGTAAAAGCAATCCCTGCCGCCTTAACAGGAAAAGACATATTAGGCTGTGCGCAGACCGGAACTGGAAAGACCGCTGCATTTGCCATTCCCATTATTCAGCATTTGCAAGCCCTTAAAAACCGGGATAAGAGTATCAAAGCCTTGATACTGACACCTACCGTGAATTGGCATTGCAGATTAGCGAATGCATAGACGACTATGCCAAATATACGCAAGTCCGTCATGGGGTTATCTTCGGAGGAGTAAACCAGCGTGCGCAGGTAAATATGCTCCATAAAGGAGTCGACATATTGGTCGCCACTCCAGGACGTCTGTTGGATTTGATGAATCAGGGATATATCCATTTGGATAATGTGCGACACTTCGTACTGGATGAGGCCGACCGTATGCTTGATATGGGATTTATCCATGACATCAACGTTTGTTGCCGAAACTTCCTAAAGAAAAGCAGACCTTGTTCTTCTCGGCTACCATGCCCGATACGATAATCGCTTTGACGAACTCACTGCTGAAACAACCGGTGAAGATTACTATAACCCCAAAATCATCTACGGTAGATACTATCGAACAGACTATTTATTTTGTGGAGAAGAAAGAGAAAAGTAAATTGTTGATTTCTATTTTGCATAAAACGGAGGGACAGTCGGTGCTTGTTTTCTCACGTACCAAGCATAATGCGGACAGAATTGTCCGCGTATTAAGCAAAGCAGGTATCGGTAGTCAGGCTATTCATGGAAATAAAAGTCAGAATGCAAGGCAATCTGCATTGGAAAACTTCAAAACGGGTAAGATACGCGTAATGATAGCTACCGATATTGCAGCCAGAGGCATTGATATCAATGAGTTGCCGTTGGTTATAAACTATGACCTTCCCGATGTGCCCGAGACGTATGTGCATCGTATCGGACGTACCGGTAGAGCTGGTAATTTAGGAACAGCATTGACTTTTTGCTCGCAGGAAGAGCGTAAGTTGGTTAACGATATTCAGAAGCTGACAGGTAAGAAACTCAGTAAGGTTGAGTTTGCTATCTGAGGTCGTTTCTAAGTTTGTTATTTTATTTATCCGACGAGTATACATCCATTAAACTATAAATCTATGGCAAATCCATGACAGTAGGAAAACGTGAGAATGAAAAGAAAAAGACTTGCTAAGCGGGAAGCAAAATTAAAAAGAAAAGAAAGGTAGAAAATCTACAAAAAGCAGTTTTGATGATATGATTGCTTATGTGGACGAATATGGTATGATTACTTCAACTCCACCCGAAGAGAATATCAAAAAGCAAGAGATTAATGTAGAGGAGATAATGATTTCCACTCCCAGGAAAGAAGATGAAGAACCGGTAATTTTGAGAGGAAGAATAGAGTTCTTTAATGAAGCCAGAGGATTTGGATTTATCAAAGACCTTGCAGGAATTGAAAAATATTTCTTTCACGTGAACAATGTTGTTACGGATGTCAGGGAGGGTAATATCGTTACATTCGACCTCGAACGAGGAGCAAAGGGGATGAATGCTGTTAATATCTGTCTGGAAAGATAACTTGCTTGCCATAGTGCAAAAATCCTTTGCTTTCCACTTTTGTTGCCGGGTTTTTGGGTCAATGTAAAAACCTGAGGGGTAAAATTTATAAATTGTTATCTTTGTCTCCAAATTCATAGCTTATGGAGTTAAACGGTTATCGCCTTCTTCTTCCTGAAGGCACTTTAGACTACTTTGATCTTGTTGATGTGAAGGAAAGCGTAAATGAAGTTGTGTTCTACCTTGAGGAGAAAAATATCGTTCCTGAGAAGTATACAGATCAGGATACTGAGAGTAAAGGCTTTTATGACCCTGTTATTGTTCAGGATTTTCCTCTTCGTGGCAAGAAGGTCTTCCTTAATATTCGTCGTCGTCGCTGGCTCTTAAAGAAGCATAATGAGTATATCTCTCGTAACTGGCGTATGGTGGCTGAAGGTACTCGTATGACGCAGGATTTTGCGTCTTTTTTAAAAGAACTATATTGATAGCTATCCGATCAGTTGCAAGCTCTTGGGTGTTTTATATGGAGTTGACGGGGATTTATTGGAGCGTCAATACCGTAACCATCTAAGTGGTTATCTCCATTGGGACCAACTTGTTCATGCAGAGGATTGGCTACTATTCGAAAAGAATATCGGTGCTTATATCTGTATTGATGAGGTAGCCCTCTCGCGTGGGGAACTCTATACTGTACTGACCAATAAAGAAGCTCACGGTGGTAAAGGCAGTATGATTGCCATCATTAAAGGTACGGACGTTCATACGGTCACTTCTGTCCTGCTTAAGCTCTCCCGTCGCCGCCGTTACCAAGTGCGCGAGATAACCTTGGATATGGCTCCTAACATGGAGCAGATTGCACGCATCTGCTTTCCTGCGGCCAAACGTGTTACCGATCGCTTTCACGTACAGAAGTTAGCTTATGAAGCTGTGCAGGAGATGCGTGTAAAAGCTCGCTGGGAGGCTTTGGATGAAGAGTCCACTCAGATTGCTTATGCAAAGGCCTGTGGAAAGATGTATCATGCACCTGTTTTCGCTAATGGAGATACAAGAAAGCAGTTGTTAGCGAGAAGTATTTATCTGCTTTACAAGAAGGAATCCTTATGGACTCAGTCTCAAAGAATACGGGCTGAAATTCTTTTCAAGGAATATCCCGATATAAAGAAAGGATATTATCTGTCTATGCGGTTAGGCTTAATCTATCATCAGTGTAAGTTTAAGGATATTGCTTTGACAAGGCTGGCAAGGTGGTATGATGAAGTAGATAAATCAGGGTTCCTCACCTTTGGAAGGGTCGCACGTTCTATACAAACACATTATCTGGATATAATCAATTTTTTTGAAAGGAGGGCAACCAATGCCGCAGCAGAGTCATTCAATGCTAAAATCAAAGCATTTAGAGCACAGTTCAGAGGAGTAAGAGATAGAGCTTTTTTCTTATATAGACTTGCTAAATTATATGCTTAAATATAAAATACCTCAGATTGTTACGTTGACCCCCACGTTGCCTCCCTTTGGGGGATTGTTTGGACAATAACAAAAAAAGAGGAATATTCTTTCGAATTTCCTCTTCTTTGCGGGTGGCAGATGGGACTCGAACCCACGACATTCAGAACCACAATCTGACGCTCTAACCAACTGAACTACAGCCACCATGTTAGTGCATTTCTTAAATGCGGTGCAAAGATAGGGATAATCTTTAATATTGCAAAGAATGAGACGAAATTTTTTGAGATTTCTGCATTATTTTTTCTTCTCGTAGATACCTATATTGTGCTGCTGGAGCAGCTTTCGAGAGCTTTTGACAAAGATTTCCAGGTGTTTACGAGCTTCCGGCGTTAAATGTTCTGTAGGAAAACTGGCAGGATAAAGAATGTAATTTTTTTCTTTAGTAAGTTCGGCCGGCCGGTCCAGACCAGATTATATCCACAATAGGAAACACGACAGTATGGAAAAGGCAGAGGATTGGAGTCTGGCAGGGGCGTCTGACTCTGACCGGTGTAAGAGGGACGGATGGGTTGGGGGAGAGGATGTTTCTCCAACTGCAAAGTGAAGATGAGCCGCCGTCAGTGTTAGCCTTGCTCATATTGGAAATGAAGTTTCCCAAGGAGTAGACTATGATGTGCTGTTCGGTACCGTTGGTACGTAGTTCCATCGGTTGAATGACGTGAGGGTGTGAACCGATAATATGTGTTACGCCTTGTTGGAGCAACCAGTTGGCCAGTTCGCGTTGCTCACGGTTGGGAAGGGACTGATATTCCTCTCCCCAATGCATGCAGGCAATAATGGCATCCGGTTGGCGTGCTTGGCACTTTGGATATCTTGCAGGATGGTATTCTTATCAATATAGTTTACGATATTGGGAGAGGTAGCCTTGATACCATTGGTGCCGTAAGTATAGTTGAGTAGGGCAATGCGAAAGCCGTTTCTGTTGATGAACAGGGGATAGCGTTGCCTGCGCTCCGACAGATTCTTGTAGGTGCCTGCGTAACGAATACCGGAGGAGTCAAGCAATTGTATGGTACGCTCCATTCCCTTTTTTCCACGGTCCAGACAGTGGTTGTTGGCTGTCAGTAAAATATCGAATCCGGCGTCCTTTATGGCCTGAAGATATTCATCGGGGGCGCTGAACATAGGATAGCCCGATAGGGCCTGCCCCCCAATGTGACTTCCAGATTTCCTATGGCGAGGTCTGCCTGGGATATTTGCTCTTTTATGAGGGAGAAGCAGGAGGAGTAGTCATATTTTCCTTCAGATACATGTGCAGCGTCTATTTGTGCCTGGTGCTGCATCAGGTCGCCGACAAATAATAGCGTAATCCTTTCCTGCGAGGAAAGGGTTACGCTATACAGTAGGACAACAATGAAGACGGCGAGCGTTTTCATCGCCTTGTTATTGGTAGATTGCTTTCTTGCCGGCGAGCAATGTATTCTTCATAAGGGAAACGATGGTCATGGGACCTACGCCTCCCGGTACGGGGGTAATGAATGAACATTTGGGAGTACTTCGTCGAATTTCACATCACCGGTCAACTTGAATCCGGATTTCTTGGAGGTATCGGGCACACGGTAGTACCTACATCAATAACGACAGCGCCTTCCTTGACCATTTCCGCCTTAACAAAGTTCGGTTGTCCCAACGCAGCAATGATGATGTCCGCTTCCTGGCATTCCTTTACCAGGTCTTTGCTGCGGCTGTGGCATACGGTCACTGTGGCATCGCCGGGATAAGCCTTCTGCATCATCAGGCAGCCATGGGTTTGCCGACAATGTTACTGCGTCCCAATACCACGCATTTCTTGCCTGAAGTCTCTATCTGATAGCGCTTCAGCAGTTCGAGGATACCGTTGGGAGTAGCGGATACATAGCAGGGAAGGCCAATGGACATCCGTCCCACGTTGATGGGATGAAAGCCGTCCACATCCTTGCGGTAGTCGATGGTTTCAATCACTTTCTGCTCGGAGATATGCTTGGGCAAGGGAAGCTGTACGATGAAACCGTCCACATCCGCATCCTCGTTCAATTCGCGTACCTTGGCGAGCAGTTCCTTTTCGGTAACGTCTGCCTCGTAACGGATAAGTGAGGACTTGAATCCGCAAACTTCGCATGCTTTTACTTTGGCGGCAACGTAGGTTTCGCTACCTCCATCGTGTCCTACAAGAATGGCGGCCAGATGCGGGCGTTTACCCCCACGAGCCACTATTTCGGCTACTTCTGCTGCAATCTCTTGCTTTACTTGCTCTGAAATTGCTTTTCCATCAATCAGTGTCATAGGCTGTTATCTTATCTTTTAAGTTTCGGCATCATCTTACCCATCTTGCTGCCAGTGACCATCTTCATCATCTTGCGGGTCTGGTCAAACTGTTTCAGCAGGCGGTTTACTTCCTGAATATTCGTACCGCTACCTTTGGCAATGCGCTGGCGGCGTGAACCGTTCAGAATGGCCGGATTGCTGCGTTCTTCCGGAGTCATGGAGTAGATGATGGCTTCAATGCTCTTGAAGGCATTGTCGTCAATGTCTATATCCTTGATGGCTTTGCCTACGCCCGGTATCATGGAGGCAAGTTCCTTCAAGTTACCCATTTTCTTGATTTGTGCAATCTGGCTCAGGAAGTCGTTGAAGTCGAACTGGTTCTTGGCAATCTTCTTTTGCAGGCGTTTGGCTTCTTCCTCGTCATATTGTTCCTGCGCACGTTCCACCAAAGATACGATGTCACCCATACCGAGAATACGGTCGGCCATACGTGAGGGATGGAACTGGTCGATGGCATCCAGCTTTTCACCGGTACCTACAAACTTGATGGGCTTGTTTACCACCGAACGGATAGAAAGGGCGGCACCACCGCGGGTATCACCATCCAGTTTGGTCAATACTACACCATTGAAGTCGAGCCGTTCGTTGAATTCCTTAGCGGTATTCACTGCATCCTGACCGGTCATTGAATCCACTACGAACAGAATCTCGTCCGGATTGATGGCCTTCTTGATGGCGGCAATCTCGTTCATCATCTCCTCATCCACTGCCAGACGACCGGCTGTATCGACAATTACAAGGTCGTAACCTTTGGCTTTGGCTTCTTGGATGGCATTTTGGGCAATGGCTACCGGATTTTTGCTGTCCGGTTCCGAGTACATCGGTACGTCAATCTGTTCAGCCAGTACACGCAACTGCTCGATAGCGGCAGGACGGTACACGTCACAAGCCACCAATAACGGCTTTTTGTTCTTCTTGCTCTTCAGCATGCGGGCCAGCTTTCCGGAGAAAGTTGTTTTACCGGAGCCTTGCAAACCGGACATTAGGATAATGGCAGGCTTGGAGTCGAGGTTTATTTCAGAAGTCTCGCCGCCCATGAGCTGGGTCAGTTCATCGTGTACGATTTTTACCATCAGCTGGCTGGGCTTAACGGCTGTCAGCACGTTTTGTCCCAAGGCTTTTTCCTTAACGGTATCGGTGAAGTTTTTGGCTACCTTATAGTTCACGTCGGCATCCAAAAGTGCCTTACGTACGTCTTTCAGGGTTTCCGCAACATTGATTTCGGTGATTTTGCCCTCACCTTTCAAAATTTTAAACGACCTTTCAAGTCTCTCGCTTAAATTATCGAACATAGTATCTAATTACAATTACTAAATTACAAATTACTCTTATTGAGGCGCAAAAGTACAAAAAATCCCTTTAACTGCCTTCTTTTGAAGCAGAATATTATTGAAGACTTGCAGCGGGATGGGCGAAAAGAATGGAAGTGCCGGTCAAGGCACTGATAATCATCTATATTATTCTGTTTTTTTTAGTTCTTTTTGCTTACTTTCTATTGATAATGTCTCTGGCGCAGGGTCCTTCGTGGTTGGGATATCCCGGTGCGTGGCTGCGCCATCTCTTGTCGGCTTCAACTTTCAGGCTTCGGTAGTCGTCCTGTGTGCGGCGGATGTAGTCGTCCAGCAGTGCCCGGTGCTCGGCCAGAATCTTTGAGTATTTGGGGTCATGGGCAAGGTTTCGTCTTTCTCCTTTATCCTTCAGCATATCATACAGTTCTTCCCCGTTGCCTTCCAGATAGTGTGTGTATTTGTATCTGGGACTGCGTATCATCGTCCCGGGCTGACGGTCACTTCGTATTCACTGTGCCATTCGGAGGCTGCATAGGGGTGCTGTCTCTTTTGCTTCTCGCCTTTCAGGAAAGGGGCAAGGCTGATGCCGGGCTTGGAGGAAGGCACCGGAATGCCTGCCAGTTCACAGAGAGTGGGCAGCAGGTCGATAGTGGGTTGGGTCAGTAAATCTTCCACCGGTTTTTGACGGGGATGAATACCGGGACCGGCTATGATGAAGGGCACATTTGTCATTTCTTCGTAAAAGCTGACCTGCTTGGTTACCATGCGGTGTGACCCCATTCCGTCTCCGTGGTCTGCCAGTACAATGACAATTGTATTTTTGCCGGCGGGAGTGGAGTAGAGGGCTTCCAGTACACTCTCTATCTGTCTGGCCACTATCCGCGTGTAATGCTGGAAGGCGGCGACGTAGTGCCGGTAATTGTCCTCGTTCCAGTGGGCGGCTTGCATCATCCTCCGGTGGCTGCAGCAGATGTACTGAATGGGCAACGGAAGTTTTTCCCAGTCTTCCACTTCAAAGTTTTCGGGTAGTAGCGGGAGTGGGGTACTGATGGGGCTATCTATGTGCTCCCCTTTATTTTCGCCTACATATCCGCAGATATTGTGCGGGTTTTGGAAATCGGCTATGCAGATGAAAGGTTCTTGCGGTGGATTGCTGAGATAGGCCACGGCATCCTCGCAGGTTCCTACATCCAGAAAGCTGTCATTGTTGACGGGAAATTCGGGGTCGGTGAAGGGCTTGGCAACCGGTTCCTTGTGGCGGAATCCCCTTAGGGAACCCATGTCATGGGTTTTGCCAAAGTGGACGGCCTCATAACCGTTGGCGGTGAAGAGGCTTCCCAGGGTCGGAATGCTGTCGGGCAGCGGAGGATTGATGTGTTCGGCCGAGTTGGAACGTACATTGGTTTGATGCGGCATCAGTCCGCTCCATAAGGCAGCGCGTGACGGTTGGCTGAGGGGGCATCCCACGTATGCGTTGGCAAATGTTACACCTTGGGAGGCAATTCGGTCTATAGGTGGAGTGCAGCTGGGGTCGGCACCGTATGCGCCTACTACCCGCTGGGTCAGATGGTCGCATTGGATAATAAGAAAATTGGGCGATTGCTGTGCCATTACCGGAAAGCTGCACAATGCCATTCCCATAAAAGAGTGAATCGTTTTCATCAGATTTGGATTTTATTTGTTCAAGGTTATTGTATGGTGGCAAATGTATGAAAAACGGATATAAAAAAAGCTTCCACCTACGTTTATGAACGTAAATGGAAGCTTTTGTACAATATCTGTATGCAGTTGCTGTTAACTGTTCATGCTCATCAGGAATTCGTCGTTGTCTTTGGTCTTCTCCAGACGGTCTTTTACGAAGTCCATGGCTTCTATCGGATTCATGTCGGCAAGGTACTTGCGGAGAATCCACATGCGGTCCAGTGTCTGCTTGTCTTGCAGCAGGTCGTCGCGGCGAGTGCTGGAGGCAACGATGTTGACAGCCGGGAAGATACGCTTGTTGGACAAGTTGCGGTCGAGCTGCAACTCCATATTACCCGTACCCTTGAATCTTCGAAGATAACCTCGTCCATCTTTGAGCCAGTGTCAATCAAGGCAGTGGCAAGGATGGTCAGTGAACCGCCGCCCTCGATGTTACGTGCTGCACCGAAGAAGCGTTTGGGCTTATGTAATGCGTTGGCATCCACACCACCGGAAAGCACTTTGCCGGAAGCCGGGGGATACGGTGTTGTAGCACGTGCCAGGCGGGTGATGGAGTCGAGGAAGATGACAACATCGTGTCCGCATTCCACCATGCGTTTTGCTTTTTCAAGGACGATGCCGGCAATCTTCACGTGGCGTTCTGCCGGTTCGTCGAAGGTAGAGGCGATTACTTCCGCATTGACGGTACGCGCCATGTCGGTAACTTCCTCCGGGCGTTCGTCGATGAGCAGCATAATCATGTAGACTTCCGGATGATTGGCGGCAATGGCGTTGGCAATGTCTTTCATCAAGATGGTCTTACCGGTTTTGGGCTGTGCTACAATCAAGGCACGCTGACCTTTGCCGATGGGAGCAAACAAGTCTACGACACGGGCCGACATAGAGTCGGAGTATCCGCCTTTGCAAAGCTTGAACTTCTCGTCCGGGAAGAGGGGGGTGAGGTGCTCGAACGGTACGCGGTCGCGTACGAAGCCGGGTCACGTCCGTTTATTTTGGATACTTTTACCAGCGGGAAGTACTTTTCGCCTTCTTTCGGGGGACGGATTACGCCTTCTACCACATCACCGGTTTTCAGGCCGAACAATTTGATTTGTGATTGTGATACGTAAATATCGTCCGGTGAGGACAAATAGTTGTAATCGGAGGAACGGAGGAAGCCGTAGCCATCCTGCATGATTTCCAGTACACCGGTTCCGGTGAGGATGTCGTCGAATTCGTACGCTTTCTCGCGTTCTATTACGGGTTTGCGTTCCGGAGCGGCGGGATAGTTCTCTCCGTTGTTATAGGGTTGTGCAGGGCGCTGCTGCGCGGGGCGCTGTTGGTTATAGCCACCGTTGCGGTTGTTATTGTTGTTGTTATTGTATGGGTTGTTGTTGTCGCGGGCGCGGAGGCGCGGGCGTTGTGGCTGTTGCGGTTCGGCTGGGGCAGCGGCAGGAGTGGGAGTGGGAGTGGCGGGAGTTTCTGCTTTGGTCGCTTCGAATTTGCCGATGAGTTCGGATGGCAATTCTATTTTTTCCGTAGGGAGGTCTTCAATGGGGATGAAGTCATCTGCCGCTTCGGCCAAGATAGGGCTTTCGTCCGGTACGATATTCTTTTCTGCTTTGGCTTCTGCCTGAGGTTCTGTTTTCGGAGCTTTAGCCTCGAAATTCAATTCCGGTTCGGCAACCTTCGGGGTTTCTGTTGCTTGGGGTGTCAGCAGTCGTCTTCCTTTACCTTGCGGGGGCGTCCCGGTTTGCGTTTGGGTACGGCGGCTTCTTTGGCTGGCGCCGGCGTTGCAGCTTCTATGGTCGGTTCTTGGGGTGCTTCCACAGTTTTGGGTTGTTCTTTCGCAGCCGGTGCTTCCTCTGTTTTGGCTTTGGTGAGGTCTCCGTTTTTATTGGCTGAGAACACTTTGTCGGCACCTTCCTTTTTTACGGTCTTTACAGTGACGCGCGAGCGTTTTTGCTTTTCCCCTTTACGCTCTTCCTTCAGCTTGTCGGCGGCAACTTTCTTGGTAGCGCCTGCGATAGCTTGTTCGTCAAGTATCTTGTAAACAAGTTCTTCTTTTTTGAGTGAGTCTGTTTTTTTTATACCAGTTCTTGGGCAATAGTTTGTAGTTCCGACAAATTTTTGTCGTTCAGTTGAATGATGTTATACATACAGTATATATGTGAATGGTTTAAAATTTACTTTTATTGAAAGGCATAAGTGCACAGTTGCAGTTGTTGTAGGAAGCAACTTGGGCAAGTTTACCTTGTGATATATGATTTATATGGGATATTTATTATTGAACCGGAAATCTGATAAACAATTCTTGCCACAGCAAGAAGTCGCAGAATGTTTCAACGGTGCAAAGGTAATAAATATTTTGGTTTCATAAACAAATCATCTTTTTTTTAAATTTAAAACTTTATCTTTGCTGTATTAACAACAACATGAAGGATTGGTTTATGAATATAGATGAAGTACAGTTGATAACTTTTTCACCTACTTGTACCTCTAAACAAGTGGGAGAGGCAATTGTTCACGGAACGGGAATTTCGTCTGTCTCCAAAGTGGACCTCACCTTGGAGGCGGCGGGTAAAAGGGAGGTGCCTTCCCATGCTTTGGCGGTCATCACGGTGCCCGTATATGGCGGTCATGTGGCTCCTTTGGCATTGGAGCGGATGAAGGAGCTTCATGCTGACGGTGCACCTGCCGTGGTTGTGGTGGTGTACGGCAACCGGGCCTATGAGAAGGCTTTGGTGGAATTGGATGCTTTTGTCACGAAGTTGGGCTTCAAGGTAATTGCAGGTGCTACGTTTGTAGGAGAGCACTCTTATAGCAGTGAGAAATATCCGGTGGCAGCCGGACGTCCGGATGCGGACGACTTGGAGTATGCAAAGCTTTTTGGTGAAAAGATACGTGCTAAAATTGCGGCGGCCGAAGATATGGAGAAACTGTATGGGGTGGATGTGACCCGTATCCAGCGTCCGCGCCAGCCTTTCTTCCCGTTGCTCCGCTTTTTGCGCAGAGTCGTCAAGTTGCGTAAGAGTGGGGTGCCTATGCCCCGTACTCCGCAAGTGGATGCGGAACGTTGTACGCATTGCGGATATTGCGTGAAGCATTGTCCTGCAGGAGCCATTATAAAAGGAGACGAGTGCAATACGGTTGCAGAGAAATGCATCAAATGTTGTGCTTGTGTGAAAGGCTGTCCGCAGAAGGCGCGCACGTATGACACGCCGTTTGCCGTATTGCTTTCCGATTGCTTCAAGAAACAGAAGGAGGACAGAATCATTCTGTGATGGCTACTGGTCGATGGTTGATACGACCAACACTTTCCGGGTTTTTTCGTCTATTCTGAAACGGTTGTCCACCCGTTCTCCCACCAGCCAGATGATGTCATCTCCGCAGCAAAGCACCCATTGCCGTTCTTTGCGCAGAAGGGAGAACTTGCGTCGGTCAGGTAGTCGCTTACCTTCTTCCGGCCTTTCATGCCGAAGGGCACGAAGCTGTCTCCCTGCCTGCAAAGGCGCAGTGATAGGGGATGCTGGAGTTTGTCGGCATCAAAGCAGGCGGTAGCTTTGTCGCGTGGAATCATGAAATCCGGTGCATAGGGATGCTCTTTCATTTCCAATAACGGCTTTACGGCTTCCTGTACGGGTTCTATCAACAACGAGCCGCGGTCTTTGATGACACGCCAGCCGGGGGTGGCAAAGACTTTGCCGGGCTGTCCGTCCAATGTCCGGCAGATGTCCCTTACTTGTGCGGCGTTGAATCCAAGCGGATGCAGAATTTCAAATAAGACCGTTTCCGGTGCCGCTTCTTGCCTCAGGGCGCCGATACTTATGCCTTCCGGTGTCTTGACTCGCAGTTTGGCTTCTTCTATACCTATATTATATATAGAGGCGGCATCGTCCAGATGCTCTGCCGTTTTGAGGATGCTTTCCTTGACGGAGGGGTTTATCTCCTGCATCATGGGAAGCAGGTTCAAGCGTATTTTGTTGCGGGTATATTCGTCCTGCAGATTGGTGCTGTCCGTCACGTAGGCTTGCCCGATACTTTCCAGATAACCGACGATTTCCTTTCTGTCCAGGCAGAGCAAGGGGCGGACTATATGTCCGTTTCGGGGGCGTATACCCCGCAATCCGTTGATGCCGGTACCGCGAATCAGATTGAGCAGCAATGTCTCTACACTGTCATCTTGATGGTGGGCGACGGCAATGACAGCTGCACTGCATGCTTCCCTTGTTTTTTCGAACCACGCGTAGCGCAATTCCCTTGCAGCCATTTCGATGGAGATATGCCGTTCCTTTGCTTCCTGCTCCGTGTTGAAGTGGACGGTGTGCAGCGTCACCCGGTGCTCCAGGCAGAGTTGGCGTACAAAGTGCTCGTCGCGGTCGGATTCCGCTCCGCGCAGATGGAAGTTGCAATGGGCGGCTTCGCATGTGTATCCCAGGCTGAGGAGCAGGCGCAGCAACGCCACGGAGTCCGCCCCGCCGCTCAGTGCCACAAGTATCTTGTCGTCCAGCGAGAAGAGCTTGTGGCGCTCGATGTATTGTACTACCTTCTGCATATTCAACTATAGAGTGGTGCAAAGATAGTGCAAACGATTTTTATTGCCATATCTGCAAGTATCTATTTTCAGAATCTCTATCGGCTAAGGTCGTATTTGCTAAAAGCTAATCTTACCACAGCTGTGTTTTATGCATACCACACCTTTGTTCTTTTCTTACCACAGCTGTGGAAAGAAAAAC
>ENA-OQCK01000893-OQCK01000893.1-human-gut-metagenome-genome-assembly--contig:-NODE-893-length-13307-cov-2.915706_pt1 | contig 13307 bp, 14 predicted proteins | sample MGYA00242498_ERZ504578 | MGnify/ENA primary metagenome ERZ504578 (study PRJEB26092, sample SAMD00036229) | human gut metagenome | host: Homo sapiens | study: EMG produced TPA metagenomics assembly of... | reverse complement strand
AAAAAGAAAGGGAGGTGTAATCATGACAGCAGCAGTTAAGGAATCAAAGATTACAAAAAAAGAATTATTCAGAGCTTATAATAAATGGTATTGGCTGTGTGAAGTTTCACATTGCTATGATCGACTGCAGTCATTATCTTTCTGTGCCAGTATTCAAAATACATTACGGAAGCTATATCCAAATGATGAGGAGTATCAGGAGGCACTGCTTCGCCATTTGCAATTCTTCAATACGGAGGGAACTATAGGTTCTGTAATTCATGGTATTACGATGTCGTTGGAAGAAGAAAAGGCAGCAAATAAGGAAATTTCTGGAGAAATGATAATAGCTTTGAAAACGGGATTGATGGGCCCTGTAGCAGGAATTGGAGACACATTGATTTGGGGTACACTTAAACCTATATGTCTTGCACTTGCTACAACGATGGCTCTAAGCAACAATCTAATTGGTGCATTCTTCGTATTGTTATTTCCTTTGGCTGGATATTTCATTGGCTACTATATGTGCCGTCTGGGATATTCACTTGGCCGTAACGCTATCAGTAAGCTTATACAAAGTGGACTAATGAATCGAATAATTGATGCCTGCAGTATCCTAGGGCTAATGATGATGGGAGCGTTGTCTGCAAGTTTTGTATCACTAACAACAACGGCAGGTTTTAAATTGGAAAATAGTGATCCGATTTTACTTCAGAATATATTAGATGGTATTATGCCAGGGTTATTGCCTTTTGCTGTGATTACAGGTATTTATTTTTACATGAAGAAAAAAGGTACAAAGTATGGCGGTATCCTAATTGGTATTATTATTGCTTCACTTATACTGTCATTCTTTGATATTGTTTAAACAAGATCTTAAAAACTATTAAATTAGGGGAGATTTTATATGGAAATATTAAAAAAAAGGTTAATTTATTTATAGATGAACACTTTGATCATCTATGGAAGCTGGCCTCCTATATCCATGCAAATCCTGAAATTGCCTTTGAAGAGAAGAAAGCTGCACATGCGCTTTCTTCTTATCTGCAGGAGCAGGGATTTGCTGTGAAGACGGGAATCGCCGGTTTGGATACGGCCTTTCAGGCTGTATTCAAAAAAGGAAACGGTCCAAGAATTGCCGTATTTGCGGAATACGATGCATTAAAGGGACTGGGGCATGCCTGCGGTCATAACCTGATCGCAACCAGTGCGCTAGGCTGTGCAGCCGCAGTAAAGCAGGTTCTGGAGAGCAGTGAGCTGGAAGGCAGCATCGAGGTATATGGAACACCTGCCGAGGAAGATGGCGGAGGAAAGATCATCATGCTTAAGCAGGGTGTATTTGACGGTTTGGATGCTGTTTTCCTGATGCATCCGACAAGTGCCATGGCAAGAATCGGAGGCGAATGTGCTTCCTTTACCGACTTTGAAATAGAGTACTTCGGTAAGAGTGCACACGCAGAATCCCATCCGGAAAACGGCATCAATGCACTGGATGCGGCGAATCTGTTTTATCAGGCAGTGGGACTTGCCCGGCAGCAGCTGCGTGATTCTATTCATATCTGCTGTATCATAGCGGAAAGTGAACGGGATATCGGACGCATTCCGGATTATGCAAGGCTGGAGGTGGAAATATCCACCATGCGGGCAAAGGATATCGAAACCACCAAACAGAAAATCATAAACATTGCAGAAGGCATGGCACTGGCCAGCGGCTGCAGGGTAAGCTATAAGGAAATACCGGGATATTACGGGCGTATGCCGAATGCGGTGCTCGCTGAGCTGTGCAGACAGGAAATGCTGGCCCTTGGGGAGCCCATGATGGAGGGAATGCCGAGTGATGCGGTGGAGAGGATCTGGGAAATGTTTCCCGTGTGATTCCCGCATGCAATCTCTATATGACACTGCTTCCGGAAAAGAAGATATCCGGCCATACCGATCAGTTTCGCGAGCTCGCAATATCCGATGCCGGCAAACACTGTCTTGATATTTCCAGCAAGGCAATGGCAAACAGTATTCTGACGCTGTATCAGAACCCGAAACTGCTCAAGCAGGCCAAGGAGGAATTAAAGCGCTGTCAGGAAGAGGAGGCTCGCTATGAATAATATCGGAGTATACGACTGGGCGTCATGGGACAGTCGCTGGCACGCAATATCATGCAGCACGGCTTCTCTGTATCTGTATACAATATAGAAACAGAAATCACAAAGCAGTTCACACAGAAATATCCGAAGCTTTTCGGATATGAGTCACTGGAAGCCTTTGTCAACAGCCTTGAGAAACCGCGTAAAATCATCCTAATGGTAACGGCAGGACGTGTGGTGGACAGTGTCATTGCATCCTTGAAGCCACTGCTTGCGAAAGGGGATATACTGATAGACTGCGGGAATTCCTATTATGAGGATACACAGCGCAGAATGCAGTCCATGCAGCAGGATGGATTTTATCTGATAGGAAGCGGTGTTTCCGGTGGAGAAAAGGGAGCCTTGCATGTCCCAGCATCATGCCCTCCGGGGAATACAGGGCCTATTGCGAAATTGCGGACATCTTTACTGCAATCGCTGCCAAAAATGAAGACGGCACAGCTGCTGTACCTATATCGGAAAAGAAGGCTCCGGCCATTTTGTGAAGATGGTGCATAATGGTATTGAATATGCCGATATGCAGCTGCTTGCGGAGCTTTATGCAATCCTGAAAAGGCTGTATCCAAAGGATCGTGCCGCTGTGCAAAAGGCATTTCATCAGCTGAATCAGCATAATCTTGCCTCGTATCTTCTGGATATCACAGAGGATATCCTGCAAAAAAAGGAACAGGAGGAATGGCTGCTTGACAAGGTGCTGGATGTCGCAAAGCAGAAGGGAACCGGAAAATGGACAGCATGTGTTTCTCTGGAATACGGTGTTCCTGTGCCAAGCCTTATAGAGGCTGTGGAAGCAAGATTTCTTTCTTCCATGAAAGCCCAACGGCTACAGGCGGAACAGTGCTATGCAGGTACACAGGATGAAGAAACCGGCAATGAGCAGCTGGCTGCTGATCTGTATAAGGCGGTGCTGCTGGCAAAAACGAGCATCTATGCACAGGGCTTTTCCCTCATAGCTGCCGTGAATGCGCAATGCGGCTACCATATTGATACCAAGCAGCTTGCGGTGATATGGCAGAATGGCTGTATTATCAAATCAGAGTTCTTAAAGGATATATATCAGGCCTATGACAAGGATGCAAACCTTACAAATCTGCTTGTATCCGATCAGTTTACAGAGTATGTGAAACAGGGCAGAGAGGATTTACAGCGCATCATCAGCTTCGCTCTGCAAAAGGGCTTGTATATACCGGTTTTATGCAGTGTGATGAATTATGTCAATGGCTACACCACGGCAAGTCTGGAAACGAATCTGATACAGGCACAGCGGGACTGCTTTGGTGCACACACCTATGAGCGTGTGGATCAGGCAGGGGTGTTCCACAGTGATTGGCTAAAGTAAATGCGGAAGCATTTTCTGATATACGGCATGCTTACTCAGTGTGAATAGAAAAAAGAGAATCCAATCTGTTGTGTATACCAATAGATTTGGATTCTTTATGCTGTTTGTGGATGCTTGCAATAAGGCATCCGTATATCTTCCTGCTGTAAGATGGATGTGCAGGCTTGAATAAGCGGCGGTCTTTAAATGCTTATATAGATCGTCTGCCCGCTCGAAGGATTCGTTATGAACCCTTCATTTTTTTATATGCGGCAGGGAATTGTGAACGCCTGTTACTGTTGGCATAAGGATCATCATAGAAATACACCAGACGATACGGGATACCCTGATAAGACTGCAATGGCCTGTAATTACAAACGCTTTTATAAATTATAAATTTCGACAGATAACGACATCGGTTTACTTCTGGACAGATTTAAATTATTGTTAGTGTGTGGAATCAGAGAAATGGATGGAGGGAATTTTATGATGGATACATTGACAAAGGAATTATACGAAGAGGTTACAAATCTTTTGCATGACATGGGAACACCCGCACACATCAAAGGACACTATTATCTGCGCAGCGCTATCCTGGAAGTTTATGCTCATCCGGAGCTATTAAAGAATATGATGAATGGCTTATATGCAACGATAGCTGAGGCTTATGATACGACGCCTTCCTGTGTGGAGCGCAGTATCCGCAATGCCGTAGAGGCAACGCTGGATCGCGGGGATGTGGACTTTCTGTATTCCGTGTTCCGTAATACGATCAGTAAGAATAAAGGTAAGCCGACCAACCGGGAATTTATTATGATGGTTGTGGATGTCCTGCGGGTTCGGCATATGTAGCCTGCTTTGTGCTACTGGCAGAATGTATGGCTGCAGTGCGGGATGCCTTATTACAGAGAAGCTCAGAATGTACAGTAAGCTGTTTTCGTAATGCCTCACCGCTTTGAAACACAGATATAGCTGATAGAGATACCATTGCTTGATAGCATAAAGAGTTTACAGACTGTCATAGACTGCTGTTGTTTCAGCGAACAGCGCCTAACAGCGCATGCTGCTTTGGTGAATCGTATCTGTTTTTCCTGACGGATTTAGAAAATAAAGGAAAAGCGGCTTGACTTATTTGGATTTGCAGGTATCATATAAGAAGAAACGCGAGGAAAAGTGTGCAATACGTAACATGACGTATTGGATGCTTTTTGTATTCGGAATAGAAAGGATACCCTGCATGTTTGTAAAGATTGGAAAAGCAGGAGTAAAGGGATGAAGCTGTGAGATTAACGGTAGATGATATTAAGCGACAGACAAAAAGTGAAACAAAGCTGATCAAGGCCAGAAAGGTTCAACAGGAAAACCTGATTAAAAAAATATATATAGCAAAAACGCAGAGTGAGTACCACGTAGAGGCACGGATGGAAACATTGAGTGGCAAGTTTTATGCGACACTGCAGTTTACATTAAATGCGGAGAGTGATGTGGATTATTATTTCTGCAGCTGCAAGCGAACAAAAATATGCGAGCATCTGCTTGCCGTACTGTATCAGATTCATGATCTGCAGCCGGAGAAGTTTCCATATTCCTATGAACGGAAAGAGGAAGAAATCGCCGTACAGCGGCTGCACAACTTCCGTTGCTTCAGCAGAGTCCATCACCTGTTAAGAAAGAGAAGCAGAGGATTTCTGCAGAAAAGGAAGCAGTACCTGTAAAAAAGGGCAGATTGCAGATGGAAATTTTGAAGGAGCATCAGAACATCGAGGCGATGGTGAAGGAGAATACCCGCCGCAGAGAGCTGATGAAGCAGTTTGCGACCTCCAGTCATATTCTGCAGGAGAGCAAGGTCTATTATCAGGAGCTGCAAAACCGTGAGCATGTGGAAAAGGTGCATCTGTTTGTGGAAGCTGAGGTCACTGACCAGCAGCATATGTATATCGCACTGAAAATCGGAGACCGGAAATGGTATACCATCAGCAGCCTTGCGAATTTCTTTGAGCGTCTTGCCCAGCAGACCTATGCACAATATGGTATGTCTCTGGCGTTCACCCATTCGATAAACCGCTTTGATGAAGACAGCCAGGATCTGATCCGTTTTCTGAAAAACTGCTTTTATGAGGGAAAGACGCTGGTATCCAATCCGAGTGTTATGGAGATTCCTCCGCTGTATATGGATGAGTTTTATGAGCTGCTGGGGCGCCTTCCACAGCGCTATCGCAACATTCAGATGAAGGATAAACGACAGCTGCTGGACATCCGCGTAAAGAGTGAGGAGGATTTTGTTCTGCTTACCTTCCGCAACTGGTCGCTGCTGAAAAGCGGTATTCGGGGACGGCATCACTTGTACCGCATGCAGGATGATACGCTGTACCGCTATCGCTTTGATGAACAGGGGAAGTGTTTGGAGCTGATTGATTCCCTGAGTGAGCAGCAGCTGTATGTGCGCAATGAGCAGTTTGCGGATTTCTATAAATATGTTCTAAGTGAAATCCGTGATTATGCGAATATGTATGGAATCGCGAAGTATGCCTATACGCTGGAGCCGATCGGGCTGGAGCTGTATGGGGATATTGATAAGCTGGGAAGGGTGTATTTTCAGCTGGATGTTCTGTATGAGGATGAACGGATACCGGGCTTTCAGGATGAGCAGGAATATCTGCCGCTGCGCCAGGAGATCGTTGAAAATTTCATAAGGCAGTATGCGGATATCATACAGCCGAAGGAGCATTGCGCGCTGTTTCATGATGTGAGTGAAACCCTGCTGGAGTTCATGCGGGACGGCCTTCCGTTTCTGTCGGGATATTGTGAGATTTTTGTCAGTGATGTATTGAAGAATATGAATAAGAAGCATGTGGTTAATCTGCAGGCAGGCTTCGCCTTGCGGGTAACCTTCTGGAAATTGATTTACACAGCCGTGATATTCATAAGGAGGAGCTGCTGGATGTGCTGCGCGCCTACCGCAGGAAAAAGCATTTTTATCGGTTGAAAAACGGGAAGCTGCTGAATCTGAAGAGTGATCAGCTGGAGGAACTGGATACGATGATGCAGGAGTTTCATATCGAGGATGAACAGCTGCAGCAGAATTGCATACAGCTGCCGGGATATCGTCTGTTCATGCTGGATGCATTCACAAAGGGAAGTGACTCCATTGCCTTCCATAAAGAGGATGTCTTACAGAATATACTGAACTCCTTTCAGCAGATCAGTACACAGGATATTGAAATACCACAGCGCTATAATGAGCTTTTACGTGATTATCAGAAGGATGGCTTTCGCTGGCTGAAGCTGATGCACCGGTATGGCTTCGGAGGTATTCTGGCGGATGATATGGGTCTTGGAAAAACGTTGCAGGTCATTGCCTTTCTGGAAAGCGAAAAGCAGGCAGGCCGCACCAGCATTGTCGTTGTGCCGAGCAGTGTGCTGTATAACTGGGAGGATGAGGTGCGTAAATTTGCAAGTGATTTAAGGGTTTGCTGTATCACAGGCTCTCAGGCAAAGCGGGAGGAGCTGATCCGCAGCAGTATGGATATGGATCTGCTGATTACCTCCTATGATTATCTGAAGAGGGATATCGGCTATTATGAAAGCCGGACATTCTTCTATAAGATTCTGGATGAGGCACAGTATATCAAAAACCAGCGGACGATGAATGCGACAAGCACGAAGCGTCTGAAGAGCCATCATGCACTGGCTCTGACAGGTACACCGATTGAAAATTCACTGGCTGAGCTGTGGAGTATTTTTGACTTTCTGATGCCGGGCTACCTGTTTGATTACCGCTATTTCTCCCATCATTTCGAGAAGGATATCGTTCTTGGAAAGCATAAGGAGAAGCAGGAGCAGCTGAAGAAAATGGTACAGCCGTTCATTCTGCGAAGAGTGAAGAAGGAGGTGCTGAGTGAGCTGCCTGAAAAGACGGAGACAACGCTCAGTATCGCCTTTGATGAGGCAGAGGAAACAATGTATATGGCGAATCTTGCACAGGTCAACAAGGAGCTGCAGCAGGAGCTCGATCTGGTGAAGACCAATCGGTTCCAGGTTTTGGGAATGCTGATGCGCTTACGGCAGATTTGCTGTGACCCGCGTCTTGTGTATGAGGAGGTATCGCAGCCTTCCAGTAAGCTGAAGGCCTGCATGGAGCTGGTGAGCTCTCTTGTGGAGAATGATAAGTCCGTGCTGCTGTTTTCCAATTTTACCTCCATGCTGGATTTGATTCAGGTTGAGCTACAGCATCTGCATATACCGTATTTCCGAATGGATGGAAGTACCGGTAAGGAGGAGCGACGGGAGCTTGTACAGAAGTTTCAGGATAAGGAAAAGAAGGTGTTCCTTATTTCACTGAAGTCCGGGGGTACCGGTATCAATCTGACAGCTGCGGAGGCAGTGATTCATTATGATCCTGGTGGAATGTTTCGGCGGAGAATCAGGCGAGTGATCGGGCATATCGCATCGGTCAGAATTCCCGCGTGCAGGTGTATAAGCTGATTATGCGCAATACCGTGGAGGAGCGTATTCAGCATTTACAGCAGATGAAAAAGGAGCTTGCGGATATTTTCGTGGAAGAGAATGAGACGAATATCATGAGGATGGATAAGGATCAGATTCTGGAGCTGTTGAAGGTGAGTGGCTGAACGGGGAAAGCCAGTGTATAACCAAAAATGAAGGGAAGTCTTCACTCTCGTTGATCAGAAAGTTTCCTGTAAGAGATAGAGATTTACGGAATGCTTTAATACAATGGCAATTTTATAGAAAAAGGGAATTCATGTACGCAAAGTATCTCTGAATTCTCTTTTTTGCTGTTCGGATTTGAATTAGACAAGAGGCGGGATGCAGTATATGTGCAATCAGCTCTGGTTTATGAAATTTCTTGGATTTTTATGGTACAGGATTTCTTTTTGCTTGTTGGAGCTGATGTGGGTGTAGATCTGCGTGGTAGTGAAGCAATTTTTGATAACAGTAAGCGTATAATCTCATTTTTATGCACTGTAAATTGAAATTTTGAGTTATATAATATATTTGTAAGTAAACTGCCAGTATCCATAATTTGTGTTTCTGCAAAAGCAATATCTATTATCGGTAAATCATAAAGATTTGCTATCAATAATTTACATTGAAATTTTATATAAGATTTTGAATTATTCCCATAAACACTACATTTATAAGCAATTTCAAAATTGAAAAACATTTATTTTACCACGAATTTACCACGATTGAAGAGCCTTGATATGACAATATAAACCACAAGGGAGATAGCACATGAAATGAAACTGTGTATCTCCCTTTTTCATACCACTTGACTACTTCTCTCTGATTTCAAACCTTAAAATGGCTTTCATCATTCTGTATGAATTCGACCTTTTAATTCTTCATCAACCTGCATATTTACAGTACCATTTGCATGATAGCATGGACGCAAGCATACTTAGAGATATAAGCGTTGTAAAAGTCTAAAATTCCTCTGACTGCCTTTTCATCTCCATTAGACGCTCTGCAAATAAGGTCGTAAGAGGGATAACCATAATCTTTTTTCATTTTTCCTATTCCATTTCATTCAATAACTTCTGTAATTTTCTTAGTCCTCTATCCCGTCTGCTATTGATAGCTGAACGTGATACATGATAGAATTTTGAGATTTCTCTGTCGTTCATGCCTTGAAAGAAATACAACAAGATAGCATTACGCTGTTTCTCTGTTAATTCTTTCAACGCTGTACTTAATTCTTCATCAGCTACATAAATTACAAAATGCATAACTTGAAACGATACATAATCACAAGAATATTCATCACTCATACCATATTCAATTGCTTCATTTCAGGCAATTCACAAAATAGTATTTCATGTTTTGAACGCCTAGCAATCTGTCTTCTATGACTTGATAATGCACCTTTAATGACAATCATCATCAAAGCATTAAATTGTAATCTGACGATATGCTCGAAAGAAGAGGTTCCCATAATCTCACCTCCTTTCTGCAAGAGCTAAACTATACAAACGGAATATTTCATAGCGAAAATATTTGTTTATAACTTCTGAAAATGCAGAAAAGAGGTATATAAAAAGCCCGTACAAAACATATAGTCTGTACGAGCTAATTAAAGTGATATTTTATTGTATATCTTTTCCTGCAAGCCTAATTATATCTGCTGTTCCTGCGATATTTCATCATAAGAGACTGATAGACAGCTCCGTTATCACGAAAAACATAGTCACAGAATTCTTGAAGCTGTTCTTTGGAATAGAGGTCAAACGGAAGTTCAAATAGTTTCTTTTCTACTGTATTCTTGATGTAGGGTAAATCTGAAATATAAGAACACTCCGTTTCAATCTTCATGTCCTCAAAAATATCTCTGTCCATAAAATTCCCCGCAGTCTTTATCTGCTTTTGCGTGATTTCCTTACTGTGAATACGCCAGCCAGCAGACCAAGAGATACGAACATGAGCGCAAGCCATGTTGTCATATTCGTGCTGTCACCAGTTTTAGGGCTGTTAGACGTTGTCTGTTTATCTGTACTTGCTGGTTTCTTATCTGTATCCGTTATAGATGGTTTCTTGTTATCGTCTATTGTTGGCTTTTGTGTGTCCTTTCCTTTGACAGTAACGGTAATTGTTTTTGTAGAAGAGGCTCCTTTACTATCTGTAACTCTGTATGTTACCGTGTATGTTCCTGCCCTCAAGACATCTACATCATTGCTTAATACTTCAACTTTCCTTGTAATATCGCCGTCCTCTTTATCCGAAGCGGTAACATCTTTCAATGGGACAAATTCATCGCCGACTGTTAATATCTTATCACTGGCATTGATTGTCGGCACATGATTGAGTTCTACTTGCGGTATGTCATCCTTTGGTAAAACAGCTGCCGCAGGAAGTGTGATATTGACATCACCTGTTGGTGTACCAGAGATAGTAAAACTATTTTTAGTCATATTTGTTACTGACAATCCATTCAAGCCCTGAATACTATCACTATAATCATCTGGAAGATAATACCATTAGCTACTTCTACGATAATATCTGAAATTGCTGTTCCTTGTGCAACACCTTGCGTACCATTCGTAACCGTTAGTCCATCATTTCCTACAACATTAACATCATAAACTTGTCCTTCGGTTGCTAATATCGCATAGGTCATTCTATTTACCGTATCCGTTCTTTCAAGCCATATTTGACAATTCGCAAAACTATCTAAATTCATATCATTTGCAGAAATTTTTGTTTCATTTGTGATTTGTTTTGCCTTTGCCCCATCGCTATTTTGCACAACTAAATATGTACCATTTGGAACATTAGTTAATATAACTTTACTCTTATCATAAACCACTAACGCAGAACCAAGGTTATTTGTACTGTGTCGCAATGTAAATGTGTCATTTATTGACAGATTTCCGTCAGATGCTACCGCCGGCACAGCAGATGCGAAGATGACAGATGACAGATTCAATTCAAAAGCAGGTTTCACTCCTCTTTTATCACCATTGCTCACTTTATTATTTATAATTCTAGCTGTTGGCCATGCTTCCAATGCTGTAATGTCATCAGTTATATTCTTTGGTGGAGTGGCACGTAACCAAAACACAGGATCTGTCTTTGCTCCCCAATAACCTTTATCTATTCTCAAACCACTATTTAAGTTATCAAATTCATTTGCTCCTACTGTAAGATACTGTGTAGCACTCCTATCTCCATGTGCTAAATATAATTTATCACTTACAGAGTAAGCCTTATCATTTTTTCCATCATAAGTATAAATTAATGTATCATTCATTAATTGTTGTTCTGAATTCGTAAAATATGATGTTTCTAAACTTTTTAACATTTTTCTTATATCACTTGCCCCATAATGAGAAGGATATACACTTTGCGGACTTACTCCATCAACGTAAGTACAATCTTCCCATTCAGTTATATCACTCTTATCATTTGATACATCAAGTTCAAACGGAATACCTTTGTCTAATACATCTGCTGCAAACAAAATAAGATTATTATGCTGAGTTCCTGCAATCCACCATCGCTGATTGTTGTTACCGAAATAAACTTTTGCTGGATTTTCACCGTCTTGATCGTTTGTATTAAAAGCCTTTAGTTCATCAACAGTCGCAAACTGTGTGCTATCTGGCAATTCTGCTGCATGGACTTTTGTACCAAATACCGGTAATGCTGTAACAATCATTACAACAGCCAATAATAGTGAACCGACTTTTTTCTTTACATTTTCTACTTCTTTCAAATTCTTTTTCCTCCTCACATCTCTATTCCTTGTGCCTAATAAGAACAAATTTACTATACATATGTTTTTTCAATTTCTATGTATGTTCATATTTTAATTGTCCTTTATAACTGTTTAGACTTTGTGGAATCTAATCTAGCGTCTTTATCCCTTGCACATACTGTTTTTGAAAGGCCTTTAGAAGACGCTTAAACCTCTTTTTGTTTGATGTCCTTAGCTGGCAAATAACCTCTCTGGTATCTGTCACATAAAATACCACCCAAGAAAATCACCTCCGTGCAAAATCGGAAAGATTTGTGTTTTCTGATTAAATTCTAACTTTTCTTTTTTCTAATGATTAGAGCAACCACCATACCGAACAGAGAGAAGCAGACAAGACAAATCCTGCATTTGCATGAGCTACTGTTTTTCCGGTTCACTCTCCCAATTTCTCATTACAAGAAATTTTCGCCTTGCCTTTATCTCGTTCTCACCTCTCCTCATTGTAGATTATGATATTCACATCAGGATAAAAGGATAAAATAGTAGAAGTATAAACGGCACAAAATTTAGACTTTTTGTGCGTATGTGTTATCATTTAATATAGGATAATTTAGGATAAAAACAGCGTATTTAAACTTAAATTAGGACAAAAACCAAAGTTTAGAAGTGGCGTAGAAGTCTACTTTTTATGCCTTTTGTTGTTGATAACGAACGATCCACCTCGCAAATGTTGTGTGATGGGTATTTAGTCGTCGCCCACCCTCACGCATACTAATTTCTCCAATTACCCACAGTTGATAAATTTCTTCAAACTGTTCTGGGAAATCATGCTTTGGTCGTCCAAATTGTACCCCTTTTTCTTTTGCAATACGTATTCCTTCCGCTTGTCTTTGTTTCGTATTTTCTCTTTCAATCTGGCGACATAGGAAAGTATCTGCAATACCAAATCTGCTATAAATTTTCCTGTAACGCCATTCACTTGATTTCTGGTATCAAGCAGAGGGAAATCCAACACAATCAGTTCAATGTCTTTTACTCTTGTTAAATAACGCCATTGTTCTAGTATTTCATCATAATCACGTCCCAGACGGTCTATGGACTTAATATAAAGTTCGTCGCCTGCTTTCAACTTTTTTACCAGCCTTTGATAATTCTTGCGTATAAAATCCTTTCCTGATTGTTTATCAATATACATCTGTTTCTTTGTCAGTCCCATTTCCTGCATGGCTTCGACCTGCCTTGCAATATTCTGGTCTTTGCTTGAAACTCGGATATATGCGTATTTCGCCATATTAAATTCCTCCTTTGTCTATTATCCACAAAGAAGATTATAATCAAGGTATTACTCTAAAAGATGAATGAAAGGCAAAGGACAGCGTGCAGACTTACAAAAAATGCACGCTGTTAAAAATCTATCCTACAATCTTCCGGTTACTATCCTTATGTAGCACAAGCTCAAACTGCGATACCTGCATTGCCTTCTTCTGATTTACCATAAATCACATTTAATCCCTTTCTTTCTCTTGATTAACCAGCACAGAAAAGAAAAAGCCCTGTCAAGAGCTTGCCACCATTGGTGGTGCTTTGCACTCTTGATCGGGCTTTTTGTTTGCTGTATCTTCTCACAAGAGGAAAAAGATTACTCGTCCTCATC
>ENA-OQCK01000892-OQCK01000892.1-human-gut-metagenome-genome-assembly--contig:-NODE-892-length-13324-cov-3.135713_pt1 | contig 13324 bp, 22 predicted proteins | sample MGYA00242498_ERZ504578 | MGnify/ENA primary metagenome ERZ504578 (study PRJEB26092, sample SAMD00036229) | human gut metagenome | host: Homo sapiens | study: EMG produced TPA metagenomics assembly of... | reverse complement strand
CTCATCCGTCCCAGGCATTAAAGAAGGGGGTGGGCTATCTGCCGGAGGACAGGCAGCAGCAGGGGCTGATTCTCTCGTGGGAGCTGTACAGGAATATGACTCTCTCTACACTGGATAAATATAATCGTTTGATTGGCATTGATACGGGAAGGGAGCGGCAGACAGGAAAGGAGCTTTGTGAGAAGCTTCAGATTAAAGCCAAGAGTATATTTTCCAGAGCGGATTCACTGTCAGGAGGCAATCAGCAGAAGGTGGTATTTGCAAAGCTTCTGAACTCAGATGTGAACATCCTGTTGCTGGATGAGCCACAAAGGGTGTGGATGTAGCGCAAAGGCCCAGATATACTCAATTATGTCCGACCTGGCCGCCCAGGGATATGCCATTATTTTGGTCTCTTCCGAGATGCCTGAGGTCATGTCTATGGCAGATAGGATTGGTGTCATGCATGAAGGGCATCTGGCGGCAATTTTTGATGCCTCTCATGTGACTCAGGAGGAGATACTGGCGGCAGCCATGACCGCCAAAGATGAAGATTTGAAAGAGGGAGCGTGAGATGGATGAAAAGCATTTCAAAAGACTTTGATTTAAAACGCTTTGTGTCTCACAATATAAGGGAACTTACGCTTTTCGCAATCCTTATTGTCATTGCAATCCTGGTACAGGTAAGGACAGGGGGACGTTTTTTGTCCGGCTCCAACTTAAATGACCTGCTGCGGGAGACTGCCATCCTTATGATGGTATCTGTTGGTATGATGATGGTCATACTGACAGGATGCATTGATTTGTCTCTGGGTTCCACCATGGGTTTGGCAGGGATGATATGTGCCTGACCTTAAGGGACCACAGGGAGACACCTATTATAGTAATCGTGCTGATAGCATTGGGAATTGGCCTTTTGGCGGGGCTGCTGAATGGTTTTATTGTGGCTAAACTGAGAATCTTTCCACTGATAGGTACTCTGGGGGTATGTGACATGATGAGAGGCCTGGTGTATGTGTTCAGTAAGGGCGCATGGGTAGGCCAGGGAGATATGACCCAGGAATTCATGAGTATATCCACGGGCAAGGTTTTAGGAATCAACAATCTGGTATTCATAGCAATCATCATAACAATTATGGGGTACATATTCCTGCAGTATTTCAGAAACGGAAGATATATGTATGCAGTTGGAAACGATGCGCTTTCTGCCAAGATAAGCGGTATTAATCCGGTAAAGACTAAATTTCTGGCTTATGTGATTAATGGTATGATAGCGGGCCTGGCAGGAATGCTGTGGATATGTAAGTTCGGCAACGCGCAGGGCGAGTCGTGCAGCGGCTATGAATTAAACGTAATTGCATCCGTGGTATTGGGAGGAGTGTTTATCACCGGAGGTTCCGGAAAAGTGGGCGGCGTGGTATTGGGAGTGCTGCTTTTTGGAACACTGAATAATATTCTGCCATTGATACAGGTTTCTTCATTTTGGCAGATGGGTATCAAAGGTTTTGTCATCATTGCATCTGTTGTAATTAACTCCATTACGCAGCAGCATATGGACAAGAAGGCATTGCAGGGGAGGGATTAATTATGGAGAGAACAGCAAAGATAAAATCCCATTCCTTAAAATCCGTTTTATTCCAATGGGAAACAATGATATTTGTAATATTCATTATCATAAATATAATCAACATCAACCTGTCCAGTAATTATCTGAACTTTAACAATATGATGAACAATATGGTGGTGTTCATGGATAAGGCCCTTATGGTATTTACCACCATGATGGTACTTCTCTTGGGAGAGATAGATATCTCCATAGCGTCCATCATGTGTCTTTCAGGATGCTGCACAGGCGTTGCGTTCGAGGCGGGGCTGCCTATTGTTCCGGCTATGATGGCGGGACTGCTGGTGGGGGCTGCCTGCGGCTTCTTTAACGGGATTTTGCTGGTGGCGTTTCCTGATTTGAATTCCACCATTGTTACGCTGGGCAATCAAATCCTGTTTCGGGGAATTGCCTATATGATTCTGGAGGATAAACCCATTACATCCATTTCTTCCAAGATGTCGTTCCTGGCATGGAGCAAGGCGGCGGGGATTCCGTTGATTCTGATTGTATTTCTGGTTGAAACATTGGTATTTGCATTTGTAATTCACAGGACAAAATTTGGACGCTCTCTGTATGCCATTGGAAGCAATGCCAAGGCCAGCAGGTTTTCTGGTATCAAGACCAATCGGATTAAGGTACTGGTGTTTACACTCAGCGGATTGTGCGCGGGTTTTGCGGGGCTTTTCCTTATCTCCAAGCTGGGAAGTGCAAGAGCCAGCATCGCAAAGGGATACGAGATGGAAGTTATAGCAATGGCAATTCTGGGCGGGGTCAGTACCGCGGGAGGAAAGGGCAAGGTTCTGGGCGCTGGTTCTGGGGGTGTTTTCAATCGGATTCCTGCGCTATGGCCTTGGAATTGTAAATGTTTCATCGCAGATTCTCATGATTATTATTGGAGCGCTGCTGGTAGTGGCGGTGGCGATTCCAAATTTGAAGGAAGTGATTTCTGAATCTGCCTCAGGCGGGTGGATTAGACTACGTGTCATACATAACAAACAAAAATAATGAAGGAGGAAAAAGATTATGAAGAAACGTACATTATCACTTATGCTCGCGGCAGCTATGGTACTGGGGGAGCCTGACCGGATGCGGCACCGGGCAGAAGGAAGATAGCAAAGAAACAGCGGCTGTTACGGAGGCAGCCAAGGCTGGAGAAGATGCGGCCGCTGCAGCGGCACTGGAAGCTGGGACACAGGCAGAAGATGGGGAGAAAAGGGTATATGCATTTGTATCCAAGACAGCAGCGGACCCCATATTCCTTCTGATGTTTGACGGATACAAGGCAGCCTGTGACAGGCTTGGAGTAGAAGCTGTATACCGTGGGGCTGACCAGCCGACAGCGGAAAAGGAAATTGAAATCATTACCCAGCTTATCGCTCAGAACGTAGATGCCATTACAGTGATTGGCGCTGACTTTAATGCGCTGCAGCCTATTCTTAAACAGGCAATGTCTCAGAAAATTGCGGTGAATTCCGTGGACACCGCAGTGAACCCTGAAAGCCGTCAGGTACATGTGGAGCAGTGCAGCATTGACGAGGTGGGAAGGGCCCAGATGCAGTCCGCCCTGGCAATCTGCGGAGGACCGGGAAGCTCAGGAAAGATTGGAATACTCTCAGCAAACCCTGAATCCCAGCTTCATGCCGACTGGTGCAAGGCAATGCTTTTGGAGGTTGAGGAGCATCCTGAGGACTATAAGAACATCGAAGTGCTGGATATCGCCTATGGCGATGACCTTCCGGATAAATCCACAAGCGAAGCCAGGCCATGCTTCAGAACAATCCGGACCTTAAGGCAATCATCTCCCCCACGACGGTAGGCATACTGGCAGCGGCCAAGGTGATTCAGGACCAGGGTTCTGACTGCAAGGTAACAGGTGTCGGCCTGCCTTCTGAGATGGCGCCGTATATTGAAAATGGATCTGCTACGATGCCTATCTGTGGAATCCTCTGGATCAGGGAGCGTTAGGAGCATACTCTGCCCATGCGCTGGTAACAGGAGCTGCAACCGGCAGGGTTGGGGACATTGTGGATGCCGGCGACTTGGGAAAATTCACTATCGAAGAGTACTATGACGGAGGAACTCAGGTGCTTTTAGGAGAGCCGCTGCGGTTTGACAAGGATAACATTGCCCAGTGGAAGGATAAATTTTAACAGGAACCCCATTTTTGTATCAGAGAGGAGGCTGCCCGTGGAAACGAGTGGTCTCTTTTTTGTGCTGTCTGGTTTTCGGAGCTGCTATATATGGAGATATATGGCGGGGGGAATTACAGCACCTTCTGTTTATGGAAATTTAATTCTTCCTTCCTTGACAATCCATGGTATATGTGTTTATAATTGGGTTCGTGACATATTGTCACAAATGATATTATGTCACCAAAAGGAATATGATTGTATCATACAAAAGAGGGCTAGGAGCTGGATTCATGCCTACACAACGATTTTTGAAACTAAAGGAAGAGAAGAAGCAGGCAATACTGGAGGCAGCGGTCCACGAATTCTCAAGGGTTCCTTATTCATCTGCATCCATTAACCAGATTATCAAGGAGGCAGACATATCCAGGGGAAGCTTTTATACATATTTTGAAGATAAGGACGACCTGATGCGGTATATGCTCAGAGGCTTCAGGGATAACTGCCAGGAAAGAATCTTCAGAACCCTGAAGGAGCAGGAGGGGAATCCCTTTGAAACCGCCCTTAAGCTGCTGGAGGCAGTGGTGGATGAGGACCATGGCGGTTTGGGCTACAAGATGTACAGGAACATGCTGTCGGATTTAAGCGTGGTGGACCAGAACCATTTATTTGGAATCAAGGGTTTTTTGCTTCAGGATGAGTCCTATCGTGAGTTCGTCCAGAAGCTTTATGAAGGAATTGACAGGGAACGTTATCCCATTGATGAAGAGAACCTGGCATATCTGGTGGATATGGCCATGATTATTATCATCAGAGCCGTAACGCTGTATTATAAGAATGTGGTGGACCGGGAAAAACTTCTGGAAGTGTCAAAGAAGGAAATGCTCATATTGGAATACGGTGTATGCCGGAACATCGGAAGCTGATGTGAAAGGGAAACACAGAAAAGAGGAGAGAAGATATGAAAAATTTAAAGAACAGGAAATATGGGTACAGGGCGGCAGCTGTTCTGTCAGCCATCACCATGGCCGGAGCAATACCCATAACATCATTTGCAAGGAATGCAAGCAAGCCGGATGACGCCCATGTTATCGCAGAGCCGCCTGCACCGGATATTAACAAGGATTTAAGCCTGAATTCGCATACAGTGAGGATAAATGGGCATCCCTCAGGGATAATGTGCTCGAATTCGGGGAGTTAAAGGATTTAGTGCATGAGTACAACCCAACGGTCCGCAGCAACCGGTCTACCTATAAGGATCAGAAGGGCAAGGACCTGAATGCGGCCTATGATGATTATATGGATGACATTGATGCCATCTGGAATAATGCGGACAGCGACGACGACGTGGCATGGGCCACTGCCAGGTTCCAGGTTGGCGTGCTCCAGCAGCAGGCCGACAATAACTATCAGGATGCCGACATGGAAAAGATTCAGTATGACCAGACAGAGGCAGGACTTGTGTATCAGGCCCAGCAGCTCATGGTGACTTATGAGCAGTCACGGTATAATATGGAAAATCTTCAAAGCGCCAGAAATCTGCTTAAGGCCCAGTACGAGGCAACCGTGGCCCGTCAGGCCGCCGGCATGGCAACCCAGGCAGATGTGCTGAGCGCGTTAAAGAGCGTACAGGACCAGGATACGGCCATTTTGTCTGCGCAGAAGTCTGCTGACAATGTCCACAGAAGCCTTTGCCTGATGCTGGGATGGGCGGTGGACGGACAGCCTGAGATTAGGGATGTGCCGGAGCGGACTTGAACCGGATTGCTTCCATGAATCCGGAAGCTGATATGGAGACTGCCATCTCAAACAATTACGATATGAAATATTATGAGAAGAAGGCCGGCAACCTGACCAGCCAGTATCTGATTGAGTCCAATCAGGCACAGCTTCAGGATGCAAGAGACAAAGCCGCCAAATCTCTTAGAAACCAGTACAATACAGTGCTTACCAACCGGGATTCCCTGAACGCGGCCGTGATGGCCCTGGATGTTGCCTTCGTTAACCTGAACACGGCCACGGCCAAGAGGGCGGTAGCGAGATTACAGAGCTGGAATACCAGAGCGCGCTTAACAGCTATGTGTCCGCCAAGAACAGTGTGGAGACAGATAAGCTTCAGCTTCTGCTGGCCATGGAAGCCTATGATTGGAATGTAAAAGGTCTCACAACCTCCAATTAGGCCGGTTGAAGAAAGGTAAGGAGGTTGAACAGATGAACATGAACAGACGAAAAGGTCTCATGGCTTTGTCACTGGCAGCCGTGATGACGGCGGCAGCACAGCCGTGGCACTGGCCGATGAGCCGGGGGTGGTGCCGGGTGAGGCGTACACAGAAGCCATGGCCCGTCTCCAGGACAACCGCATGGAGTACGATGAATTGACAGAACTTATAAAGAATTACTATGCCCCCATAAAAAGCGCATATTCCATGATTGATACCATGGAGGAGGACCAGGGAAGCATTGCAACGGCCATGCGCGTGGTGGCTGATGATTATATGTCCCAGGCAGACCAGCTGGCAGATGTGTTGGGCAGCGGAAATCCCGCTGTCATGCAGGTGGTGGGGGGAGCCAGGATGCTGCGTTCCAGCGCAGGCTCCATGGATCGCGCCATTGAGCGCAGCAAGTCCGGCAGGAGTGTGGACCGCCAGGTGAACATGATTGTGTCCGGCGCGGAAACCCTGATGAACCAGTATGAGTATTATCTGGCTCAGAGAACCGTGGTAGCCAAGGCATTGGAGATAGCCCGGACAGCCCAGGCCATACAGCAGACCATGCAGGCCCAGGGGCTTGCGGTGGATGCAGATGTGCTTTCGGCGGCAGCCCAGCTGTCCTCGGCAAAATCCCAGATGGAGAGTATAGACGCGGGAATTGACCAGATATATAAGACGCTTTGCTACTATACCGGATGGGACAAAGGCGCGGATACTGTCATTGGCCCGGTTCCGGCAGCCGACCCGTCGGTTATCGGAACCCTGGATCTGGCATCTGACAAGGAAACCGCGGTGAACAATAATTACAGCCTGATCAGCATGCGGAGCGGCTCAGGGGCGGGAATGAGCGATTTCCAGGTCCGCACCACCAAAGGAATGACACAGAAGGCAAACAAGATGCGTACCGTGGACTATTCAGAGGACCAGCTCCGTTCTGATATGCAGACACTGTACGACACCATACTGGAGAAAAAGGCGGCCTATGATTCAGCTTCCACTGCTTACCAGAGCGCCCAGCTCACATGGAATGCAGCGCAGATTCAGAGGCAGAACGGCACGCTGAGTCAGATTCAGTTCATGCAGCAGGAGCTGGCGTATCTCCAGGCACAGTCCGGTTTAAGTGTGCAGACCTGAATCTCCAGCAGGCACTGCGCAATTATCAGTGGGCTGTAAAAGGCGTCAGCGTAAGCGCCGGTTAAATGTAAATTACAGGAAAACCCTATTTTTACCAGTTTTGTTGCAGTTGCAATAAAATAGCGGCGAAAATAGGGATTTTCTCTGACTTTTAGTTTAAAATTTACAAAAACAATATAAAATTAATACGTTAATCCCTTGTATTTAGAGGAAAAAAAATGTTATTCTAAATACATAGGGGCATGTATAATTATTCAGGGGAGGGTGGTAACCAGTAGCCGGTTTTGTTTTGAATTGAGGTGATTCTATGTTAACGAAACAAGTTGACAGCAGGGAACGGGCCTTTAGGCCAATTCCCATTTCTTATTTGATTCAGACAGCAAATCAATTTGACTGCGATATTTTTGTCACCAGCGATAAGCATACAGCGAATGTCAAGCAATATGACGAAGTAAAGAATCTTAGAATGACAGGTTTTCTGACTTTTTACTTTAAGGGAAGTGACGAGACAGAGGCCGAGGACAGGATTCAGAAGATTCTGTGGGAGGATAATGAAGGATAAGGAGCGTACATATTATGTGTGTACAAAATTAAACGAGGACAGGGAGACCGGTCCTCGTTTATTGTTTTAATATTGCTGTGATTCAATTATACCATTCAATTGCGTTTTCTGGCCGCCTTATCTAATGTTTTGCGTTTCGGAATTCTCTTTGTCCAGGTAGTGCCTGCGTCTTTGAAAAAGCTCCATACAATCATTACAATGATGAAACCAATGGGAAAGGCCGCTATGATGGATACGGTCTGTAAATTAGCCATGGAGTTCTCTGCAAAAATCAGGGCTATGGGCAGCAGCATCAGCAGTATGGACCAGAACAGCTTTACCTGCTTGTGGGGTTCCTCCTCAGCGCCCAGGGACTTATAGGAGTATGAGCTGGCTACCATGGTCAGTGCGTCAAAGGATGTGGCATAAAAGGCAATCATGGTAATGGCCAGAAGAACCAGCCGGCCTTTGCCAGGGGCATTGTCTCAAATATGGAGATGATGGCTTGGTACAGGTCACCGGTTCCGGCGTAGACACCCATCAGGTCCAGCTTTCCGTGCATCTGCAGTCCCAGCCCGTAATTGCCCAGGATGATGAAGGATGTAAAGGTGCCTGACAGACCGAAGAAATAGCCTCCCAGCACAGTCTGGCGGATGGTCCTGCCCTTGCTGATGGTGCCGATGAAGAATGGGGTGGCAACACACCATACCATCCAGTAAGCCCAGTAGAAGATGGTCCAGTTCTGGGGGAAGGAGGAGGTGCGCGTGGCGTCGGTCCAGGTGGCCATGCCCACGAAGTTCTGTACCATGTTACCCACCGCGGTGATACCTGTCTCGATGATATAGCGTGTCTCGCCGCCGCACAGAAGGAAATAGGCCAGCAGTCCGAAGAACAGGTAAACGCAGGAGGCCGCCAGTTTGGCAATGCCCTGCATGCCGAAGTACACGGCCATGGTATACACCACGCAGATGATAACCAGGATGCCGATGGTCAGGAAATTGTTCTCAGATATGCCCAACACGCGGCTTAAGGCCATGGAGAGGAGAGGCGTTGCCAGGGAAACGTGGTGCAGTACCGGCCAGAAGGGCAAATACCGCTGTCAGGTCGATGAGCTTGCCCCAGAGGCCGTCCACCCGTCCGCCAAGAAGCGGCCTGCATGCCTCGGAATACTTTTGTTTGTTCCGCTTGCGCACATGGAGCATGAAGCCAAAGGATACAGCCAAATGATGTAAAAGCTCCAGGGAATGGGACCCCAGTGGAACAGGGATAGTGGATGCCCAGTCCTGCATGGCCCCCATGTCCGTTATATGGGGCTCGCCTGCGTAGAGCATCCACTCGCACAGGGAGTAGAAGAGTATGTCGGCAGCCAATCCCGCCGTAAACATCATGGAACCCCATTGGAAGGCGGAGTACTGAGCTTTTCGAGATTTCCCAGCTTTATCTTGCCGTAGCGGGAAAATGCCATGTACAGGGAGCAGATTAAGGCGCCCAGTCCAAGAAGCAGATAATAGCTTCCAAACTGGTCGCCCAGGAAAAAGCGCACAGATCCAAGAACCTGAGAGGAGGCGTCCGGGAATATCATAAACAGGGAGCAGAGGGCCAGTATGGTCACAAAGGGAATGATGGTTGTGACCCAGTCCAGCCTATTCTTTAATGGGGTATCTATACTGCTGTTTTTATCTTGCTTCATGGCTGTATCCTCCTTGATGTTCAAAAAATAGTTAAAATTAATTATATTGAACATATTATCATCAGTTACTGGAAAAATCAAGAGGAACTTGTAAAAACATCAATAATTTTGTAAGAAAAAAGGACTGTTAAATTATTGTAATCTTAGCTATAATAATAACGTTGACAAAAGGAGGATTACCATATCATGAGAAAATTAAAGAAGTTATCATTGATATTAGCAGCTTCAGCGGCCCTGCTTTGCGGTTGTACCCAGAGCAACATTGTTTCTCCCAGTAACGGTGTGGTTCAGGGGGACGGACAGCCTGACCTGGAGGTTGATAAAAATATTAACATTGACTGGCAGGAGGTAAGGAAGATCTCAGGGACCAGTTCCTGGATCCTTACGGCGGGTTCGCTGATTACGTGTTGGATCTGGATGCCAAGTATGACGCCGGCGGCAGCAGATTGGTTGTCCTGCTTCCCGTGACACATAAGACCACAGGCGACATTGCTGTGATTTATGGTCAGGAAGTGCTGAAGGCAGTGGGTACCTATGTTGCGGAGCAGAACTTCTATTATGAAGCTCCTGACTCGGAGGATACGGACAGCACCTACTATGGCAGTTACTTTGACGAGCACGATGTGCTTGTGCAGGTGTTCCCTTATGACAAAGAAGGGGATGAAAGCGCATACCTTGTGAATGATGTTATGAAGGCAGGGGAACAGAGAGAGCTGACAGCTCAGATTCAGTAAAGAAATGATTAAGGAGATATTGGGATGAGGATTGACAGATACTGGAAACAGGCCGCCGCCGGGCTGCTGGCCATCATGACACTGACAATGACCGGAGGGAATCTGGACAGCCTGGCCATGACCAACTCCCAGCCGTTAAAGGCCCAGGGACAGATGCTGTCCTCACCGGACAAAATTATCATCAGAGATGAAGGGGATAATGCCCAGTCATTCCAGGCAGCCGCTGCCAGCCAGCCGGTGATTCAGACCAAGGCTCAGATTGCCGCGTTTGGGGAGGTTACCACTCCAAAGACAGATACCACCTCCCTGTTTGGGGCCGGCGTCTCACCATGATGGCCAATCATGACACGGCGGCCCAGCTTCTGTCGGTCATCATCGAGACGGGAGAGGGCGGTCTCATCGTAGTGGACGGAGGCTGGACCAATAACGCAGATTATCTTCTGAACCAGATTAAGCAGAAGGGCGGTCACGTCCAGGCATGGCTGCTGACCCACCCTGATTCGGACCATGTGGGAGCATTGGCAGACATTTTGTACAAGCATAACGGAGAGATTACCATTGACGGTATCTATTACTCCTTTGCAGAGGACAGCTGGTATGCTGAGAAGGACCCTGAGGTTGCCAAGATGGTGGCCTATATCAAGGGAGCTTTTGGTCTGGTGCCTCAGAACATACTTCACGGGGATATTGTATCAGGACAGGTCATCCAGCAGGTCCTGCCAAGATTCAGGTATTGAATCAGGCATATAAGATGAACAATGACTTTATCAATAACAGCAGTGTGGCCTATATGGTATCCTTAAACGGGACAAACACCGTGTTCCTGGGAGATTTGGCCAAGTCAGGCGGCGAGCAGCTGATGGCTGACCATGATCTGAGCGCCTTAAGTGCGATATCGTCCAGGTGGCCCACCACGGACAGAACGGCGTGGGCTATGAGGTCTACAAGGCGTTAAGGCCAAGCGTTGCCCTGTGGCCACCCCCCAGTGGCTGTGGGATAATGACAACGGCGGCGGCTCCGGTAGCGGTATCTGGCTTACACAGGAGACAAAGAACTGGATGGTGCGCCTTGGGGTGAATGCAAATTACTGCATCAAGGACGGCGACCAGGTGATCGAATAAAGCGTGAAATGAATCAGCCGCACAATAACGGAAATCGTAAAATAACAGAAATTATAAAATGGCAAACCCACCGGCAGCAAACGCCGCGGCCTCTTTTCCTGAGGATTCAGGAAGAGGGGCCGCGGCATTTTGCTTCGCAATTATCTTTTTTATCGCTTGTCTGTTTTGTCTATTTACTCACTTTCCCTGGCAGTTGGTTTTCATACATTCAGTCATCAGCACAGGGAAGTCCGCTGTGGTAGGAATAATTTCCCAGCTCGGACAGCAGGTTCTCAAGGGTGTTCAGCTTTAAGGGCTGCCCTGTCTCCAGCATGGAGTTAATCATGTAGAAGATAGTGCTCAGCTTCCCCAGGGACTGTCTGAATAAGTCGGGGAAGGAGGACTTGGAGGCAATGCTCTTATCCCACGGATTGCACCATGTCTCATGGTGCAGGTTCAGGCTCCAGGCCGGATTCTCCACTGTATCCGTAACCAGCTTGCTGGAAGCCACCGGGTTCTTGAGGAACAGGGATTCAAAGAACGCAATCCTGTCCTTTTTCCTGCTGTTAGGGTCAGACAGCGTCCTGCATCCAAAACGGAGAGCCAGGATGGAACGGTGTATCATGGGAGCCGTGACCTGATACCTGTTTTTATAGCTCAACGGATAGAACGCCTCGTTGATGCAGTCTGACAGGAACTGGGAAATAAATTGGGTTTCCATTCCATTGAGACAAATGGTTGCTGCCTGGTTGAACTGGGATGGCTTCTTCCTCTTGTACTTCTGGAGGAGAAGGGCGTCGATGTCATTCTCCAGCTTGGCGTGGAGTCCATGGTAATAGGAGCCCGGGTGATTGACATCGTATTCAATGCGTCCGTATACATAGGGGTGGCATATGGAGTCACCGATATAATGGCAGATAAAACCGCACATGTAGGCCAGGCCTTCTTCACGCTGCTGCCTGGAGCCGATTCGGGAAAGCTGCATGAAACAGCAACGGAAAAAGTAATTGACATGGTGTTCATGCATATAGGAACCTACATTGCGGTGGTCTCGATGGCGCAGGATGGGCAGGTTATAAAAAAACATGTCCGGCCCCTGGAGACCCAGCTGATAGAGCCACCGATACTTGGCAATGATAAACTTCAGATTGTTCTGAGGCATATCATTGTATGCTTTCATGCCCAAGACATAGTGTGTTGTAAAACCTGGCATCGGCATACCTCTTTTCTATTGGATTCTTGCAGTTGTTCCTACTTCATATTCTATCATAAACAACTATGAAATGCGAGCCGGAAACAAAAGAATTCCTTCCAGTGGTCATAGTCAGGGGAACTTTGGAATAAGACATTTATAAGAAGCAAGCAGGGCAGGTTGGGCTCGGATGATGAATGTATTAGAGCAGGTCCACCAGATGGTGTGGGGACCGTGGACCCTTGTCATATTCCTTGGGGTGGGCATATTCTTTACCCTGAAATGTCATTTTTTCCAAATTAGGGGATTTTTATTCTGGTGGAGCCGGACCGCAGGACGGCTCATATCAGGAGAAGCGTTCGGAAAGGAGGACAGGAACGGGAGAGCGGACGGGACCGTAAAAGGAAAGGGAATCAGTCAGTTCCAGTCGGTCTGCACCGCACTGGCGGCAACCGTCGGCACAGGCAACATAGCGGGGGTGGCAACCGCGCTCACGGCGGGAGGACCAGGCGCTCTGTTCTGGATGTGGATATCAGCCTGATCGGCATGATAACCGCTTACGCGGAAACCATGCTGGGAATCAGGTACCGGTACAGGGATAAGGACGGACATTACATATGCGGACCGTTTATATACATGGAAAGGGGACTGGGGCTCAGGGGAATGGGAGTGCTGTACAGCTTCCTGTGCCTGATGAGCTCCCTTGGAATGGGCAGCATGGTCCAGGCCAACTCGGCCATCAGCACCATGGAATACACCTGGCATGTGCCAACCCTGGCCGGCGGACTGATATTTACCGGCCTTCTGGTGCTGGTCACCTGGGGAGGAATCCGCAGAATCGGAAATGTGGCTGAAAAACTGGTGCCTGCGCGTCCGGAATCTATATTGCCTTTTCCATGATTGTGATTCTTTCCTGTCTGGAACAGATACCCGGAGCACTGGCATCATGGTAACCTCCGCTTTCCGGCCTGAAGCGGCAGCAGGAGGGACAGCGGGATATGTAATCAGC
>ENA-OQCK01000891-OQCK01000891.1-human-gut-metagenome-genome-assembly--contig:-NODE-891-length-13328-cov-3.522309_pt1 | contig 13328 bp, 20 predicted proteins | sample MGYA00242498_ERZ504578 | MGnify/ENA primary metagenome ERZ504578 (study PRJEB26092, sample SAMD00036229) | human gut metagenome | host: Homo sapiens | study: EMG produced TPA metagenomics assembly of... | reverse complement strand
GGCCGATACAAAGGCTATGATTAACGTGGTGGTCAGGGCGCTCATGATGGAGCGGCTGTCAAACATCTGGGTGTACCACTGCAGGGTAAATCCGCCCCACTGGTCCTGGACTTGGATTTGTTGAAGGACAGGACATCATGGTAAGGATGGGGGCATAAAGGAAGAACAGTATGAGCACCATATAAAAATCTGATATGATTTTCCGCAGTACTTTTGAACTCTTTGTCATCAGAATGCAGTCCCCTCTCCGTTTTTATCGTATTTGGCTATCATGGCCATGCTGATTAAGATAAAGACCATGAGGACCAGTGAAAGTCCGCTTCCCAGATGCCAGTTGCTTCCCCTGGTAAATTCCTGTTCAATGACATTGCCGATGAGCAGGATTTTGCTGCCGCCCAGCAATCGGAAATAACGAAGGTGGTCAGGGAAGGGACAAACACCATGGTGATGCCGCTGATGATGCCCGGTATGCTTAAGGGTAGCCATATCCTGGTGAAACGTTCAAAGCTGTTGGCTCCCAGGTCCATGGCGGCATTTATAATATTATCGTCTATCTTGGACAGCACATTGTAAATGGGAAGCACCATAAAGGGCAGGAAGTTATATACCATGCCCAGCACAATGGCCGACGGGGTGTTAATCATGGACTGTGAAGGAAGGTGAAGCCAGTTAAGGATACCGTTAATGACTCCGCTTTTCTCCAGCAGTGTCTGCCAGGCCAGGGTTCTCAGGAGGAAGTTCATCCACATGGGAAGGATAAATATGAACACAATGAATCCTCCTGCAGCGGCTCCGCGGCCTCTCAGTATCATGGCCAGCGGGTATGCGATCAGCAGACAGAGAACCGTGCTCACCAGGACAGTCCAAGGGACAGCCACAGCGCTTTTGCGTGGTCCGCGGAGGCAATGGCAATGACATTGGCCATGGTCAGGCCGCCTCCCTTGTCAGTCAGCCCGTACCATATAATCATAGCCAGCGGAATCAGTGTAAAGCCGGCCATCCAAATGAGATAGGGACCTGATAACAGCGCCTTGCCGATGGCGGCGCCTTTTTTTTCGCTATTCATTGACTCCCAGCGCCTCCTCGTCTTCAGAAGCAGGCTTGTTCATGATCTGGATTTCAAAGGGCTCCACATGGATGCCCACCTGCCGGCCTACAGGAAACATATCGGTGGAATGCACCAGCCATTCGAAACCGTCCGGGGTGGTCACTTCCATCTCATAGTGGACGCCCTTGAAAATCAGGTGGGTCACAACACCCTGCAGGGTGCCGTCCTCAGGCTTTACAAGGTCAATGTCCTCAGGCCGGATGACCACATCCACAGGCTTATTATTGCCAAATCCCTTGTCAACACATGCAAAGCGGGCGCCGAAGATTTCTACCAGTTCGTCCCGGATCATGATTCCGGGCACAATATTGCTCTCACCGATGAAGTCTGCCACGAACGCATTTTCGGGCTCATTATAAATCTGTTCAGGAGAACCCATCTGCTGGATGTATCCCTGGTTCATGACCACGATGGTGTCAGACATGGTCAGAGCCTCCTCCTGGTCATGGGTCACATAGATAAAGGTAATTCCCAGCTCATTCTTAAGGCGTATCAGCTCGTACTGCATATCCTGCGCAGCTTTAAATCCAGCGCGCCAAGGGGCTCGTCAAGGAGCAGCACCCTGGGTTCGTTGACAATGGCCCGGGCAATGGCGATACGCTGCTGCTGGCCGCCGGATAAGGAGTCCACGGTCCGGTTCTCATAGCCGGGCAGGTTTACTAGCTTCAGGGCGTATTTGATTTTGTCGTCAATATAGGCTTTTGGCTTATTTTTGATCTTTAAGCCAAAGGCAATATTTTCCGCGATGTTCATGTGGGGAAACAGCGCATACTTCTGGAATACGGTATTTAACGGGCGTTTGTTGGGTGGAATCATGGAGATGTCCTGTCCGCCGAAGATTACCTTTCCTGTGTCAGGGGTGGTGAAGCCGCCTAATATACGCAGGGTAGTGGTCTTGCCGCAGCCGCTGGGGCCGAGCAAGGTGACGAAGCTGTTCTCCCTGATGGAAAGGTTCAGGTCGTCCAGGACCAGCTCGCCGTCAAAACTTTTTGATATGTGCTGTAAATCAATGAAAGGCTGGCTCATGATAATCAAAATCTCCTTTATCTTAATGTGATTAAAAACTTGGCGGCGAGCTCACCCACAGAAGAAGGGCCCCGTTCTTGCTTGTCAGGTAATGTTTCTTATCCGGCGTGAAGTAGAAGGATTCCCCTTTTTTGCCTTGTATGTCTTGCTGCCTATATGGATGGATATGCTTCCCTGGAGCACGTATCCGAATTCCTCCCTTCATGGGGATTATCAGGATAGGTGGAGCCTCCGGCCTTTAAGGTGAGGAGGATGGGCTCCATCACATTCTTCTGGGCATTGGGGATAATCCATTTGATTTCATTATTTAAGTCTGTATCGATTTTCTCAAAATAATCCTGTTTGCCAAATACTACCTGTTCATCCGGCGTCTCATTGAAGAATTCACCGATGGTGGTGCCCAGGCATTGCAGAATGTCCATCAGGGTGGCTATGGACGGAGATGTCAGGTCACGTTCCAGCTGGGAAATGAATCCCTTGGAAAGCTCGGCCCGGTCAGCCAGTTCTTCCTGGGTCAGACCCTTTAACACCCGCAGTTCCTTTAGTTTACTTCCAATTTCCATGGAGCTCTCCCTGTCTCGCGTTTCTGAACAAAAAGTTTACAAATACTAACTGACTATAAAAATAAGCAAAAAGTTTAGTAATAATAAACAAGCGCGAATTTCATTATACATTAAATCAGTGGTATGTCAATACCCTTTTTAAAAGATTTGGCAGATAAGTTCAGGGACAGGTTGGGAGATGAACAGAGGGGGACAATTTCACAAACTTCCAGTTAACAAATTCACAAATTTATGATATGATGTTTTTAGTCTAAATTGAAATAAAAACCGACATAAATCAGGGAGGTACAGACAGGTATGAGCGGAAAATATATGGCATATGTAGGATCCTATTCCTACACCGGAAAAGCAAAAGGAATTACAGTGTATGACGTGGATGTGGAAAACGGGACATTTAGGGAGAGGTGTGAGATGGAAGTGGACAACTCCTCCTATGTCATTGCTTCCAGCGACGGGAAAACCCTGTACTCCATCGCGGACGAGGGGGTTGTATCCTTCCGAATCCTGCAGAACGGAAGCCTTGCAAGACTGAACAGCGCTCCCATCCGCGGCATGAGGGGCTGCCACCTGTGTACTGATATGGAAGATAAATATGTATTTGTCTCAGGCTACCATGACGGCAAGACCACGGTTCTGAGCCTTAACAAGGACGGTTCCGTGGGGCAGATTGTGGACGAGGTGTTCAATAAGGGATATGGCAGCGTGGCTGAGCGCAACTTCCGTTCCCATGTGACCTGCACCAGAAGGATGCCCGACGGCAGGTATGTTCTGTCTGTGGACAACGGAACGGACCAGGTAAAGGTATACCGTTTCAACGACAAGGATAAGAGACTGTTCCAGGTAGACGCCATTCACTGCGACCTGGAGTCAGCTCCAAGACATTTCCGCTTCAGCTCCGACGGACGGTTCCTCTATCTGATGCATGAGCTGCAGAATGTAATCTGCGTTTATTTCTATGAAACAGGCGACAGGCGCCTGTGATTGAGAAGATACAGACCATTTCCACCACCTCCACCAGGAATCCGGGCAATCTGACGGCTGCCTGCGCCATGAGGCTGTCTCCGGACGAGAAATACGTTTACTGCACCAACGCAGGCGAAAATACAGTAAGCATCTACAGCAGGGATGAGAAATCAGGACTTCTCACCATGATTTGCTGCCTGCCTGTCAGCGGGGAATATCCAAAGGATGTGGCTGTATTCCCGGATCAGAAGCACATCGCGTCCATCAACCATGACAGCGGCAGCATCAGCTTCTTTGAGGTGGATTATGAGAAGGGCCTCATCGTTATGTGCGGACGCAGCGTCATGGTGAACGAGCCAAACTGCTGCGCCATTGCAAAGATTGGAAATTAGGCTGATAAGGCGGTTGGGCCATTGATACAGGAGGACAGGAGACAGCATATGGCAGGATCTACATTGGGAACAATATTGAGAGTGACGACCTGGGGAGAATCTCATGGAGAGGGAATCGGCGTGGTGGTGGACGCTGCCCGGCCGGACTGCCTCTGGAGGAAGGGGACATCCAGTCCTATCTGAACCGGAGAAAGCCGGGCCAGAGCAAGTTTACCACGGCCAGACAGGAAGGGGACCAGGTGGAAATCCTGTCCGGCGTGTTCGGGGGAAGGACCACAGGAACTCCCATCGCGCTGGAGGTGCGCAATACGGACCAGCGTTCCCATGATTACAGCAATATCATGGATATTTACCGTCCCGGCCATGCGGATTACACCTTTGACCAGAAGTATGGATTCAGGGATTACAGGGGCGGCGGGCGGTCCTCAGGCAGGGAGACCATTGCCAGGGTGGCGGCGGGAGCCATCGCCTGCAGGCTTTGGAGAGCCTGGGAATCACGGTCAGGGCCTATACGCGCGAGGTGGGCGGAATCGGTATTTCCCGGGAGCGCTTTGACCTGGACGAGATGTGGAATAACAGGCTGTACATGCCGGACGCCAGGCGGCAGCCCGGGCAGAGACCCGGCTGGAGGAGCTGATGGCCGGGAAGGACTCCTGCGGGGGCGTGGTGGAATGTATTATCCGCGGTATGCCCGCCGGAGCAGGCGAACCTGTATTTGAGAAGCTGGATGCGAACCTGGCTAAGGCCATGGTGTCCATCGGCGCGGTCAAGGGATTTGAGATAGGAGATGGCTTTGCCGCCTCCAGGGCGCGGATCTGAGAATAATGACGGATTCGGCATATCCCATAAGGCGGCGGACGGCAGCCTGTATTTTAACGGCAGGATTGGAAAGCAGACCAATCACTCAGGGGGAACACTGGGAGGAATCAGCGATGGAAGCGATATCGTGATGCGGGCAGCGTTTAAGCCCACGCCCTCCATTGGGCAGCCCCAGCGCACCGTGAACCAAAAGGGTGAGGAGACCGTGGTGGAGATAAAGGGCCGCCATGACCCCATCATCGTGCCAAGGGCCGTGGTGGTGGTGGAAGCCATGGCCGCATTGACGGCGGCCGATATGCTGCTTCTGTCCATGACATCCAGGCTGGACCGGGTGCAGGCATTCTTTGCGCAGGACAGGGTATAAAAGACCAGACATAATATAGGGAATAGATAAAAGGAGAAGAGGAATCATGAAGATTGCAATTGGTAACGACCATACAGCCATTGAGCTTAAAAACATCATCAAGGAGTTTGTGGAAGGAAAGGGCTATGAGGTCATTGACCTGGGAACCAACTCCACTGAGAGCTGCGACTACCCCATATACGGCGAAAAGGTAGGACGGGCCGTGGCCGACGGCCAGGCTGACCTGGGAATCGCCATCTGCGGCACCGGCGTGGGCATCTCTCTGGCAGCCAACAAGGTAAAGGGAATACGAGCCTGCGTGTGCAGCGAGCCTTATACCGCAAAGCTGTCCAGGGTGCACAACAATTCCAACGTACTTGCCTTTGGCGCCAGGGTAGTGGGCAGCGAGCTGGCCAAGATGATAACAGAGGCGTGGCTGGACGCTGAGTTTGAGGGCGGAAGGCATGAGCGCAGGGTGAATATGATTATGGAGATTGAGAACCGGTAAGATGTGGATGGCACGCGGGTGTTCCTGGCGGAACTTGTACGTGAACCTAAATTTGAAATAATAATTTACTGCAACAAAAAAGCGCCCGTCTGTCTTTTCTCCCTAGCGTGGGAAAAGACAGCGGGCGCTTTTAAATATTTGGTGGATGAAGAGTCACGGGCGAAGTTCCCTACAAGTGTCGGCGTACCATCGCCACTGTACCTTTTAATAGTTCTCTACTTTCCTCTCAAAATAAGCCTTCGGATGAGCACAGCAGGGACATACTTCGGGAGCTTCCGGTCCCTCGTGGACGTATCCGCAGTTTCTGCACTTCCAGCCAAGAGGCGCATCGCCCTTAAAAGTTTTGTCGTTCTTTAAGCTCTCTAACAGCTTATTGTATCTTCTCTCATGTGCAGCCTCAACCTTGGCAACCAGTTCAAACTTAACAGCCAGTTCCTCGAAGCCTTCCTCCGTGCTTCGCGGGCCATACGGGCATACATATCGGTCCACTCGTAATTCTCGCCTGCTGCCGCGTCAGCCAGATTCTCCTCAGGAGTGCCGATGCCGTGCAGTTCCTTGAACCACATCTTGGCATGCTCTTTTTCCTGGTCCGCGGTCTCCAGATATAAAGCGGACATCTGCTCATAGCCTGCTTTCTTGGCAGCGGATGCATAATAGGTGTACTTGTTGCGTGCCTGGGACTCGCCTGAAAATGCGTCCTTTAAGTTCTGTTCCGTTTTGGTTCCTGCGTATTTTGATGCCATAAATTGTACCTCACCTTTCTCTTTTGTTTCGTTTTTTACTACCTATAAACTATTGTATCCTGTTATTTACAGAAATTCAATCTAAAAATCAATAATTTTACAGCTGTTCAGCTATGCCAGATAAGAATACAGGCAGCCCTGGGGAGACCGCCTGCATTCCTGGCTTGGAGGGTAAAATTGATTCTATGTCAAATTAGCCGAAATATCTGTTTAACAGACCCTCAAATGCCTTGCCGTGACGGGCTCATCCTTAGCCATCTCATGAACAGTGTCATGGATTGCGTCCAGGTTCAGAGCCTTTGCTCTCTTGGCCAGGTCGAACTTGCCTGCGGTAGCGCCGTTCTCAGCTGCAACTCTCATCTCCAGGTTCTTCTTGGTGGAGGAGGTGACAACCTCGCCTAACAGCTCGGCAAACTTGGCTGCGTGCTCTGCTTCCTCAAAAGCAGCCTTGGCCCAGTACATGCCAATCTCAGGATAGCCTTCTCTGTGAGCAACCCTTGACATAGCCAGGTACATGCCCACCTCGGAGCATTCGCCTTCAAAGTTAGCTCTTAAATCCATCATGATATCTTCAGGAGCGCCCTGAGCCACGCCAACCTCATGCTCGCATGCCCATGCCATTCCCTCGGAAGCCTGCTCCTTGAACTTGGAAGCCGGAACTCCGCACTGTGGACATTTCTCAGGTGCATTCTCTCCCTCGTAAACATAACCGCAAACTGTACATACCCATTTCTTCATAATCAATATTCTCCTTTTCCTTTATAGAGCTTAATGTGAATCACCAGGGATTCATTTATTTGCTAAATTAATAATAGTAATTGTTACTGATATTAATATAAACTACTTAAAGGAATTTGTCAATAGGTATTTGAGAAAAATTCATTGTATTTTAAATTACCCTGGTCCAGGCTGCCCAGTAAGCGGCCTAACAGGGTGCTGAATTCCTGCGCTTTGATGCCGTCCATGTGGCCGTCGTAGTCCCAGTACCCCTCCATACCGCGATCCATAAGTTCAGGCTTCATATAATTGAAGTTATAATATTCCAGGCCCCAGCTTCTAAGAGGTTTTTGAAATACTGGTGGGACTGCCCATAGGAACCGGCAAACGCATCCAGGGTTTTCTGTGGGACAGGGGTGGTGATGACAGTAAGTTCAATGCCGTTTTTCCGGCAGAACTCTGCTATGCGGTTAAAGTAAAGCTCTGCCTTGGGCTTTACCTGGCTCTCATCCCAGGGAATGTTGTTGAAGGTGCCTTTATCCTCGCCCTCCACACGGTCCCGGTAGATGAAGCCGCGGCCCGCGTAATGGCCCCCGGGGATTTCCAGGGCGGACGGGTCGTAGTTTTTATAGGAAGGGCTTTGCCTGCGGCGTATATGGTCCGGTACCTGGCCTATGAGGTTGCGGTAGTAGCTCCATGGGGCCAGTGCAGAACGGAAATCCAGATTTATGATTTTGTCCAGGAAGTAGGAAGCCTTTGACCTGGAGGCAGGGAACTCCTGATAGAAGAAAATCTGGGTGGAACCGCTTCGCTGTTCATTCATCCAGTATGAGGGGTCCAGCTCGTATACAACGCGGGAAGGCGACTGGGTTTCACAGGCCAGCCGCAGCATGTGGTACATATCGTCAGGGTAGCGTCCGCCATGCAGAGACTGACGGAGCTGCCGCCGGAGGCAGCATCCACACAGAAGGATCAATGCCATACTGCCCATGGGAGGTGCCAATGAAAATCGTGTCGTATGTTTCGCCGTTTCTAAGGTTATGAAGGTTGATTCTCACAGAGCTTGGGGGTATAAAACCATAGTTGAGGCTGCCGTGATGCATACGCACAGAGCCAGAAACAGGATGGCTCTCAGCCACCCTGGGAACTGTTTGTGAAACCGGTCCGTCATTTGGTCAGAATTGCGCATATATAAAACCTCCTCCTGTCATGGTAATCTGGCCCAGTAGCGGTATGGAAAAGAGCAGCATCAGATAGACGCACCATCTGGCGGCCAGGGGCTTTGCAGCCAGGGCATCCCGCATGCTGACATGGTTTTCCTGGAGAAGGCTGACTGTGAACAGGACCACGCAGGAAAGGGCCAGGGCCCCACAGTCCTTGAGATCCAGACCCAGCCTCAGAAGGCTGCCGTCCGTTAGGGCGGACAGGGTAAAGCCGGCAACGGTATTCTTCATCATGGCCAATGCGGCTCCCAAACTTTCTGCCATGTCAAAATACCAGCTGATATTTACAAGAAGGAAGGTCCTTAAAATCCGGACCGCGGTCCAGGGGCTGGATTCAGCCGGTATATGCAGTTTCCGGGCATTTGTGTGTAAATGGGGGCCAATAGATTGCCGGCCGCAATGATGATTCCGTTATAGAGTCCGTAGACAATGAATTTCCAGGCAGGCCCGTGCCAGACGCCTACCAGAAAGAATACCAGCAGATTGGCGATACACACAGGCAGTACCCGGCTTACATGCTTTCCAAAATGTTTTTTGCAGTATTTTCCTAATTTGTTCATGCCCTTTGAAAGAGAAAAGGGATAGAACACATAGTCCTTCATCCAGGTGCCCAGTGTGATATGCCAGCGGTGCCAGAAGTCTGATATGGACCGTGCAAAATAAGGGCGCTTAAAATTGGCGTCCAGGGATATGCCAAAGCACTCCGCGCGCCCATGACTACATCCATGCCGCCAGAGAAATCGCCGTAGAGCTGAAGGGAATAGCACAGTACGCCGCTATCACCAGGATGCCGTGATAGGACTGGTAATTGCCGAATACTTCACTGACAACCACAGCGGCCCTGTCCGCTATGACGATTTTCTTGAAATAGCCCCAGAGCATGAGCTGAAGTCCCCTCTCTATCCGGGTGAGGCTGAAGCGTTTCTGCCGTATAGCTGTGATGCCAGACGGTCGTACCGTCCAATGGGCCCCTGCAGAATCTGGGGAAAGAAGGAGACAAAGAGGGCAAAACGGAAAGGATTCCGGTCCGGAGCGTATTTGCCTCTGTACACGTCGATGAGATACCCCATGGACTGGAAGGTATAAAAGGATATTCCCAGCGGCAGCAGAAGCTTTGCCGGGGAAAAATGGGTGCCGAAGAGAAGGTTCATGTTATCCGCAGCAAAATTGCGGTATTTTAATGCTGCCAGGATACCGAAGTTTATGAGGAGGACCAGAGCGGCAATCCATTTCTTGCGTTGTTTGAAGCGCTCCTTTAAGGCTTTTTTTTCGTCCGTGGAAAGGGGGCGGAGAGGATCGTCGGGGCGCAGGGCGCGCTTTAGAGCGCGGTCCGTGTGCTCCAGACACAGTCCACCCAGAAAGGTAGTGACGGTAGTGGTCAGGATGAACACTGCCGCCGCCGGGCCGGAGGCCAGATAGAATATATAGCTGAATATGAGCAGCCATACCCATTGGAGCTGTCTTGGTATCACATAATATCCTGCCACTGCCGCGGCCAGAAACAGCAGGAACTTCATTGAAAGAAAAGACATGACATACCCCTCTAATTGTCCTTAAGGCGCTCTACCATGTCCCAGAGGGCCTGGGCAGAGTTGAAATTCTCCGGAATAATGTCCACCGGAGATATCTCGATTCCAAATGCATCGTTCAGCTCGCTGACAATGGACAGGATATCAAAGGAATCCAGATACCCGTCGTCAATCAGGCCCGTGCATGTCCTGAAATCCACCGTCGGTTTTATGTCTTCTAACAGTTCTAATAATTCATCCATTTTATTGTTCTCCTTTTATGTGTTTATGTGTTGTCACCGCATCCCTGAAAACCGATTTGTGCTTGATATAGTTCCATGGCAAAGCCGTCGTTGAGTATATCCGTGGGGAAGGCGTCCCGCACCAGGGAAAGCCCCTGTTTCAGTGTGTAGGTGAGGACTACGGGAAGCTGACGGCTCAGAAAAAGATAAATGCCTTCGGTAACGGAATAAGCGCCAATGCGGTCAAATACCAGCAAATCCCCTGTCATCAGGCCCTCCAGGGGAAGATTTTTTACAAGTATGTCTCCCGATGTGCAGAGAGAGCCGCACACGGTCCACCGATCGCCGGAGGTTTGGGACGCGGGGGGCCGGGCCGGATTGTCCTGAGGCAGATACCGGTAAGCTGGCACCTTCATGGCCATGGTCTGGCCATAGTAGTTTACGTGGTTAATGCCGCCGTCCACAATGCAGTAATTCTGTCCCTGGCAGCGTTTTGCGTCCGCCACACGGGTCAGATAGCTGCCGCAGGGAGCGGCCAGGAAACGGCCTGCCTCGAGAAAAATGATACCTTTGAAATTCAGGGAATCAAGAATTTTTTTGAATTCTTGCAAAAGAGTTTCTTCGTCCGTCTGCTCCTGTCCTTCAAAATAAGGTATCTGGAAACCGGGGCCATATTCCAGCTCCCGGAACTCAAAATTCATATGTTCCCTGACAAAAACCAGAAATGAATCCAGTTTTTCCAGCTCTTTTTTTATCTTTTCCATTCCCCTTTTCTGGTTCCGGAATAGTACTGGAGGCCTGCCAGGTCCAGATGGGGATAGCAGCCCCGGTTACGGATTGAGGCAAGGATATCCTCCTCGTCCATGCCAAACTGGTTGCCGCTGGTCAGGCGGACCAGCACCCTGACCCCGGTACGGCCTGCTGCTGCGGCACAGGTTTCCAAAAGACTGAGCTGATTTAAGGATTCAGCGGTGTAAGTGCCGGCTCCCTGCTCCGCCATGACCCAACGGATGTGGGCTTCCTCCTTATTGACCCCGGAGAGGACTATTTTTTGGGCCGGCACACGGGCGCGGCGGCAGATATCATACTCTCCTGGGGAACAGACCTCCAGCCGCCGGCAGCCCGGGCAGCGGCAGCTGTCAGGAATGGGTTGGCTTCATGGCGTAATAGATGTTCACCTGTTTTCCGAGGAGCTGTTCCATGCGCCGGATGCGCGAGATAAACGCGTCTAAATCAAATATATAACACGGCGTATTGTATGTCCGGGCAGCTTCCTGCAATATATTGTTATCCATAGAGCCTCCTGAGCGCCTGCCGGTCCACTTTGCCGTTCCCGGTACGGGGAAGTTCCGTCAGGTTTCTGTATAAATTGGGAAACATGTAGTGCGGCAGAAGAGATTCCAGGCCAATGGCAATGTCCCTTTTGACTGCGGTACCCTCATAGAAGGCCGCGATTTTATTTTTTTCTTCCAGGAACAGGCATACCGCCCTGTCCACGCCCTCCACGGTTTCCAGGGCCGCCTCAATCTCGCCAAGCTCGATCCGGTGTCCCATGTGCTTGATTTGAAAATCCTTACGGCCGTTGAAATACAGAAGCCCGTCCCTGCCGTAGCAGGCCAGGTCGCCGGTCCTGTATATGGTCTCAGGATAGCAGGAATTGAGGGGGTTCTGGACAAAGGCCATGGCAGTGCGCCGCGGATCCCTGTAGTAGCCCAGAGCCAGCGCGGTTCCCGCCACACAGAGTTCGCCGTTTTGCCCGGGCTCTGTAATCAGCCTGTTATTTTCATCCAGAAGAAATACTGTTTCGTTGGGAAATGGCCTCCCGATGGGAATGGGCGTTCCGGGTTCAAATTCCCGGTCCACCACATAGTAGGTGCAGTTGCAGGTAATCTCCGTGGGGCCGTACAGATTTACAAACAGGGCCTTTGGCAGGCAGCTGCGCCAGGTGTTCAGATGCTTTACCGGCATGACCTCCCCGCTGAAGAGAATCTTATTCAGATGAGAGGGCACGCGGTAGGTAAAGCCTTTCAGGGTGGTGATGATGCACAGGGCGGAAACAGCCCATATGGCCGTGGTGATTTTCCTGTCACACAGGTATCCAGAAGGCCGGTGGGGATGGAAAACAGTTTCTTTGGAATGACCTCCAGTGTGGCTCCTGTTTTAAGGGCAGAGTAGATGTCCTTTACGGATACGTCAAAGTCAAAGGGCGCCTGGTTGCCGATGATATCATCCTGTGTTATATGGAACAGGTCCGTAAAATGCCCGATAAAATCAATGACGGAGCGGTGGCTTGCCACCACACCCTTGGGTACGCCGGTGGAGCCGGAGGTAAAGATACCGTACAGAGGATCCGTATCTGTGGACTGTCTGCGGATGGATGCAAGGAGACCGGGATTCAGGGCGTCATCCGGAAGAGACATTAAGTCCTCCAGGGGGAGTATCTCCCCTGAAAAGGAGACAGGGCCGGCCAGACTAAGGCTTTCCTTATCTGCAATCATAAGGTCCGCCTGCAGGGTGTCCAGAATCCGGTTCAGACGTTCGGCCGGCTGGCCTGCGTCCAGGAAGACATAAAAACAGCCCGCCCGGACAATGCCCATAAAGGCGGTCAGGGTAAATACATTCTTCTCTGCCAGCACGGGAACAGGGCGGCGCGGGCCTGTTTTCTGTCCCAAAACACTGCCGATTCTCATGGACAGGTCTGACAGCCGGCGGTAGGTAAGGCTTGTATGTTCATCGGCAAAAGCCGTTTTATGGGGATAGGCTTCTGCGGATTCTTCAAGAAAACAAAGGACATTCTGTATCAATAATAGGACCTCCCACAGCAGGTATTTTTTCAAGCATTTTCGTGCTTAGTCTAGCACAGATGGATAATGGGTTCAAGGCTTTAATTATGAAGATTCTATGACAATTGCCGCATGCAGTAGAAAATAAAAAGGAGAAGATCGCGATCTTCTCCTGATTCTGTAAAAGTCATAAGCCGGACAGCGGCTGTTTATTAGCCGAAGTATCTGTTTAACAGACCCTCAAATGCCTTGCCGTGACGGGCCTCATCCTTAGCCATCTCATGAACAGTGTCATGGATTGCGTCCAGGTTCAGAGCCTTTGCTCTCTTGGCCAGGTCGAACTTGCCTGCGGTAGCGCCGTTCTCAGCTGCAACTCTCATCTCCAGGTTC
>ENA-OQCK01000889-OQCK01000889.1-human-gut-metagenome-genome-assembly--contig:-NODE-889-length-13366-cov-2.192160_pt1 | contig 13366 bp, 26 predicted proteins | sample MGYA00242498_ERZ504578 | MGnify/ENA primary metagenome ERZ504578 (study PRJEB26092, sample SAMD00036229) | human gut metagenome | host: Homo sapiens | study: EMG produced TPA metagenomics assembly of... | reverse complement strand
CTATCCCCCCGCCCTTTCCCTATCCAGGGAAAGGGAGCGGCTCTGGAGGATATACCCCCGCCGCGTGGCCGGAGATAGCACAGCCGGGGCAGGCCGTCAAGGGCAAGCCGCCGCAAGCGGCGGGGCGTTCCGCCCCCTTGACAGCCCACCCCGCCTGCGCTTTTTTATCCCCGGCGACGGGGGATATATCACCACAGAGCCTGCTTTACCGGGGCCCGGCACCTTGGGACAAAGTGTCTCGAAGCAAAGCCCCGTTACTTTTCCAGAGTGTTCTTTTTCTCCGGCTTTGCCAGTTCGGGCGGCTGTTTCTCTTTCCAGTCGTCCAGCAGGGCCATAATCTGTTCTTTCATCTTGGCGGGAGTGACCTCCTTGCAAAATACTTCGCCAGTTCAGATGTTGAAATAATCACGCCGCGATCCTCCTTCTTTTCTTCACTCAAAATCCCGTCAATCACATCGCCGTTGAGCTTGCCCTCCTTGTCGAGCTCCCGGAGCCGCTTTGCCTGGTTGACCGAGGGGGAGGACTGCTCCCCCTCAATGGAGACAGCGATCAGCCGCTGGTTTTCCGGGCGGATATAGGACAGCTCCACCGCAGGCATAAAGCCCAGCTTTTTGGCGTCTGTCATATCCAGGAGCTCCGGGACAAGAGAATTAAGCCGGATATAGCGCATGACTTTTTTATAGTTCATATCGTGATCCGCGCCTACAATCTCAACAGAGCGTTTCCCCAGGGCCTGCTCCTCCTGGCTGTTGCCGGGGCGGGCCCCCTGGTGCTTGATAGCCTCCACCTCTAAATCCAGCAGGCGGGCCAGCTCGCTGGGGAGGGGCTCCCCGCGCTGTTTGTTGCTGTTCCGCATTTCCCGGACGGCTTCAAAGTCCGTCATGTTGCGGACAATACAGGGCATTTCATCCAGCCCGGCCCGTTCACTGCCATGATGACGGCGGTGGCCCGCGATGATCTCATAGCCCTGGCCGTCCTTTTCCGGGCGGACGGTGGCGGGGGTCATAACACCATGCTCCTTGATCGTCCCCACCAGGTCATCCATCGCCTTATCGTCCTGCACCTTGTAGGGATGCTCCCGGAACGTGTGGAACGCATGGAGCTCGGACAATTTCAAATAGACAACCTTGCCCTCCTCAACCGGGCGGGGCGGCTCGGCTGGTGTAGGCGGCAGGTTGATCTCCGGGACAGGGGCCGCCGCAGCTTTGACGGGCCCGGCCTTGCCCTTTGGCGGAGACTTGGGCGGGCCCATCCCGCCGGAGCTTTTCCGGGGTTTTCTTTTTACTTTGGGACACTTTGTCTCGCGTGGACGGCTGGGCCTCGGCGCGGGCCGCCTTGTCCCCCTTGGGTGGGCGGCCTGCGCGGGGCTTGGCCGTCTTTTCCGCTTTTGGAGACTTCGGCTCCGCCTGTTCCTTTGGCGGACGGCCCCGGCGCTTTTTCCGGCTTTTCCGCTTCAATGGCGGGAGCAGCGGGGGCCTTGCCGCCTTATCATCATCACCCCGCACATCCGACAGGTTGATGACCTTACCAGACGGAGCAGGGCCGCCCTCGCCCATACCGGGGAGCGTCACCTGTTCGGCCTGTTCCGGCGCGGGCGGTGCGCCGGGCCCCTCCGGGGCCGGGGACTCCGGGAGCTTTTCTCCCTCCAGGCCCTTGTTCAATGTTTCATCTGCCATTTGCTAACCTCCTTTTTTGTGGCATGAAAAAGGCCAGACCATACGGCCCGGCCAGCGAAAAATATTCCCCCTTTCCATTTTTAATTTTTGATTGATACCACTCCTTTCCCTGTCGAGCCATGAAAAAACGCCGCTTTTGTTGATACAAAAAGTGGCGTTTTAGTGTAGGTTGGCTCGGTTTTTGTTGTGATTTATTATTATACCTTTGTCAAAGACGGTAAAACGAATGGTTACACCATGAAATGCACGTTTACAGGGAAGAAGGCGTTAATATATGGGAGGAGATTATGAGGAGGAAAGCCTATGATAAAAAACAGATAGATACATTATACAAATTAATGTACAAAATTGAGAGAGAGAAGGAGAAAACTAATTCTCATACTTATGAGTGGGCAGAACTAGACAAAGAGTTATCAGCACTACGCTGCGCAATATTTGAACTAGAAAATCAGTGAAGAAATATACTTTTCAAACGAAAGGAATGAATGGGAATATGGCAACGAAAAACAATGGTAAATGATGGACAGGGCGGATTTAAGACAATAGCACAATATAAATGGGGTGAATTTGGTGATATTCCCATGGATCCAGAATCAGAATGTATTAAAGTAGAAAAGAATGGCTTTTCGGTAGAAACTCACAGAGAGGAAATCTGGTACTGGTTTGAAGAAAACTTTGGAGTGAGTGTTGCAGAGGATTTGATGGGTTTAAAGGGAGAATTATATGATATCAAGAATGGATGGAGGAAATGATAATGATGTCGAAAGAAGAAAGAAATAACATGATTAAGGAATTAAAAGGTTTGCTTGAACAGCTTTATAAAGAAGTTATCGAAGCGGAAGCAAATAATAAAATTGAAGCAGGTAATGTAAGATTGGGACAGAAAATTGTAATTGAAGATGAAAACGGAAGAGAAACATGGACAGCAATTACATATCAAGATGGGGGAACCGTATTCCTGTTAGATAAAGAATATGCTATTGAAAATGTAGATTTTGGTAATGACAATAATTACTCTAACAGTAATGCCAGGACGATTTCATGTACCTGTGAACCTGTATTGAGACTCTTAAAGAAATATGGTTCAAATGCATTTATTCCATTGGAAATTGACCTGTTTAGTTATGATGGTTTGCGAGATTATGGAGTGTGTAAGGGTGATTTGACTGGTATCATGACATACGATATGTACAGAAATAATCGAGAATACATAAAACCTAGTTGTATGTGGCTTGCTACACCAGACAGTACACCTTCAGGCACCGGGGCCTCTTACATCCAGTATGTCCACTCCGGCGGCGACGTGGACTACTGCGTCTGTGGTTGGGACGTTAGGGGTGTTCGCCCGTTTTGCATCATTAAATCTTCAATCTTTGTATCTTATGACAAAACTACTGGGTAATTAAGCGTGAAATACATGTTTACTGGGAAGAGAGGATAAGAAAAATGAAAAATGAGATTACGACAGAACAGTTTTGATGGTTTAATGGTGAGATGGAGATTTATGGTGGGGAAAATGCTGATGAAGTAGTATGGAAAGGGTATGTCACGGATATTGAAGAAGTTATGACGGCATTAGACAAACGGAAGGAGAGTTAATCTATGTTATCTTTAGAACAGTCAGATATCATTAAAAAGCAATTACAAAAGGAAAATGTCCATGAGTTTGTCGAGAAATTAATCATGAGCTATGCGACAGACACAAACAGAATCGGAGAGTTGCTTGCTTTGATTCCTAAGATTGCAGAGCGGCAGCTTCAGATAAAGCAGAAACAGGTTCAGGAGTATGCCTGGGCTTATGATTTGTTACTTGCGGAACGGGTAAGGTATCCTATACCACAGCGGAAATCGAATAGTAAGAAGAAATATAATCCAGACTTTCCTACTCTGTTATACGGTTGTAAGGCGCACTTTCCATCCGGGAATTGTGATGGAGGTAGCTTGGCTGAAAAAGAATTTTTTACCGAATTTGTTGAAATGGTTAAGAATAAGGCTGGTTTTGACTACGAGAGTCAAGACGATTGGGGATGGATTTGTAACACGGCGGATTGTAGAGAATGGATGCTGGAAGTTATTCGGCAGCATGTGGATGCTGACTTTGTGGAACCAGAAGTAAGGTTAAGGAGTTATAGAGGAAGGAGTAGATGATATGCCATATTTGAATTTTGGTTAGGAGTAGAAGATATAGATAGGTTATTTCTGTTAAAGCAGCACAAGGTAAGAATGATTTGACAGCCAATGAATTTGCGCGGGAGCTGTTGGAGAAAGAATTACATAGGCTCCATCCTGACGTGGTGAGGTATGATGAAAATGAAGAGGAGATAAGGTAATGAAAGAAATTGCTATTATAGGAAATTATCCAGAACTTAATGAGTATCCAACAATTTTCTTATTCAGTGTTCTACCAGAATATGAAAGACAGAAGTAGTTAACTTATTTGAAATTGGAATGGATGTTGCAAAATTCCAATCAGAGAATGATATGATTGGAATCGGTATAGTAGCTGCCGAATATGTTTGTAGGTATACTGGTGGAACTGTTAAGTACATTGAGCCAGTGGGTGAATTTGATATTATTTAAGGAGGAGATATGATAAGATGACAAGTATGTTTGCATTCCCAGATATGTTTGCACCACATATTAAAGATTCAAATTTAAAATAACCTGAAGACTTTGAAAATTATGCTCCAGAACAGTTTCCACATTTTCATGTGTTTATCATTTGTCATTTGTACCAGCCTATAGATATACAGGCATTAGAGGATAACGCAAATATTATTGCGGCCATTCCGGAGGACGAAATAAAAAAGGTGACTTCGAACAGTTGATTGAGAAAGGAATTGTTTACGGTACAGGTAATTTAGTGTAATAGTGATAGGATTGGGGGAATATGATGGGAATTGGAATGGTTACAGCGTCCGGCGGAGGAATTGGAAATGTAGGATGAAACACGAATTTCAAACGGAGAATTAGAAACTACAATACATAAAAAGGAGATAGAAGAATGAATGCATTTAAGGGTTTTAACAAAGATATGACTTGTAGAGGATTTAAATATGAGGAAGAATAAAAGTATGAAAGTAAAGTGTGTCAGTATTAGAGAAAAATGCCAGAGCAGATTAAACTTGATGAGGTATATTTTATCAAATCAGATAGAATTTGGGATGATAGAGAGTTATGTTTCTGGATTTTGTAATGGAGTTAAACTTATCATTGAAGCGTTGGGTGGATAGTTGTAATATTTATTGCGTTTTGGTATAATATTTGTAAATTATGACGGTTAATTTGGAAAGGAAGGTATATTATGGAAACTCTTGTGTCTATTATTCTTATTATTGGATTTATCTACATTCTTAAGAAACCAAGCCATGATGCTCACAATCGCTTGTGTCCACCTGGAAAAAGATTAGATTATACTCAGATGGGAGTTGATCGGTCAAATGGCATGTCACAGAGGGATATTGATATTAAGACAAATAACGGAGGTTATGATATTCCTAAATGACATTCATACTACTCCGTCTCGAAAAAATAAGTTATGTTAGAACAGGCCACTGGATAAAATCTGGTGGCTTTTGTAATGGAGAAATAGTATAATAGGAGTGATATTTCATGGAAAAGAAATACAAAATCATTGATGACTTTTTATGTGGTGGCCAGAAGATGGTTATTATTGGTATGAGCGGAGATACGTGTATTATGCCAAAAGAAGACTATAATCGTATTATTATTGCTGAGAGAAAATATAAGAAGAGAGTAAACGACTAGAAGCGGCCTGAAAGGATTATTTCATGCTAGTTTCGATAAAATAGTAGGAGGAGATAAATGGAGTATTTGTTTGTATATGATCAGGAAAGTCAAGGCTGGTGCTAAAATTAGATACGCCAGAAAAATTATTGGATTATATGTCCCAAACTAAAGATTCTCGTATGACAGGGGCTTTGGATTTATATTTGGAATTATATAAACAAGGACACGAAAATTCTGATAAGAAATCTGTTTTAGAAGTACTAGATTCAATGACACAAGAAGAACGGTTTACCTTGATGATGAAAATATGAAAAATTTTAACGTCATGTATGGGCTATTATACAAGCCGAAAAATCAATGGCACTATCTTTGATGGGTTCCGTTCTCTGAATATAGAAATGGGATTCAAGGAATTAAATGATATACGGCGTGATGGTCAGACATATATAAATCAAGTTGGTGGAAGTACATTTCATATTCAATATACTCAATGGTGCCGTAGGAAGGAACTTATATTTCCGAATTATACAGTTTCAGATATACGCATTAAACAGTTTGATGGTGGAAATCATTATTATGCTTATATTGGAGATATGCAGTTGAGAGATGGTGACAATTTAAAATGGAACACATATGAGCAGGCTTATGATGCTGCTATTGATATAGTAGTAAGAGCATGAAATAATAGATTCAAGGGGGATAATAGAATGTCGTTAGTGTATGATAGACACGCAGAAGAAAAAACCATTACATGAGTTTTTAACTGAAAATAAAGTGAGTTTTGAGCAATTCCTTAGAACAGTTAATTTTGTTCGTGATATGTCACAGGAACAGCTTAATGCATATATTAAAGCTTATCAAAAATGGTGAGTTCAATAAACATGGTTGGTATTAAAGTAGCATGAAATTTGAGATTAACGGAAGGAAATTTAGATGATTAAGGAGTTTGTGAATTTTATCAGTTCAAAAGAAGTATCAGATGGTGCGATAAAAGATTATCAGTTGACACTGAAAAAAATTGAAAGTGACTGTAATCAGAATCTAAATGACATTTCGCAGGACATATTAAAAGATTACATCCACAAAATGAAAAGAGCTGGTCTGGCTGTGACAACTGTAAAGCATAGATTTCATATACTATTGGCTTATTATAAATGGGCGGTTGCTGGTGGATATATCAATGTAAATCCTGTTGAAGGATTATGAGTGAAGTTGATAAGTGGTATGCAATGACATGAAATCTAAGATTCAAGAGGAGGTGCTATTATTGAAATCAAAAACCAGAGACTCCGTTTTTATTATTAACTGAGGATATAGATGGAAGTGTCTCTTATTATTGGTGGAATGATGAAAAATCAATGCAAGATGATGCTGTTGAAAGAAGAGGAAATGGAGAGAGAATTATTTTAGCAGTGGAAATTTCGTCTTATAAAAAAGTAGAAATTCCACCAGAATATATGGTTGATGATTTTATTGAAGAAGTCAATAATGCTTATGAAGATGCAAAAGAACAGGGTTTTGATAGTATTGTGCTTGCTATAGATACTGATATGGAAGATACATATTATATTAGCGATACACCGGCTGGATTTCAATGTGATGCATTTGATTTTGTTTTTGAGGATATTGACTCAATGGCAGAGGCGTTATTTAATGAGAAACTAATCTGAAGACCAAAGGAAATTAGAAATTCGAAGGGTAGGATAAGATGTTAGACTGGAAAGAAATCAAAGGATATGATAAAAATAAAGACTATAAGTGGCAAGAAGGAGTGGAATTACCAGAGCTTAACGAGGAAATATTAATTCAAGTTACAAACGAGAATCTACCAGACAGAGCGCCCTTTGTTGGCTCTTTTAAAAGGCGAAATGATGGTTATGTATGGATGATAATAAGTGCAAATGACGGCATGACTTTTTACGAAGTCCAGGATGGGGTTAAGTGGGCAAGATTTAATAGACCATAAAATAAATAGTGTAAGTAGTATAGATGGCATTGGCATAAAAGCTGGTGCCTTTTATAGTGCTCACAAATTATAAATTAAGCAATCAGGTTACGGATGGTTGCTTTATTAATACAAAATTTAATTAAAAGGAGAATGTAGTTATGAGCGTAGGTCAGGCAATTAAAATCGATTCAAGGAGAGAGGAGCAGTTTAATGACATCGTAGCTAATATCAAGCCGTTTGGTACGGTAGGGAAAGGGAAAAACCAGAGAACAATCATTGGCAGCGCCGTGGTTCCGTTATCGTTATGTTATGTTGATGAACAATACCAAGGGATGCGGGAGCACAAAAAGATAAAAAAGCTTGAAAAGAATTGGGATATTCGTAAACTGACGCCTATTGTTGTTGTACCACATTATGAAGAATGTAGATTATCTGTTGTAGATGGGAATGGGAGATGCGTTGTGGCACCTTTAAAGGGACTAGATCGGCTTAATGCAATAATTCTAATGGATGCTCCAGAAGATCCGGAAGAAAGATTAAAATTTGAAGCAGAGTACTTTATAGGGCAGGATTCTGAAGTTGAGAATGTTAAACCAATAGAAAAGCATTTAGCCAGGGTTATTATTGGTGATAAGGCTGCAACGATACTAGATGGATTACTTAAGAAATATGAAATAAAATTTGTAAGCAAGAGGGGTAATAGAGAAGAGTCTATTCTTGGAAGCTACACAGATACATATTCAATTGCGCGGGTTCATGGTGAGAAGTGTTTGGACTTTATCTTTTCTGTCATTGCTAACGCAGGGTGGAATAAGGAAACTAATGGATATGCAACATATATTATGAGGGCTTTGAAGGAAGTATGGGTTGCCCATCCGAATGAGAGAAAGGCTATTCATAAATATTTATCTAAGGAATTACGACAGATTGATCCTGGACTGTTCAGTTCATGCGCCAGAACCGAATATCCTAAGCGTGACCATCGCATGTCCTGTGTACTCTATATGGAAGATTTGGTGTGTGATGGATTGGGAATAGAGAAGAAGATATACATAGAGAATGATAAGAAGTGTAAGATTGTTAAATAATTGAAATACGAGGAGGAATGTGACATGAAGATTATAAAGGGAGCTAAAAGGGCAGACACTTACTGGACGGCAAGGAAGCTTATTGAAATGTTAGATGATGGAGAGGTGGATTTTAATATTGATATCCAGAGAGGATATGTATGGAAGGACAATGATAAAAAATCGGCATTTATCCGCTCTTTGATTCTTGACCGTCACGTTCCTCCGCTCTATTTTAATAAGGTGGAAGATGTCTATGAGGGAGAAGATGGTAAACAAAGGACATTAACTCTTGAAAAATTCTTGAAAGATGAATTTGCATTGAGCGGCTTACCTGCCTTCGATGTTATAAATGATGCGGGAGAGCCTGAAGAAATCGACATCAATGAACTTACATACAGCCAGCTTCCGGAGTGTTTTCAGAATGCAATAAAAGAGTATAATTTCGCTATCTGTTTTACTGATGATGCAGACCAGGAAGAAGTGGCTGACACTTTCTATAATCTTAACAATGGACAAAGTTTAAATGCAGCCACTATGAATCGTGTGAAAGCAAAAGTCAAAAAATCAAATATTTAGATTAGGAAAACATGAAGTATTCAAAGAGGCATTAAGTGTGACTGCGCTGAATGGACATACTAATGAGGATATTGTTGGTAAGATACATGCGGCTTTATATAGTGAGGAACCTTCCATGGATAATAAGTGGATCAGGCCATATATGCGGGAGACTGAAATCACATCTGCGCAAGAGATGGAAATTACTAATGTGCTGGATAGAATTCATAAAGTTCATGGACTTATTGAGGATGCCAAGATTGCTAAAAGAATATATGGTCGTACGCATATGGTTAGTATGGCACCTATGGTTTTGCGCTCAATTACTGAAAATAAGTCAGACGAAGAAGTAATGCAGTGGCTTATTGGGTTTTTCTCTGGAAGTAGGTCTGCAAGTATCTCTTCAGTGTATAATAACGCAGCTGGAGGTTCTGGCACAGGAAAGAAAGAAGCTGTCAAAAAGAGGATGAGTGAGTTGGAAAAGAATTATAGCGAGTATTTCAGAGAGAAAAAAGAGGAATTGCCTAAAGCAAGTTGAGTTATTGGTGGCTGGTAGCCGTCAAACGCTGCCAGCTGACTTCTTAGAATATAAATTGGAGGTAGGATTATGGCACAGGCGGCATTAGAAGATAATCACAAAGCTGATATTATTAAGCTCCCAGTTGAATATCAGGAGGAAACTGATAGCGATAATGGAAGTGACGAGACCGATGGTAAAAGTACAGAAATGGAGTGTTTATATACAACGGAAGAAATACTTGCTGTATATAACGTGTTTAAAAGTCGAGTTGAATCAGCTTCATCCCTGGCAAAAGAACGAAGTGCTATGAGAAATCTTACCATGTTTGTGTGTGCCATAAATATTGGTTTAAGAGGTGGGGATTTTTGCAAGCTTACGTGGAAGCGAATATATGATGAAAATTGGAATATAAAACGAATGGAAAAATTTGCTCCAGAAAAACAGACGAGAAGAACAAGATCTGGGAGAATTATAAAGAGAAAATATGCCAAATTAAGATTTGATAGCGATTTCAAAGAGACTATTAATAATTGGTTACAATGGAATATTGAGCATGGATATCGGCCCGATTGGATGATTATGTTTTTAAAACACAGAAACGAAAGCATATAGAAGAAAAGTCATGGTACACAATAGTTGAAAGGGCAAGAATTGAGGCTGGAATAAAACAAAGTATTGGCACTCACGGATTAAGAAAAACTTTTGGACACAGATACTATTTATCTGCTCCAAATAAGCAAGAAGCTCTTACTCAGTTAATGATTATTTTTGCTCATTCTGATATGAGAATTACATTAAAATATATCTGTATTTCTGATGAAGAAATATTCGAGAATCAGGAACGGATGTGTATTTTTTCTAAGAGTACGAACGAGGATGACTTTTTATGTTCACAGGACGAAAATCTCATTGATGTTTTAGAGGTATAAAATCTAGGAATTGTATGATAAAATAGAGGAAAGCTATGAGGATTTTAAGGTTAGAGAGGAATTGGATTTAATGGAGAAATATATGAATAAGCCAGTTGAGTATGACTGGACCGAAGAAGATATAATTGCAGAATATGTAAAGATTAAGGACAAAAAGAAAGTTGCGAAAATATTCTGTATAACCACAAGACAGGTTAATGAGATTCTGCAATCAAGAGGGGTGTGATTTTCAAGTGGTGAAAGGTGACAAATGCTGGATAGTTGAAAATGGGAATCGTGTTACCCAGGCTGAGATTTTATCATTCAGTGGAAATCTCTAGAAAGATTGATTTTATGGAAATGCGGTGATATGAAATGATTTTATATACAAAAAGTAATGATAAGGTAAAATGTATTAAGTTAAAACAACCACCTAAAATAAATAGTAAAAATGATTATTGGGATAATTTTGAAAGGAATATAGAAGATCAGAAAGCAAAATTCTGGTTTACTGTTAGAAGCAATAGAGGATATTTTTATTTCAGATATTTAGGAGAATGGTATAAAACTAATATGAGTAGCGTAGATGGGATGGATTTGTGGTATTATCTTCAAGAGCAAGGAGAAAAATTATATAAAAGTGTTATATTGTGATTACTGCAAGCGTAAAAAATGGAAACAAAAATAGACAATAAAAGTCTGATTTCATGGGGAGGATAACATTGAACGATAAAATAAAGAGTGCAGAAGTCGAGTTGTTGACAGAGCGTTTAAAAAGTAAGCAAGAGCAGTGGGATGAGAAATATAAATATTTAAAATTCACCGTTGACTCTGAATCGAAAAGCGGGACATTTGAAAGCAATGCTATTGGAATGTTATCTGATATGCAAAAACTTAAATCGGAGATTAGTGAAATAAAATTTTGTTTGCTGCTTCTAACTAAAGAATCACAAGATTAAAATAAAATTCGATTTTCAACTGTGGAGGAAGTGGTAATAAATGAAAAGAAAATATAAATGGGGTATTGTGTCGGATATCATAAGAGAGTTAGCCAATCCTAGTAATCACAATATCGGATTAAATCAAACAGAAAACGAAAATGCATTAAATGACATGGCTGATATTATGGATACTATGATGATGAATAATTGTTCATTTGATAAAGCAGTAAAAATCGAAAGAGATGGTAATGATGAATTTGCCGCTTGGTTAGAAGATATTTTGGAGAATATTTGAGGTGAGAATATGACAATAAAACAGGCAAGAAATTTAAATCCAGGTGATAAAGTAAAACAGAAAACACATGGATATATCATGACTGTTGAAACTATAGAAGATTCCAGAAACCTTTTTACAACTAACGAATTTGTTAATGTGTTTTGCAAAACAGATAGTGGCAGCTTAATGAGACACAACCACAAGGATTTGTTGCTATTAGAGAACAGTTGAAATCCGGTTTTAATTTGAATGTTTGAATTTAGAATAGTGAGAGGAATAATTGAGATGGCGCGAAAGGGGTTAAGCAAAAAAATACGTTTTGAAGTTTTTAAAAGAGATCAATTTACGTGTCAATATTGCGGGAAGAAGGCGCCCGATGTGATATTGCATGTTGATCATATTCAACCTGTTTCAAAAGGTGGAACAAATGATTTGTTAAATCTAATAACTAGTTGCCAGGATTGTAACTTGGGAAAAAGTAATAACTTACTAGATGAAAACTCAACATTGGAGAAGCAACGCAAGCAGATGGAAGAACTCCAGGAGAGACGTGAACAAATAGAAATGATGTTTGAATGGAGAAAATCACTTAAGGATTTAAAAAGCTTCTCGTCACAATATTTGGTGGACTACATAGAAAATATTATTTCTCCCTATTCTTTGAGTGAAAAGGGAAAATCTGATGTTCTTAATCTAATTAAAAAGTTTTCTACCGATGAAATATTTGAAGCAATTGAGAGTGGAGAAAAACATATTTAAAATATGATTGCGATGGTAAACTTGAAAGGAGTCAGTGAATCAGTTTATAAACAAGTTGGGTGGAATAATTATTATAAAAAGAAAATCACCAGTAGAAGGTAAAATCCACTATATTAAAGGAATATGTAAAAACAGATTTTCCTATTGGAATAATAGTGAAGGATTAAATATTTTAAAGACATATACAACTCTCCTAAAAAAGCATGGTTATAGTGATGAAGATGTATTATCGGATCTTGAAAATGAAGTAATTAGTTTTTCCAAAAGTGCAAAAAACTGGTCTCAGTGGAAGGATACTATGGAGAAATGGATTGAAGATATAAAGAATTGGGAAGTCTCAACGGAGGAAAGCAATGAAAATATAGAAATGGGTGTTGAAGAAATTATGGAAATGGCACACAGTAGGGTAGAGAACGTTTTGATGTTCTATTCTTTGATTGAGTATTTAAGTAAACCTTTTGAAATAGAAGGTGAGGGTGATTTGTTTGTCCATTATATTAATACCATATTATGTTACTTAGAAAATCAAGTTAAAGCATACAAATGTAAAGATAAGGAAGAGAAAGATTTTGAACTTGATAATTTGGCTCCTATTCCTCCCTTAGCCCGTGATTTAATGCCATATATAAGAAATAAAATAGATTCGGATTTGAAATATTATATTGATGATTTGAGCTATTCATATTTACCAAAGTGGTTGGAGGATTTATATATGCCATCTATTGGAATAACCTGTTTAAAGGATGCAATTTTATTTAATGATTTTTTTGGGGAACATTTACAAAAGTCACTAAAGAAGTAATTATAATATAGTACACGACTTACAACTTTTATAAATGCCAGCATTGTTGCCGAATTAACTGTTTAAAGCTTTCATAACAACACTGGATTTTATGCTGGTTTCGATATTTCTCACGAAAGCGGCATAAAATACCTGCTGCCGGATTTGCTCACTAAGGGCA
>ENA-OQCK01000888-OQCK01000888.1-human-gut-metagenome-genome-assembly--contig:-NODE-888-length-13372-cov-4.303133_pt1 | contig 13372 bp, 15 predicted proteins | sample MGYA00242498_ERZ504578 | MGnify/ENA primary metagenome ERZ504578 (study PRJEB26092, sample SAMD00036229) | human gut metagenome | host: Homo sapiens | study: EMG produced TPA metagenomics assembly of... | reverse complement strand
CCCCAATATACTGAAGCCGGTGGGGAAGGGGTTCATACGTCTTAAGCCCCGGGCAAAAACCTGGTCATCCATTCCCAGTATGCTGCACACCCCATAAGCCACGCCGATGTCAAAATAATTATGCTGTCCCAGCAGCTTAATCTCATCCGTGGGTATGCAGAATTTCCTTCCCCGGAAATGAATCCAGGTGCCGTCCTGTTCCTGAACCACATCCAGCTCTTTGCCGCTGCCGTCCATGCCCGCCCTTATCAGCCCGGAGGGACAGGTTCCCTCCTCCGGCAGGCACTGCACGTTGCAGATCAGGATATCGTCCGGGCGCTGGTTCTTAAAAATGTGGTGTTTTGCCTCCACATACTTTTCCATGGTTCCGTAATGGTCCAGATGTTCCTCGTGGATGTTCACCAGAATTCCTATATGGGGCGAGACCGTCATATATTCCAGCTGATGGCAGGAAAGCTCAAACACAATCCATGTGTCCGGCTTCACTTCCTCCATGTGGTCCAGGGCCGGTATGCCTATATTCCCCACCAGAAGGGCATCCATACCCGCCAGCTTAAGCAGGTGATACAGGAGTGTAGTGACCGTACTCTTGCCCTTGGTTCCCGTGATTCCGATAATCTGATCCCGGAAGCACTGGAAAAACACCTCTGTCTGGGACAATATACTGCACTTATATTCTTTTTCGGGCCGTTCCAGGACAATGCCGGGACTTTTAAATACAACATCATAGTCATCCATACACTTCTGGTAATCCGGGCCGGTATGCCAAACCGTACCGTCCTCCGGCACGGCGGCCGGAGCCTTTAAATCCGCTATATCCAGGACCTCATATGTTCCCAGCCGCCTGAGGACATTCCATGTGGACTGTCCTTCCCTGCCATAGCCAAGAAGCAGTATGCGCTTCCCCTTAATCCAGGGCTCTATCTTCTCAATCACGTTCTTTCTCCTTATAAGCCGTCTGCACAGTATTTCCTCACCAGCCGCGCCAGGTCATCCGGAACCAGGTTATTCCCGTCATAATAGGATGAGTACTGGTCCCCTTTGGCTCATAGGTCCGGTACAAATCCGTGGTTTTATAATAGGAAAGAAGACGGGGCAGCGCTTCGCCCGCTTCCTCCAGCCCTTTGATCGTAAGCACTATGGCTGTATTTATTTCATCGCGGCTGCCCACACACTCAAACGGTTTCTCTTCCTCTATCCCAATGAGCTGGTCCAGGGTTTCCTTCATGTCCCAGTCGTCCAGCATGTTCCGGCCAAAAATATCCATGACCTCCTGCGGCGTAAGAAAGGGCGACAGAATCAGGTACACAAACAGGCACTTGGGGCAGTGTCCGCACCAGGAGTCAGTCCTGCTTCCGGCATTACAGCTCCGGAATATGCCATGGTACTGCTTCTGCCCGCAAAATACCTGGCAATCTGGAATTCACTCAAAGGGCGCAGCAGACTAAAATAGTACGCGCTACCCCTCAGATATGTGGTCTGATAATAATGGAAATCCTCCTCAAACTTAAAGCTCTTGGAATATTGATGGTTTACCGTGCTTCCCTGGACCGTGCTCTCGTTTGCACTGGATTCATTGGACAGGGCCACCATGGACAGGCCGTGCATCCTGGCAGCTATGATGCCGGAAAATGCCACCAGCGCGGAAAACGGCGTATGCCCGTTCAGATATCCCTGCCGGTTAAGCTCCAGCATATTGGGGTCCAGGGTACGCTTTGCACTTATAACATGGGCCGCGTCCAGGCCCGCCACCTCGGTGGTGTGTATGGTAGCTCCCCTGGGATTGATGATATAGGCGTAGATGGACTTTCCCGCTAAGCGCAGAAGCTCCAGCGTCACTGCGGAATCCTTTCCTCCGCCTATGGGAACCAGGACGCCGCCGGATGCCAGGGAATCACTGTTTACGGCGCTGATGCCCGCCGCTTTCCCATTCCCATCTATTTCCGCACCCCATGCTGCATGCCGCTCTTTACAGCGGCCTGCACACCGGATATTCATAAAATGATTGGGATCCGCTTCCTCTATTCCATTTACATAGAAAAATTCACCCAATCCGTTAAAATACAGATCCTTCCACCAGTCAATCTGGTCCTGGTTCAGCCATCCGGCCTCCACTGCCACTGTGGGCGGGCAGGCAATTTTCCAGTAGCTCACCAGCTCCACCATTCCCAGGGAAAATATCATGTCCTGCATGAGCCTGTCTTTTGACCATCTGTGACAGTCCCCCTCTGCCTTCGGAAACACCCAAACCGGCGCAAACTCAGACAGTCCCACTGTCTCAAACCGGTATGTGAGCCTCAGACAGCTTTCATTTTCCTCTATCTCATATCCTCTGTAAGCAAAGCGGGGATACTGCTCCCGCAGGCTCAGATACTGTTTCATTCCTTATTCCTCTTCTCTTCACAGCATAAACCCGCTGTACGCTAGCGTATGTCCGGATCGTCCAGCCGGAATGTCCATTCCAGCTGCCCGCAGGCACACCCTAAGGCCCTGATATAATCATATACAGGGCGCACATACAACGGATTCCCTTTTTCTATGGCTATTATAGTCAATAACCCTTGATATTGCAATGTTTTTTTATGCTCCGGACAGCACCGGCCGCAGCTTTATCTAACCGCACCGGCCAGTACCACGCTGGCCGCCACTCCCGCCGCCGTGGCAATCATCCCCCCGGCCAATGTGTACCTGGTCCTGGTAATGCCTACACTGCCAAAATATACGCTCAGACAGTACAGCACTGTCTCCGTACTGCTCATGAGCACGGATGCAATAAGTCCCAGAGAGGAGTCTGTACCGTACTCCTTAAATATGTCCAGCACCAGCCCTGTTGCCGCTGAGTTGGATACCAGACGCACCAGGACCACAGGTACGATTTGGGGAGGTATATGCAAAAGGGCCGCAGGCATCTTAAGCAGCTCTCCCAGAAAATCCAGAAAACCGGATGCCCTGAGGACTCCCACCGACACCATAAGTCCCACCAGGGTTGGAAGGATACCGGCTACTGTCTTCATGCCGTCCTTTGCCCCGTCGATGAAATCGTCCAGCACCGGACGCCCGGACAAAAGGCCAAAGCCCACAATATAAAAAATCATCAGAGGGACCATTGCCTCTGACAAAAAAATCAGGAATTTCATATATAAGTTCCAGGTCCGTTTGTTTATTACATCTTATTCCATTGATGCTTGTTTCATGACGGGAAAAGACTGCCCGCTTGGACCACCTTATCCTTGGGCGCCGGAGCCGTCACAGCGTCCGGCGCATCCGCAAACCGTGTGATTCTTATTAATATCTAATTCTGATTACTCCACAAACAGCGCTGTGGAATAATACCTGTCCCCGCTGTCAGGAAGCAGCACGACAATGGTCTTGCCCTCATTCTCAGGCCGTCTGGCAATCTCGATGGCTGCGTACAGGGCTGCTCCCGATGAAATTCCGGTCAGAAGTCCCTCTGTCCTGGCTAACATCTTCGCAGTGGCAAAGGGCGCTTCATTGTCCACGGTTATGATTTCATCATATATATGGGTGTCCAGCACCTTGGAATGAAACCGGCTCCGATTCCCTGGATCTTGTGGGGACCGGCGCTTCCTCCGGAAAGAACCGGTGAAGTGGATGGCTCCACAGCTATAACCTTGATATTTGGATTCTTTTCCTTCAGATATGTGCCGGTACCTGTAAGAGTGCCTCCTGTTCCCACGGACGCCACAAATATATCTACCTGCCCGTCCGTATCCTGCCATATTTCCGGCCCCGTGCTTTCCATATGCGCCCGTGGGTTCACCGGATTATCAAACTGCCCCGGTATGAAGCTGTCCGGTATCTCTTTGGCCAGCTCCTCCGCCTTTTCAATAGCCCCGCTCATTCCCTTCTCACCGGGTGTCAGAACTATTTCGGCTCCGTATGCTTCAGTATATTGCGGCGCTCCACGCTCATGGTATCGGGCATGGTCAGTATCATCCTATAGCCCTTGACCGCAGACACAGCAGCCAGGCCAATGCCTGTATTGCCTGACGTGGGCTCAATGATGACAGAACCCGGTTTCAGCCTGCCGATGCGTTCCGCATCCTCAATCATGGCTTTTCCCACTCTGTCCTTAACGCTCCCGGCCGGATTGAAGTATTCCAGCTTCACCAGAAGACGCGCTTTCAGCTGCTCCTTCTTCTCGATATTGGTCACCTCTACCAATGGGGTGTTGCCTACCAGTTCAATAGCTCCCTTATAAATCTTAGACATAGTTTCCACCGTTCCCTCACAGGCGTGCAGGGCCTTTCTTTTTTATTCATAGTTATTCGCTAGGTTTTCTAGGATTATAAGACTGGTGTAAGGATTTGTCAAGCATTAATTCCCTGCGCCGGCTAAAAATCAGCAAACTGTTGGCAGCAGGCTATATATTGATATAAAGGCGTTTGGCCAATTCAATATAATCATTGGCAAAAGATGGGAGATAACTGTTTTTGCGGGTTGCAACGACTAATGCGGAGGTAGTCCGCGGTTCTCCGAAGCTGAAGCATGAGATGGGATTTTTAAAATTATGTTGTAATATATGAGGTTCAAATAAAAAGCTGACACCATATCCAACAGAAATAAGTTCCATGATTGCAGGAATGTTACTGGTATGCAGGATATTTTCAAAAACAACGCCCTGCTGGTGAAGATACTGGTCGATAATCTGGCGAGTCCGTTGGTTTTTCAGCATTAGCAGAATGGTTTCATTTTGCAGCAGGCGAACATCAAGTCTGGGATATTTGCTGGCAGGATTTGGCTGGGCAAAACGTTCCATAGGGTGGCCTTTTTTTACACAGATCAGAAGTTCTTCTTCTCCGAGAATTTTTGTCTGGATTAATGGATTGGTGTCTCCAAAACGCTGGTTATAAAAAGCAAGATCCACTTCCATGTTTAACAGCTTTTTGTCAAGCTCAGCGGAAGGTCCTTCCACAATCTGGATTTTTACATTGGGATACATCTCCTGAAATGCGGGAAGAATGGCTGGCAGCATATAGGTACAGCGCATGGTGGGAAAACCAAGACGTAATACGCCTACATTTCTTTTAACGATATCAGCCAGTTCCGCATCCAGATCGGATTTTAACTGCAGGATCTGCTCTGCCTTTTCCAGATATCGTTCTCCGACATAGGTCAGGTGATATTTATGACCGGCTTTGCGAAAAAGGCTGACGCCAAGTTCGTCTTCCAGATTCTTGAGAAACTTGCTTAATGTAGGCTGTCCGATATACAGAGATTCGGCAGCTTTTGTTATATTCTGATATTTGGCAATTGCGATGACATATTGAAATTCCCGAAATCCCATAGAAAAACCTCCTTTTCAAAAGTATAACATACCTAAAAACGGAATTCAATAAATATTCCTTCTATGAATAAAAAATATATAAAATATGAATATTAGTAAAATCACAGGACTTGAATAAAAAACCAAGGAATTCTGATATAAAAACGCATTTTTTGTAAGTTTTGCACTAAAAAATAGAGAGATATTTGTAAGCTTTCCACATAATAAATGATTAAAATGAATGACTTTTATGAATACTATGAATTTGATTATCAAATATTGTTTTGTTATGATGGATTCATAGGCAAGGTACCTTTGCAGTCAGGGAATTGTGCACTTCCCGGATAAACGTACAGTAAAGGAGAAAAACCATGATTAAGCTTTATGATGAAGGCGTCTATCTTTTGAACGGCAATACATTGGTTCCGGAATCTCAGGCAGCTCCTGAATTGATGAGAAAAAAAGAAGATGCTCATAAAGGAACTATTTCTTACAGTATCTTACAGGCTCATAACGTCAGTGGAAATGAAGAACAGTTAAAAATCAAATTTGATTCAATAACCAGTCATGACCTGACTTATGTGGGAATTATACAGACGGCGAAAGCTTCCGGTCTTGAGAAATTTCCGCTTCCATATGTACTGACCTGCTGTCATAACAGTCTTTGTGCAGTTGGAGGAACAATTAATGAGGATGACCACATATTCGGTCTTTCTGCATGTAAAAAATATGGCGGAATTTATCTGCCGCCGCATATGGGAGTTATTCATCAGTACATGCGCGAAAGCATGGCTGGATGCGGAAAAATGATTCTTGGTTCGGACAGTCACACTCGCTATGGTGCACTGGGAACGATGGCAGTCGGTGAAGGCGGCGGTGAGCTGGTTAAGCAGCTATTGGAACAGACCTGGGATGCAGAATATCCGGAAGTTATCGCCGTATATCTGGATGGAAAACCAAATCCGGGTATCGGACCCCAGGATATTGCAATTGCCGTTGTTAGTGCCGTATTTAAAAACGGCTATGTAAAAAATAAAGTTATGGAATTTGTAGGACCTGGAGTTTCTTCCATGTCAACAGATTATCGTAACGGTATCGATGTTATGACAACGGAAACAACCTGTTTATCCAGTATCTGGCGCACGGATGAAGATACAAAAGCGTATCTGGACAAACATGGCCGCCCGGAAGATTACAGACAGCTTGATCCGGCACAAACTGCCCATTATGACGGATGTATTTACATAGATTTATCAACTATTCACAGTATGATCGCTCTTCCCTTCCATCCGTCAAATGGGTATGAAATACGTGAATTAAATGAAAATATGGATTATATTCTTCATGAAGTTGAAGAAAATGCTTCTAAACTGATTAAAAATCCGAACCTGGGGCTGAATCTCAGAGATAAGGTGCGAAACGGAGCGCTTTATGCTGATCAGGGAACTATTGCAGGATGTGCCGGAGGTACATACAGCAACATTATGGAAGCGGCACATATTCTGAAAGGCAAGAGTACCGGAACGGATGAATATGCACTTGGAATTTATCCAAGCAGTCAGGCCATTATGCTGGAATTGACACGAAATGGAGCACTGGCGGATCTGATTGAAGCAGGAGCAACCATTCGGACAGCATTCTGTGGCCCATGCTTTGGAGCAGGTGATACACCAGCACATAAAGGACTTTCTATCAGACATACCACCAGAAATTTCCCGAACAGAGAAGGTTCTAAACCAGGTAATGGACAGCTGGCAAGTGTTGCATTGATGGATGCACGTTCCATTGCAGTTTCTTCAGCAAATGGAGGACGGATTATGGCAGCGGATGAAGCTGGTTATGAGTTTGAATGTCCGGAATATCGTTATGATCCAAAAGCATATCAGCATCGTGTGTTCCAGGGTGTGGGCAAAGGGTGTTCAGAAGAAACCGTTATCTGTGGACCGAACATTAAAGACTGGCCGGAACTTCCGGAATTAAACGACCATATGCTTCTGAAAGTATGTGCATATATTACAGATCCGGTTACTACTACGGATGAATTGATCCCTTCCGGTGAAACAGGTTCTTTCCGTTCCAATCCGATGGGACTTGCAGAATTTACACTAAGTCGCCGTGTTCCGGAATATGTGGGAAAAGCAAAAGCGGTAATGGAAAATGAAAAGGCAAGAAAAGCAGGAAATTGTCCGGCAGAAGTTGCAGATATTATTTCCAGGATTCGAAATATTTCCGGATTTGAAGAAATTCAGGAAGAAAAAATTGATCTTTCCAGTACGATTTATGCTGTAAAGCCTGGCGATGGAAGTGCCAGAGAACAGGCTGCTTCCTGTCAGAGAGTTCTTCTTGGCGGAGCAAATATTACCGTGGAATATGCAACTAAAAGATATCGTTCCAATCTGATCAACTGGGGCATGATTCCGTTTATCATGAATGGAAATCCTGACTTTGAAGACGACGATTATATCTTTGTCCCGGATATAAAAAAAGCACTGGATGGTGACTTGAGTGATATTCCGGCATATGTAATCGGGAAAGAAATAAAGAAGCTTTCCCTTGCAATTGCACCTTTGACAGATGAAGAAAAAGAAATCATTCAATGTGGTTCTCTGATTAATTATAACAAAGCTCATAAAGCATAGACATGGGAGGGGAAAAAAAATGTACAATGAAAATAAAAACAGATTCCTTCTTCCGGCTATGATTATTCGCGGAGGAACAAGTAAAGGTGTTTACCTTCTGGAAGAAGACCTTCCGGAAGATAAGAGCCAATGGGATTCCCTGCTTCTTAGCATGATGGGAAGCCCTGATAAAAAACAGATTGACGGACTTGGCGGTGCGCAGTCCGTTACCAGCAAAGTTGCAATTGTAAAAAAATCCTCAAGAGAGGATGCGGATGTGGATTACACATTTGCACAGGTTTCGGTAGATAAGGACCTGGTAAGTTATAAAGGAAACTGTGGAAATATTTCTTCCGGTGTGGGACCATTTGCCATTGAAAAAGGTCTTATTAAGACAAAAGAGGGAACAACTCCGGTAAGAATTTTTAACACAAATACCAATAAAGTCATTATTGCAGATGTTCAGACAGAAAAAGGCAGTGTGGTTTATGATGGTGATTTTGCCATTGCCGGTGTTCCGGGCACAGCGGCTCCGATCAAACTGAAGTTTGTTGAACCGGCAGGAACTCTTGGAAACGGACTTCTCCCCACAGGAAATGTAGTGGATATTCTGGAGGTTCCCAATTTTGGAAAAGTAGAAGTATCAATCGTAGATGCAGCCAATCCGCTTGTATTTGTAAAAGCGAAGGATATGGGGATGACAGGTCTTGAACTTCCGGAAGAAGTAAATGCAGATGCGGATAAGCTTGCTTTACTGGAAACAGTAAGAGGACTTGCAGCTGTGATGATTGGTCTGATTGAAGATTACACCCGTTCCGCCTGGGAAACTCCAGGAATTCCGAAAATGACATTTGTTGCTGAGGCAGCAGATTATGTGACAGCAGAGGGTGTTTCTATTTCCAAAGAAAACGTTGATCTGCTTTCACGAATGATGTCTATGCAGAAAGCACATCCAAGCTATGCCATGACGGGGGCCATGTGTACTGCAGCTGCTGCGGTTGTTCCGGGAAGTGTTGTTAATCAGGTGCTTTCTGAAAATGTGGATACACAGTTTATCCGTATCGGACATCCCAGCGGTGTTCTGGAGTGTGGCGTAGATTATGAGGAAAACGGCGCAGAGCCGGTTGTAGCAGATACATTTGGATTCCGTACAGCAAACCTGCTGATAGACGGAACCGCACATATTAAATAGGGGGAGCTCATCATGAATCTTGCAATTATTAGTTTGATCGTATTGGTGATGGTTGTTGCTATTGGATTTATTAAAAAAGTTAATCTGGGTTTTCTTTCTTTAGGGGTAGCATTTATTTTAGGTACCATAGGTGATATGAGTGCAAAAGAAATCTCTAATGGTTTCAGCAGTTCTATGTTTGTAACACTTGTTGGTGTCACCTTTTTGTTTGGTATGGCGTCGAATAATGGAACGCTGGAACTGTTTTCAAAGAAAATTGTAGCGCTTGTAGGAAAAAATACCGTATTGATTCCGATCCTTATGTTTGTACTGTCCGCTTTTATTTCCGCAATCGGACCGGGACATATTGCAGCCGGAATCCTAATGACTACATTTGCAATGTATCTTGCATTTGAAATGAAAATCAATCCAATTGCTACCGCGTTGTATGCAAAACTGGGTGCGAATGCAGGATGTGCATCACCGTTGTCTTTGACTGGTGTTCTTGCAAAAAGTCTTTCTGAGCCGTTAGGATATTCCGGATTTGGCCTGCACCTGTTTCTGAGTACACTGATTTCCGGTTTTATCTTTACTTTGATTTTATATGTGGCATTTAAAGGTTATAAAGTAAAAGCAGACAACCCTTTGAAGTTTTCTGAAATTCCTAAATTTAATCGTGAACAGAGATATACCATTATCGGCATTATTGTTATGGTAGTTTGCTGTATCGGATTTAAATTAGATACAGGTCTTTTTGCCTTTGTTGTAGCTGCAGTACTGATTCTTCTGGGATGTGCAGATGAAAAGAAAGCCATTAAGAGCATTCCATGGGGAACACTGGTATTTATCTGTGGCGTAGGTACACTGATCAATGTAATCAACACACTTGGCGGTATCGAACTGATTTCAAATTTCCTGACAGGATGATGAATGAAAAAACAGCAACTCCGATCCTATCTGCAACTTCCGGTATTTTATCTGGGTAAGTTCTACAACAGGTGTGGTTATGCCGGCATTGTTCCCGATCGCAGCAGATGTAGCAGCCTCTTTTGCAGGCAGTGTAAACTATGTGGAATTGATTTCCGCAATTGTAGCGACTTCCTTTGCAGCAGCAATCAGCCATTATCAACAGGCGGTGCGATTATCATGTCTTCCTATTCTGCAGCAAAAGAAACAACTAATCACGAGCTGAACAAAATGTTTAAACAGCTGTTTCTTCTTTCAGTTGGAAACGTATTGCTGAATGTTGTTTTATCAGCTCTTGGCCTCTTTAATCTGGGCGGACTGTTTTATTAAGAAAAGGAGATTTTATCATGGAAATTATCAGGCCGGCAATAGCCGGAACATTGGAATCCAGTGACTGTCAGGTTACTGTAGAGGCTGGAAACGGCAGTATCGAGTTTGAACTGGAAAGTTCTGTGCTGAACCAGTATGGAAATCAGATTAAAAAAGTTACAATGGAAACATTAAAAAATCTTGATATTGACAGTGTGAAAATCAAAATTGTGGACAAGGGTGCATTAGACTGTACCATCAAAGCCCGTATTGAGGGTGCTGTCTATCGTTCTGTGCAGCAGTTTAAGGATTTGCCCTGGGGAGGTGCGATCAGATGAATTGTCCAAATAAAAAACGTCTGAGAAGAACCATGATGTTCTTAAATGCTCAGAAACCAAGTCTGATTAAAGACCCGTATATTTATAAACCGGATTCCATTATGCTGGATCTGGAAGATGCAGTAGCAGAAAATCAGAAAGACGCAGCAAGATTTTCCCTGTACCATGCGCTGAAAACACTGGACTATCATGGATGTGAAAGAGTTGTCCGCATCAACGGTCTCGATACAGATCTCTGGAGAGAGGATATCCGCTGTGCAGTGGCAGGTGGCTGTGATTCCATTCGTATTCCGAAAACTGAATGTCCGGAAGATGTGGCAGCAGTGGAAAAGGCGATTGTAGCCGCTGAAAAGGAATTTGATCGTCCGAAAGGAAGCGTTTTGATCATGGCTGCTATTGAATCCGCAAAAGGTGTTCTGAAATCCTATGATATCTGTACTGCTTCTGAAAGATTGTTTGGTATTGCGCTTTCCGGCGGAGATTATACAAAAGATCTTCAAACCAACATTACAGGTACCGGAATTGAGCTGATGGGAGCCCGTTCTCAGATGGTGATTTCCGCGAGAGCTGCCGGCGTACAGTGCTTTGACACTGTTTACACAGATCTAGATAACATGGAAGGTTCCGTAAAGATGTAGAAGGAATTCACTTAATGGGGTTTGATGGAAAATCTATTATTAATCCACGTCAGATCAATATTGTACATGAAATTTTTACACCATCTCAGAAAGACATAACCTTTGCACAGAAGGTTGTTAATGAAATTGAAACCAAGAAGGCACAGGGCATCGGGGTATTTGCCGTAGACGGCAAGATGATCGATATTGCATTTTATGATGGTGCAAAACGTACACTGGAGCTGGCTAAGGCATCCGGCGTGTATAAGGAGGTGCAGTAAAATGATTAATGCAGTAGGAAGAGACATTCCGGAACAAATTCTGAAAATTACCGGAAAAGAAGTATTCCAGGGCAATCATTATAAAGATGGTGTGGAATTTAAAAAAGTAGGTTCTAATGTAAAACCGATAATGAATAACACCGAGAGTAAACTGGCAGATTCCATTCATGATGTTCTTGTAAAATGTGGAGCACATGATGGAATGACAGTCAGCTCCATCATCATTTCAGAGATGGAGATAAAGTTGTAAATATGGTAATGGAAGAAATTCATAAAATGGGACTGAAAGACATTACTATTTGTGCGAGCTCTCTTGGAAAAGCACACGCTCCGCTTGTTCCGATGATTGAAGACGGAACGGTTACCAATATTGAATCATCAGGTGTGCGTGGTGCGATCGGCGAAGCTATCTCACAGGGAAAACTGAAAGGTCTTGCTATCATGCGTTCCCATGGTGGTCGTGTAAGAGCCATAATTACAGGCGAAGCGCACATTGATATTGCATTTATCGGCACACCGACCTGCGACGATTATGGAAACTGCCGTGGTATCGGCGGTAAAGCAGACTGTGGTGTTCTTTCTTATTCTCATGTTGATGGAAATCATGCAGATAAAGTAGTTGCGATTACGGACTGTCTTGTGCCGTTTCCGAATTATCCGGCACATATACCGATGCAGAGAGTGGATTATGTATGTGTTGTTGATGAAATCGGTGATCCTGCAAAAATTGCAACAGGGGCGGCAAAACCGACAACAGATCAGAGAAAGCTTCTGATGGCGGAATACTGTACACAGGTAGTTGCCAATACTCCTTTTTTTAAAGATGGTTTTTCCTATCAGACAGGTGTAGGCGGTGCTTCGATTGCTTCTACGATTTCTCTTACCAAAATTATGGAAGATCGTGGAATCAAGATGGGATTTGGTGTAGGCGGTCTGACAAAACCTATGTGTGATCTTCTGGAACGCGGTATGGTCCGCTGTCTGCTGGATACACAGGATTTCGACCTGGATGCGATCAAAAATGTGAAGAATCCGAATCATTTCAGAATCAGTGCGGGAGCGTATGCAAATCCGTTTAACAAAGGTTCCTTTGTTAATAAACTGGATTATGTAATTCTGGCGGCGCTGGAAGTGGATGTAAACTTTAACTGTAATGTAGTAGTAGGGTCTGACGGTGTGATTACAGGAGCACAGGGAGGACATCCGGATACAGCTGCCGGAGCAAAATGTACGATTGTACTTGCTCCGCTTCTGCAGGGAAGAATCCCGGCAATCTGTTCTGATGTTACCACTGTTACAACACCGGGAGAAAGCATTGATATTGTGGTTACAGATTATGGTGTGGCTGTTAATCCGCGCAGACCGGACCTTCTGGAAGCGTTGAAGGCAGCAGATTGTATTCCGTTAAAGACGATCCAGGAATTGCGCGACATTGCATATTCTATTGTCGGAGAACCGGAAAAGGTTCAGTTCGCAGACCGTGTAGTAGGTATAATTGAAGCACGTGACGGCACAATTATGGATGTGGTTCGCCAGATCAAACCATTTGAATTTGCAGAATAATTTAAATCGTATCTGTTACAAAAAGCAGAGTGGTTCGGCCTCCTATCGGACCCTCTGCACAAATAAGAAACCGGAAACAATGTGAAAAAGGAGACGATATTTTAAGACATCAGCTTGTCAGTGCCGGAATAGAATGTCTGCATCAGGAATGTTATTGCGAAAATACGGGAAATGTATGTTATTATTGTGTAAAAGGCAATGCTGTGGAGATAAAAAAAATAA